>OQWI01001206.1_pt1 | contig 11329 bp, 8 predicted proteins | sample 1691551 | NCBI WGS metagenome assembly OQWI01 (sample SAMN03418259, study PRJEB22391) | human gut metagenome | biome: human-gut; feature: organic feature; material: feces | host: Homo sapiens | place: Tanzania | collected 2013-01
GCTCATGGCGGCAGGGCAGGGTTCGGGCAGAACACCCCCTGCGGAGCAAAAGCAACGGTCTGGCTGCCCGGCCGGGCGTGAACAGGGCAAAAAACAGACCGCTGCTTGCAGTTGCTGCAAACAGCGGTCTTGCTGTATCAGGGTTATAATTCAGCGCTTTTTGCCCAGATAGGCTGCCTTCAGCGCAGCTCGGCGGCAAACTCCACCTCCTCGCCCGCCATCGAGCGCGGCGAGGGCTTCGACAGCGTTGTGGCGAAGCATCCTAATATAAGTATTGTGGCAGGCGCTGGCGAGATATTCGGCATAGGTGGTGCCTATCTCGCGGTTGTCGGCTCCGATGTAGGCGGTGTACTTGTCGGAACGGGTGCGACGGTCGAAGATGATGACGGGTATGCCCTTCTCGTAGGCACGGTCGATGGCAGGCGAAATGCTCACCTGACCCGGGGCAACGATGAGGAGGTCTACTCCGTCGTCGACGAATTTCTCTATCTGCTTGGTCTGCAGGCGCACGTCGTCGTTGGCAGAGGATATGCGCAGGTCGACATCGTTATAATAGTAGGCGGCGATGCGCAGCTCCTCGTTGAGTTTCTCGCGCCACACGTCCTCGGAGCATTGCGACACTCCGATGACATAGCGTTTGCCGCCAGCTGAGCATCCCGTGAGGACGACGAGGAGCGTGAGCATGATTGCGCCGACGGACATTCGTAGGAATGAATACTTGTTAGATTTCATCTTTCTTGAGGATTTTCTAAAGGTTTGTTGCGACGCCAAAATTACAAAAAATATGCGATTATAAAGGCTAAACACGGCGTGGATGTTTAATTTCATTGCAAAAATGTTGCATGAAACAATATTGTAAGCGCAAGAACGATTATTTAAAGCCTTAGTCTTGATTAGTTGGTAACTTTGCATTGTCAAAAAGAAAAAGTAAGTTTCATCAGCATAGTTAGATAAGTAGTAAATAGATTGTTGTTTTTAGTTTAGTAAGATTAATAGATTGTTGTTTTAGTTTGTAGTAGGTTTAATAATTGCAGCTAAGAGAGTTAGTAAAGAAAAATACCGGATAACACAAAGAAAGCGAAGGACGTGGAGATTGCTCCATTTCCTTCGCTTTATCTTTTTTAGGGTTGCCCTATTGTCTTTGTGTGGCAACTTTCACCACAGTGACGTAGGATATCGGTTTGCCTTCTTTCTGAGCCGACACAAGCAGACGGATCTCTCCGTCCTTGATGCGGCGGTCGGCCTTCACCGTGGCTGTGTAGCGCAATCCCTGACCAGGCATTATGTTCTCCACACGCACGCTCGGCGAGATATAAATGCGCTTGTTGGCCTCAGCCTCAACCACCGAGGGGTCGAAGTTGTAGATGGGAGCGGCGGTTTCGTTGTATATCTCAAACGACACATGACCTATCTCCTCACCCGAGAGCACTCCGTCGCCGTTGCTGTCGGCAAAGCGCACGTTGCGGATAGTAAGCTTGCCGTCGCTCTTGGCTTTGCCGTAGATTTGCTCCACGCGGCTTGCGTCAACTGATTGGCTTGGCGAAGCGTTGGACATCGGGGCGTTGGACATCGGGACATTGCCCATCGGGGCGTTAGCACCCGAAGAGGATGGCGCTCCGAAGTCAATACGGTCGTCGCCCGAATTGCTGTTGTCAACCATTTGCGACGGGTCGAAATCATCACCAACATAATTGGCGCTGTTGCCGCTTGCATACGTGTCATCGTCGTACTGCTGTGCGGAACGGTGCTGTGCCTTCTCGCGCTGTATGCGTTGGTTGCGACGAGAGAGAACCTCGTGCTGTTCCTGGGCTTGTTTTTTCTCAGCCGCATCGCCAAGGGCGCCACCCACAACGGCTCCTCCTGCCATTCCGAAGATTGTGCCAACGTCGCTGCCATGAGGTCCGCCAACAATGCCGCCTATTGCGGAGCCAAGCACCGAACCGAGCGAGCTTCCGGCGTAGGCTCCTGCGCCTGCGCCCGTGGTGCAGCTGCTCACCAAGAGAGCCGCACCCATCATTATTACAGAACCCTTTTTCATAACTCTATTTTATTTTATTCAAAACTACTTCTTTATTCCCATGTTCCACAGGATGAAGCTCAGCACGTCGGCCTGCTCCTCAAGACGCATGGCAAGCGGTTTGCCACCACCATGACCTGCCTTTGTACCGATGCGGATGAGCGTAGGAGCCGAGCCTGCCTGGCACTCCTGCAGACGCGCAGCAAACTTGAACGAGTGGGCTGGCACCACACGGTCGTCGTGGTCGGCTGTGGTGACGAGTGTTGCGGGATATTTCACGCCCGGCTTGAGGGTGTGGAGCGGAGAATAGTGCAGCAAGTACTCGAACATCTCCTTAGAGTCCTCGGATGTGCCGTAGTCGGGTGCCCAGTTCCAGCCGATGGTGAACTTGTGGTAGCGAAGCATGTCGAGCACACCCACCTCGGGAATGCACACCTTGAAGAGGTCGGGACGCTGAGTCATGCAGGCTCCCACGAGCAGTCCACCGTTGCTTCCGCCCTGGATGGCGAGATAGTCCTTGGAGGTGTACTTCTTGTCGATGAGATACTCGGCAGCCGAGATGAAATCGTCAAACACGTTCTGCTTCTGCAACTTTGTGCCTGCCACGTGCCAATCCTCGCCATACTCACCACCACCACGCAACACAGCATGCACATAGATGCCACCACGCTCCATGAACGGAATCATGTTGGAGAGGTAGAAGGGATAGTAGGAGACGTTGAAGCCGCCGTAGCCATAGAGCAGCAACGGGTTCTTGCCGTTGAGCTTAAGGCCCTTCTTGTAGGTGATGAAGAGCGGGGCGCGTGTGCCGTCCTTGCTTGTGTAGAACTGCATCTCGGTGGTGTAGTCCTGCGAGCGGAAGCTCACCTTGGGAGCGTAGAGCACGCTGCTCTTGCCCGAAGCCATGTCGTAGCTATAGACAGAGGTGGGCACGGTGTAGGAGGTGAAGGTGTAGAACACTTCCTTCTGGCCACGCTTGCCGCTGACAGAGGCAGAACCAAAGGTGGGGAACTGTATCTCGGAGAGACGCTTGCCCTCGGTAGTGTAGGTATAGAGATGTGTGCAGTTGTCCTTGGCATACTGCAATATCATGCGGTCGTCGGCAAACGTCACATCCTCGAGCACACTCTCACCCTCGGGCACAACCTCGCGCCACTCATTATAGCCGGGATGCCTCAGGTCGGCCTGCATAAGGCGATACTTGGGAGCCTCGGCGTTGGTGAGGATATAGATTTTGTCGCCCACGGTCTGCACGGTGGAATAGATGTACTTGGGGTTGGCACACATCTGGATGAACTGCGAGTTGGGTTTGGTGAGGTCGCGCACAAAGAGATTGTTGCCGTTGTCCATGCCCGATTCGGTGAGGAACATCACCGTCTCGTCCTTGTTGACACTCACCCCATAGAAGCGCAAGGGCTGGGTGGGGTTCATGTAGAAGAGCTGGTCGTCGGTCTGCGGAGTGCCAATCTTGTGATAGTAAATCTTCTGCACAGAGTTCTTGGCAGATGTCTCCTTGCCCTTCTCGGGAGCGTCGTAGGCACTGTAGTAGAAGCCATCGCCAAGCCATGTCACGTTGGTGAACTTAGCCCAGAGGATATGGTCCTGCAGGTCGTTGCCCGTCTGGCAGTCCTTGACGTAGATTTCCTCCCAGTCGGAACCGCTGCGCGAGATGACGTAGGCCATGTAGCGACCGTTGTTGGAGAAGTGAGTGCCCTTGAGAGCCACAGTGCCGTCGGTGCTGAGCTTGTTGGGGTCGAGCCATACGCGCTGTTCCTTTACGGGCGAGTCGGGGCGGTCCATCTGATAGAGCACATACTGGTTCTGCAGTCCGTCGTTGCGATGTACATACCACTTGCCGTTCTTCTCGAAGGGGATGCCGAACTTCTCGAAATTGGCGGTTTCCTTGAGTCGCTTCAGGATTTTGGCACGCATGGGGATGCTGTTGAGATAGTCGCGCGTGAGCTTGTTCTCAGCCTCAACCCACTGGGCAGTCTTCTCGCTGGTGTCGTCCTCGAGCCAGCGGTAAGGGTCGGCAACTTTCACACCGAAATACTCGTCAACGGTGTTATCCTTTGGAGTAGACGGATAATTAATCTGCGCCACAGCCGATGTAGACACAAAGAGCGCGGCGGCAATAGTAAAGATTGTTGATTGTTTCATATCATTGTATTGTTTTATAAATCAAAAAATCCGGTTGATTCAACAAAGCCAATGCAAAGATAAGAAATATATGGGAATAAAAGATTAAAATAATGCCATTTTTGACAGGAGGAGTTAAGAGGGAGTTAAGAAGGAGTTAAGAAAGAAGTTAAGAGGAAGTTAAGAAGGAAGTTAAGAGGAAGTTAAGATGAACTCCTTAACTTCTTATACTTAACTTCTGAACTTCTTCTTAACTTCCTCTAAAAACTATTTCACTGCAATGCACTCCACCTCAACGAGAGCGTTCTTGGGCAATGTCTTCACAGCCACTGCAGAGCGGGCTGGGAACGGCTGAGAGAAGAACTCGGCGTAAACCTCGTTCATAGCGGCGAAGTTGTCCATGTCGCTGAGGAAGACAGTGGTCTTGACAACATGGGCTAAGTCGGTGCCAGCCTCCTTGAGGATGTTCTGGGCGTTGGTGAGCGACTGACGAGTCTGCTCCTTGATGCCACCCTCGACGAAATTGCCTGTTGCAGGGTCGAGAGGAATCTGACCTGATGCGAATACCATGCCATTAACCTCGATAGCCTGTGAGTAAGGACCGATGGCTGCGGGGGCGTTGTTTGTACTGATTTGCTTGTTCATAATAGTTGTATCGTTGTTAAAATTAATAATTGAAGTTGTAGTCAACAAGTTTGAAGCCGCGCTTTGTGAGGGCTTCCTTGAGCTGGTTCACGTGCTCGGCATTCTTGGTCTCGGCCTGCAGGCGGAGCACACACGATGTAACCTTCTCACTATCCACACTGCGCTCGTGGTTGACGCGGATGACATTGGCACCAAGCTCGGCAAACACCTTGCTCACACCAAGCATCTGGCCAGGCTTGTCCTCAAGCTCGATGCACAGCGAACAGATGCGTCCGCTCGTTGAGAGACCGCGGTTGATGACACGGTTGAGGATAGTAACGTCGATGTTGCCACCACTCACCACGCATACGGTCTTCTTGCCCTTAATAGGAACCTTGTTGAACATGACGGCTGCAACACTGGCGGCTCCTGCTCCCTCGGCAATCATCTTCTCGCTCTCGATGAGCTGGAGAATGGCAGCGCAGATTTCATCCTCGCTCACTGTCACGATGTCGTCAACATACTTGCTACAGGTGTCGAACGTTATCTTGCCAGGCTCCTTGACGGCTATGCCATCGGCAATGGTAGAAACAGTGTCGAGCATCTCCTGCTTCTGGTCGTGGATGCTCTGCACCATGCTTGCGGCTCCCGCAGCCTGAACACCATACACCTTGACGGCAGGATTCAACGACTTGATGGCGAAGGCAATGCCCGAGAGAAGTCCGCCACCACCTACGGGCACCACAACAGCCTCGATATCGGGCAGCTGGTCGAGCAATTCAAGACCAATGGTGCCTTGTCCGGCTATCACATTCTCGTCGTCGAAGGGATGGATGAATGTGTAGCCATGCTCGTCGCGCAAGCGCAACGCCTCGTTGTAGGCATCATCGTAGACACCGGGAACGAGATTGACTTCGGCTCCGAGCTTGCGGGTGGCCTCAACCTTGCTTATAGGAGCACCCTCGGGCAAGCAGATGAGCGACTTGATGCCCATAGCCGTGGCTCCGAGAGCCACTCCCTGGGCATGATTGCCAGCCGAGCAGGCTATTACACCCTTCGACTTCTCCTCGTCGGAGAGTTGCGAAATCTTGTAGTAAGCACCGCGAATCTTGAACGAGCCGGTAAGCTGCAAACACTCGGGCTTCAAATAAACGTCGCACTCGGGGTTTATCTTAGGGGCATGAATGAGGGCAGTCTTGCGTATCACCTTGCTCAGTACGTAGCGTGCCTTGTAGAAATTGTCTAAATTCAACATCGTTTTATGTTTTTTTCTCAAAAAATTACTTATTGTATTGTTTCGAGCGCAAAAGTAATCATTTCTGTTAGAATATGCAAGACGCTGCTATATTTATTTCGGTGCAGGATTAGCCTAAAAAACTACTTGAGCAGACATCGGGCATATTCAATGATTGTATCCTCGCCACGAAGGAGGTCGGATTGCAAGAGGGCGACATTGTAGTCAGGCTCGATGCCGAACTCTGTCGACTGCTTGTCCCTATCATACATGGGACATGCCGAGAAACGTATGCTCCAACCGTTTGGAAGCTCGCTGGAATAAGGCATTCCTGCTCCTCCACCAGTGCGGTCGCCCACGACGTAGACATTGGGACAGCACTTCATGTATTTGACAAACTCGTTGGCAGCACTGTAGACGGAACGGTTGGTGAGCACTACGGCCTTCTTCTGCCAACGCACTCCCTTGCCTGGCTTAAGACGCTGCTCCTGAAGCTGGGAGAAGTCGGCATGACCCTTTCCCGTCTTGTGCTGCATGTAGCCCACAAGCAATTCCTTGTTGGTGAAGCGTGCTGCAAGCTCCTCGGCAGAAGAGAGCAGACCGCCGGAATTGTCGCGCAAATCAATTATCAGTCCGTTGCACGGAGCAAGATAAAACAATATGTCGTCGAGATTGCCGGCTCCTATGCCATTTTGGAATGAGGAGCAACGAATGTAGCCCGTGTTGTCGTCGAGTCGACGGTAGCGCATACCTGTGGCAATGCGGTAGTCGGTGCCGAGATACCGCCTCAACAATGTGTCGCTAACATTAGATGGATAGTCCTCATGCCACGACCAGTTGCGGGCCACATCCCATGAGGAATACATGTTCACATGACCGTCCCTCAACTCGGCAAGCATGTTGCCAAGCACCTCAAAGAGTTGGGTGTCGGTCATGTCGTCGGCTATCTGTGCCGAGTACTTGTCATGGATTTTATCCCAGTCGAGTCCGTACTGCTCCATCTTGTAGTCGAAGAAACAATAATGCTCGTCGATAGCCTTCCACAAAGCCTCGAAATTGCCACGCGGATTGTCGGCATACTCATCCTCGTCGACACACGAGGCGAAAGCAAACATGGATAGCAATAACACAAGAAACGATGTATGCCAAAGTCTATTTCTACAATGCATATACTTTTTTATTGTATTAATTTCTTTACTTCCGCTATGTTCAAACCTGTGCCTTGCGATACTTGTTCTACAGAAAGTCCCATAGAAATCAAGCGCTTGGCAGTTTCAAGTTTTTCATTCTCTATGCCCTCCTTACGGCCTTCTTCACGGCCTTCTTCACGGCCTTCTTCACGACCTTCTTCACGACCTTCTTCACGGCCTTCTTCACGACCTTCTTTACGGCCTTCTTCACGGCCTTCTTCACGACCTTCTTCACGACTTGTCTCCAACACACTCTTTTGGGTTCTTACTGCTTCCATGTGACGCAGATAGGCACGTCGATCGGCAGCAGACAACTCATCAAACTGCATACACTTGCGCGCACGGTCAAGACCAGGAGCTGTGGCTGTATCACTTATATGACCAGTCTTAAGAAATTCAATCCACTCGTCAAGCGGAGTCTTTGCCACTTTATCGAAATCATCAACACGCAACACATAATATTCAGGAAAGATGTCGCCCGCTGGCTTGGATTCCTTCTTGTCCTTAGGAACGATGCCGAAAAACCGCTGTGCCTGGTATCTCGAAAGGCGCAGTGTATCGTAAGGTTCATGCATACCCTTGAATATAGTTTTACCGTGGTAAACATAATCCTCACCCTGGCCGAGGTCGAAATAGACGATGTTGATAGAGTATACCTTCCTTACCTTGTCGTATTTATCACCAAGTTCCATATAGTCGGTTATAGCTTTCGACACACCATACAACATGCGCTGGAAATAAGCCAGTTCACGCGTGTTCTGAATTTCTATGATAAGCAATTCGTCACGGTCGTTCTCAGCAAGAATATCAACACGGTTGAACTTGTCGTCCTCGTATTTCTGATTACCCTCGCTTTCAAGAAACTCCTTTATCGTCACCTTCTCACCAAGCAGCGATGTGAGCAATCCTTCTATCACCTCATGATTAGCCTTGTCGCGCAACATGCGCTTCATGGCCCAGTCGAATCGAATGTAATTTGTCATAGCTATTGTAGTTAAGGGGTTATTTTTTTATTTATTGCTTACGGATTTATTGCTTCAGCGTCCTGAACCTCTTCACAATGCCTATCATTAAGGAGTGTGTGTAGACATGAGTCTTGAGGTTGTTGACGTGCGACTGCTCGATAGTGCCCAAATAACCTATGCGCCACGTGGTGCGGGCAAGGCGGAAATCGATAGTGAGCATCTGGCGCAACGAGGGGGTGGAGCCGAAGGTAGTAGGCACACAGTTGTGGTCGTAGTTGCCACGGTTGAATATCTCGTAGTAGGACTGACCGTAGTTGGGCGAGAACATCAAACCAAGCAATGGAGCTGAAGCCTCGTAATGGAGTATCACGGGGAAATGGGCACATGTTCCTGGGGTGAACGCAATGCCACGGGTATGGCTCGCTCTGCCTATAGGATAGTCGAAGCCGACGGTTGGCTCGATGTGCAACGACAATCGGGCGTTGGCTGGATTGTTGCCATTGCGAGTGTTGTAGATAAAACCTAAGTTGGTGGATGCTGTGCCTCCGGCAACAATACGCAGCGGACTACGCCATAACGACACTGTCCACTTATGCAGCAACGAATAGCGGAAGGTGTAGCCACCAGCCATAGTGCCACCATTGCCCGAACGGTTGTCGGCATAAGCCACGTTGCCCTCATGCTGAAACTGGTTTATCCACGGCGACTGCTCTTTCTCACGACGTGTGTGGGAGAGGAAACGAAGGTCGATGCCACGGTATTTCTCGGGCGAGAGGTAGGTATCGAGGATATTGGTGGAGCCAATGCCTATCATAAGCGAGTTGGTCTTCAACTGCAAACGATGGATGAAACCGCCAATATCGTTATTTTTGCTTCCGGCATCATTATTAATATATATGGTGTCGGCAGAAGGACATGCGCCCCCATCTGTGGCAGCCTGCATAGCACTGCTGCCACAGATGAGGGCGCACATAAGGATTATGTTCTTAAAGATCTGCATTCTCGGTGAATATGTTGAGTTGTCCGGTCATTTCGTCTATCACTTGCTGTTGACTCTTGCCTGCATCAGGGTCGAGGTTTTCAGGTTCCTCCTCAGGGGTGTCGTCGGAGTCATCGTCGTCGGGGTTGGGGAAACGAGTAGGCTCAAGTTCCTTAACGGCCTCAACGTCAAGTGTCGTAACACGCTTTCCCTTTGCCTTGAAGCCCTTGACAGCAATAAACTCATCGGCATCAATCTCCAATGGCGGACGCTGGGTCATAGAACCGTCGGGAGCCTTCACGGGAGCGTAATCCACCTCTATGCGGGGATAGGCAGTGTCGGTGAGCAGCATCAACTGACTCTTGGGATTTTCACCAATGTAGTTCTGCTGACGCTTGATGGCCTCCATGCGGAATCTCTTAAGATAAAGATTGCCTGAATTGTCGGCATCAAAGAGGGCTGCAGTCCATATCTTGTCGGGGTCCCACTTCTCAATAATCTTGATATTATCCTCGTAGTGGTTGTTGGCATCGAACGACGAGATGTAGAAGTTGCCATCGTCAAGGACAACAAGAATGGAATCATCGTCGAAGAACTCACCGAGCAACCGTCCGTGCTCGTCGTAGTTGAGACGGTTGACATCGGGGTCGTACCACACCTTACGTCCACCAAGAGTGGAATGGCCGTGGCTCTTGAGACCAATGCGGTGGATAGGGTTGCGCGTCACAAGATTGCCCTTGGATGTGCGTCCCTTGATGCCCACCTCCGAGAAGTCGCGCTCTATGAATATCTTCTTGAGCTTAGGATTGGCCTCAAGCGTAACCTTTATCACCTCAGCCTCACCATTGGGGTTGGCTGTGAAATAGAGAACACGAGAGCCTGGTGTGCCCTGAGTCAGGTCGTACTCCTTGCCTACGGTCATGGTAGGAACGAAGAAACGCTTGATGTAGGCAGCTCCTGCCTTGCCGTCGCGGTAGACAACATTATATATAGTGCGCTTGTCGTTCTTCTTGAACACCTGCACGTGGAGGATGTTCTTGCCCACAAATATCTTGTCGGCGGCACGCACCATCTTGTATTTACCGTCCTTGAAGAACACGATGATGTCGTCGATGTCGGAACAGTTGCACACAAACTCGTCCTTCTTAAGACCGGTTCCGATGAATCCCTCCTGACGGTTGATGTAGAGTTTCTGGTTGGCCTCAACTACCTTGGAGGCCTCGATGGTGTCGAAACTCTTTATCTCGGTGCGGCGCGGATGGTCCTTGCCATACTTGTCGCGAATGAACTCAAACCAATGTATGGTGACTTCGGTCATGTGCGCCAAGTCATACTCAATGTCGGCAAGCTCAGCCTTTATGCGTGCGATAAGCTCATCGGCCTTGTCCTTGTTGTACTTCAGGATGCGCTGCATCTTTATCTCAAGCAATCGCAGGATGTCGTCGCGGGTTATATCGCGGTGGAACGAGTATTCCACCATCTCCTGCTCCACCTTTCCCTCTGCCGTTGTCTTGTTGGAGGGCACTCGGAATATCTGATCCTTGAACGGCTGCAACTTGGAGTCGATAAAAGCAACTACCTCATCCTGCGATTTCGACTGCTCAAACTTCTTCTCCTTGTATATGCGCTCTTCAATGAAAATGCGCTCCAATGACGAGAAGAAGAGCTGCTCCTCAAGTTCCGACTTGCGTATCTGCAATTCCTTGCGCAACAATCCCATGGTTGTGTCGGTGGAATGGCGCAGCACATCGCTCACAGTGAGGAAACAAGGCTTGTTGTCCTCGATAACGCAGCAGTTGGGCGAGATGTTTATCTCGCAATCGGAGAAGGCGTAAAGGGCGTCAATGGTCTTGTCGCTCGACACTCCAGGCGCAAGGTGAACTTGTATCTCCACCTCGGCAGCAGTATTGTCATCCACTTTCTTTGCCTTAATCTTGCCCTTGTCGATGGCTTTGAGGATGGAGTCGATAAGCGTGGTTGTGGTCTTGGAGAAAGGAATCTCGCGTATGACGATAGTCTTGGAGTCGAGCTTCTCTATCTTTGCACGCACCTTAACCATTCCGCCACGCTGACCGTCGTTGTAGCGTGCCACATCAATAGAGCCACCCGTGGGGAAGTCGGGATATAACTGAAACTCCTCACCACGCAGAATATCCGCAAACTCGTTTTGAAACTCGAACT
>OQWI01001208.1_pt1 | contig 11325 bp, 8 predicted proteins | sample 1691551 | NCBI WGS metagenome assembly OQWI01 (sample SAMN03418259, study PRJEB22391) | human gut metagenome | biome: human-gut; feature: organic feature; material: feces | host: Homo sapiens | place: Tanzania | collected 2013-01
TTTGTGCCACATCTTGATAAGGAAGCATAAAGAATTGATGTTTAGTAAACAACTCTGGAATTTCCTCATCAGGTATGCGCTTGAAATAGGTAGAAATGCTCTTACAATCACCTATCTGCTGCCAAAAAGCCTCCTTGTTCATTTTGCAATTGCCACAAATATTTAGATGCACCTTATCCTGAAATTCCTTTGGCAATTCCTTCACGGCATTAATAAGTAAATCCAATCGTTTATTAGAAACAATATTTCCAAAAAACAACAGGTTAACTTTTGACATATCCACCTTATAATTATCCGTCTGGACTTTTCCGAATTCCTTTACAACCATAGGCGCATAGAAGAAAGACTTGCTTGGATAATGCACCATGAACCATTGGGTCGTATGTTTAGAAAACATTTGAAAGTTCTTGCATCTGCTAAATATATATTTAACTTCCATTCGCAACCCAATTGACCATACAGGATAAGGATTTACATTATGTGCAGCATGCACTAGTGGAGTTTTACCTTTCGCATGCAGCAAGGCTGTTAAATACATCACACCCAATGCATCACTATAAATCAATTCAAACTGATTTACTTTTATTTGCCTCAAGAAACGATTCACTTGAAAGAAGGTTCTAATATCCTTTCCTCTATATCGGAGGTTTAATATTTCATAATCTTTATGCTCAGAAACCTTTGTACCATTCGACGATTGTAGGACAAACCATCGAATCTCATAATCCGAATGTTCTCTTAAATAAGGTACCAACTGACGATCCACATCAAGAAAATAATCAGCAGTAAACCATAAAATTTTTCGACACATCATATTATACTAATATATTTTATATTCTATGCAAATTAACCATCTTTTTGTTCTGCTCATCAAGCAAATACAATGCGAGAGAAACATAGATAAAGTTTGACAATATTGCACCTGAAGCTATATTATAGAGTAACATATATACAATAAATAATTTAAGCCAATAATAATTATCATCAATATTCAATTTTAAACATTGATAAAAAAGCCATAAAATTATTATTAATCCTACTATACCTAGAAATATATAGATTTCCGCATAGCCTGCATCACTATAATACAAAGCTTTCGTATCAATAAGTTTCTTATAATTTTTACCATACGAAGTATCTAAATGGGGTACACCATTTCCAACAATTACAGCAATAGGATTTTTTGTATACTCAGTCAATAAAAAATTATAGGTTTTTAAACGCACATATCCATCTCCCTCTCCATATTTTGCATCATCATATTGACGCTCTGTTAAATTCAACAAAGAGCCTAAAATACTATCATCAGAAGCTTTAAAGGATAAAGTTTGAGATGCAACAAACAGAACAATTGCAAAAAGCCAAACAATTTTAATCTTCTTAAATAAATAAACAACACCGATAATAAACGATATAACTATCAATTGTCTAGATAACTGTAAGCAAATCCCCATAAAACATAGTGAAAAAAATAATAAATTAATTATCTTCCTTGTTTTAACATATCTATTAAGATAATAAAAATAGCAAACTGCGATGGCTATTGAACCAGAAATAGATATACGAAAAATTCCACGTTGTTCCAAATCTGCAGCTGAATCATAACCGAAAACAACTTGTGGCGCAACAGACATTGCATATAGCCAAAGAACAAACCATATTATAGCATTAACCTTTATATATAATTCTATACTCTGAGATGAAAATTTTCCTTTTTTTAAAAAGAAATAAAAAATAATCGCTAAGAATGGACTTGTAACTCTATAACCATATATAAGAGGTTGGTCCCAAAAAATTAAAGCTGCAAAAATAGAAAAGCAAATACTCAATGTAAGATATCTAACACCTCTACTAATACAACTACTATCATTAGAAGCGAACTGATTCCATACATAAACAAACAACAAAGGAACACTTATAAAATAAAGGAATTTCATTATATTTTGATCAAATCCTACATATAAATAGCCATAATAGGAAATAATAGGAAATAACCATAATATAATAAAATTAATTTTATTCTTATTTAAAATAGCCATACTCTTTTATTTTTTTTATAGTTCTTTCAATCTTTACATAATATCTTTTACCAAAAAATTTATATAACATTGATTTATAAAAACTTCCTGCATTAATAGTATCAAAATATACTTTACTAGAATTTCCACGTTCCATAAAATCCATATGTTTTCTAAACTCTATTGTCAAATTTGGATAAGGTTCAATACCATTAATATCACCAGGATTATAGATTTTTTTTCTGAATCGTTCAATATAATCTAATAATTCATTCGAATCATGATCATTATAATCACGTTCCATCGTATTCTCTGTCGTAATACCTAAAACCCCAATTGGCATCCCATAAATATCCATAGAAATAGTTAACAACGAATGTCGTACAGCTGCACAAGCTGCACCTGATCCTGCAATAAGAAAATCCAACTTTTTCAAAAAATCTAAGGGGACAGGATAAATAAAGCCTGTTATATATAAAGCCAAATTCGAAATTTGACTTGACATCTTTTGATATTTATCTAGTAATTCATTATCAAAAGAACCTCCAATTAGAACTAACTGAATCTTAGTTTTAGGATTAAGCAAACAATAAGATTTAATAACAGAAATTGCATGCTGAACATATCTCTTTTCTAAGCGACCATAGCATCCTATTTTCATATCTGCAGAAGAATCAACAATATTAACTAAAGATGATTGAATATTCTCTATACTATCCCCCATCCATGCATGTAAATTATAACATTGTTCATTGTTCAACAGCAAGTTCTTTTTAAACAACAACTGTAATGTATGATCATTTATTCCTACTAATTCTCTGCGCTTTAATTTGAATTTCAAAAAATCATATATTGAATTAGTATAACTAGGATAAGTTTCAGAAAGTAAATATATAAAGTTCTTACCATTAAAGTTACTAGCAACTAATTCACCCCACATTGCTAAATGAACCAAATGAGATTCTATTATAGTTTCTTCATTAACGTCACCAATAACTGTTAGGATTTTACTTAATATATTCTTTCGTTTAGAATTAAAATAAAACTTTGGTGGATATGCTATTTCTGGTACAGCACATGACACATCAATAAATTCATTTATATATACAGGTCCCGTTTTTTTTACATAAATAACTAAAGGATCGAATCCTATACTCTTAACATACAAAAGTTTTTGGCGCATGTAAAGCTCTGCGCCGCCAATATTAGAAATACTCGCAGTAAGAAAGATATACTTCTTTACTTTCTCGACTTTTTTCTCTTCAATATTTTTTTCCATTATAAAATAACATCTAATCAATTTCTTAACATCTATTCGGTATCATACTTACCAAATATTTCCATTCAGAATTCAAAAATAATTTAGAAAAGATTATATAAACAAATAAGCCAACTATAACACTAACAAAAAGTTGTAAAAAAACATCAACTAGGAACAACATCAAAATATGAATAAATAGCCACATAACGATAGAAATAACAATTATCGGCAGCATATCCTTTATTTGAATTAAAAAACCAACTTTTAAAAGTTTACCTGTATAATATGTATTGATTACCAATGAAATCAAAGAACTTAAAACGCCACCACAAACCATCCAAACAATACCATGAGGGATTGTAATACATAATATACATACACCAACTATTTTTTTTAGTATTTCCAAACGAAAGTACAAATCTGAACGTCCTTTAACTGTAAGCAAATTTAAATTAATCGCATGAATTGGATACCACATCATTTGAAAACAAACTATCTGCAATAGTATAACACATTCGCTCCATTTGTCCGTCAATAATATTCGCACTAAAGGATTTGCTATAGCGGAAAGCATCATCATCATTGGAAATACAAGAAATGCCGACAATTTTAATATTTTACGATAGTTCTTTGCTAATCGTTCATCTTCATTTTGAATACTGCTTAATACTGGAAATGTTACTCGCTGAAGCACTCCTGTAACATTACTAGAAGGCAAAGAAGAAAACTGTTGTGCTCTAGTATAATTTCCTAAATCTTGAGCACTAAAATACTTTCCAATAACTATAGGATAAATATTATTATATATTGTATCCAACAAACCGGAACCAAGCATTTTACTACCAAATCCCCATAAATAATGGAAAGACTCCCAAGACCAAACCAATTTTGGCATCCATTTACACAATATCCAAAGCAGAATTGTTCTAATCAAATAACCACCTACTTGTTGAAAGACTAAAGACCAAACACCAAAACCATTGTAAGCCATAGTTAATCCTGTGATACCACTTAAAAACGCACCAGAAAGAGAAACTATAGCCTGCGTTTTAAAATCTATCTTTCTTGTTAGAATAGCTTGCTGAACGGCACATAAAGGATTAAACAATGTTGCCAAAGCTGTTACCTTTAGCAAATCAGCAAGAATTGGAGTATTATAAAAATCTGCTATAATTGGAGAAGAAAAGAATAATACTAAATAGCATACAATTCCTACACCTATATTAAAATAGAATGCTGTAGAAAGGTCTTCTTCTTTTAATTCCGGTTTTCTTATGAGAGCGGAAGAAAATCCACTATCTATGATACATTGAGCTATAGCCAAGAACACCAATGGCATGGCTATAACGCCATAATCATCCGGTGAAAGTAAACGGGCGAGAATGATTCCAAAAAGGAATTGAACACCTTGCGTAGCAAACCTTTCTATCATACTCCAAGCTAATCCCTTTTTGGTTTTATTCTTTAATGATTCTTGTTGCATAAATTTAATTTATATTAGTTCCGTCAATAAATAAAAGAACCTCATATCTTCATAATATCGTTTCATATCCTTTTTATTTCTCCATTCCTGAAGCAAAAGAGTCTTTGTACAATCTCTTCCCTCTAATACCCAAAAAGATGCCCAAAAGTGTCCAACCGACCACAATAACCATCTCTTGCCATACAAGAGTACAAGCTGAACCGGGTATCAGATACATCGCAGCCATAAAGCCAGACATAAGCACTGCCATTATACCTACCCAATATGCATGTCTTACCCGATATGGTCGCTTCAAATCTGCTTTCTTCTTTCGCAAAACGACAAATGAAAGAGAAACAATACAATATGCTAGACAACAGGCAAAGTTAGCAGCATCTACTATCCAAACTAGCATAACTCTTCCAAAGAAAGGAGCTATAATAGATGTAAAACCTAATAATAACAATGCTACAATTGGAGTTTTATAGACTGGATGCAATTTTGCAAAGCTACTAGGAATCATCCGTGACTTTGCCATAGCAAACATCACACGACTACCACCAATTAAAAATGAATTCCAACTGGTTATAATACCACAAAGTCCTCCCAATATCAATACTTTTGCCATCGTATGACTATTAAAAGCGATAGCCATCGCATCAGCTGTAACCAATCCTGCACCTTGCATTGATGTAACCATCTGATTGCCATTCATCACGTAACCTATTGCCAATACAACCAAAGCGTAAAATCCTACAGCCATTGCTATGGACAGGATCATCATACGCCCCAATCTCTTCAATGGCATATTTATCTCCTCAGTTGCCTGAGGGATTACATCGAAGCCAAACAAGAAGAAAGGTGTCATGATAGCAACCTTAGCTACATTTTCAACAATAGAGATAGTATTATCACCAACAAATAACTGTTGGCTAATATTATCTGTATTTCCAGTAAAAGCAGAACCTGCTACTAATATCAAGCCCACTCCAGCTATGATACAAGTCAAGATATTCTGTAACTTGGCTGCCTTTTTAGTTCCTTTTATATTGATATAAACAATTATGGCAGCAGTGATGATTGCCACAATCAACCACGATGCATAAATATCAAAGCCCTTTATGGTATATAGATATCCTTTTAAAAATCCAGGAAAAATATATTGTATGATAGTAGGAAATGATACAGCTTCAAAACACACTACTCCAACATAACTCAATATCAATGCCCAGGTACTCACAAAGGCTCCCACAGGACCAAAGGCTGCATAACAGAAGTTTTGAACGCCTCCTGATTTAGGCATAGCCGTAGTCAATTCTGCATAGGCAAGTCCAACAAAATATATCATCAAACCACCTATAAGGAAACCGATAACAGTACCTAAGACACCACCAGATGTTATCCATTGCCCAGAAGACACGACCCAGCCCCAGCCAATCATGGCTCCAAAGGCAACAGAAAGAACATCTAGTGTATTGAGATTTTTCTTTAAATCAGAATTTGCCATTATCTTGCCTGAGATAAAAGGTGAGAATAGTCATCAAAATAGATAAGCATATCGTTACCCTGTTCATCCTTGTAATGAACAGTTTTATTGATATCCTCAATTACATCACACATCTTTTGACATTTTTCTACAGTAAAGGTAATTATAGAGACTGGTCTATATTGCAGAACATCAGAATTCTTATGTGCTATCTCATGTACAAAGAAATTTGTATCATTCTTATATTTGTCCAATCCAATAATCTGAGTTATTTTACCTCCTTGTTTTGTCCAAAGCATATAAGAACATCCACACTTCTTGTAAGGTTCCTTTTGAGATTGAGGCAAGACTCTTGATTCAAGATTGTTACCCACAGCATAATTTACCAACCATGCAATGGAATTAAATCCTGTTACATCAGTCAATGGAACAAACATCATATCTCCAGGAAGACGATGTCCCATTTCTAACAAATAGAAATGTCCATCTTCATCGTAAATAATCTCAAACCATGCAATACCATCTTTACATTTGATTTCCTTTATTACTTGTTTTACCTTTTCATCTACTTCTGCAACATACTTATCCAACAAACTGTCTGATACCGTAGTTGTCAGACTATAGGTATAGATAGGCATACCTGGTTCCGAATTCATGGAATAGAAGGATACCAAAGATGGCTCACCATTGGCAATAGCATAATACGCAGTAACTTCCTGACCATGTAGTTTACGTTCTACGATGACATTAGGATTATCAGAAACAGACTTAACTTTTTCTATTGCTTGTAATAATTCGTCCTTGTTATTTACAAAAGTCAAGCCTTTGTTACTACTTTTGTCTACAGGTTTCACGACTACAGGATAAACTACATTGGCCATATCTTCTTCAGAAGGATAACCATCACAACAGAAATCCGGAGAAACAGGAGCACCTACCTTTTTACATACTTGTTTGAATTCATATTTATTACGGGCATAACCCCAAGCATTCTTATTGATATAACAAGGAAGATGAAGACGTTCTGTCAACTCTAAGACTTTATCAAGATTAAATTCTGAGACACCAGCAAAAACACCATCAATGTTTTCTTCAATGCACTTCTTCTCCAAAGTATCAATATCGGCAGTACTAATATCCCAACATTCATCTGCATATTTTTTAGCTTCAGATTTTTCTACAGGGAAGAAATCAGTTACAACTGTATATATTCCTGCAGCTTTAGCATATTTTACTATCAGAACGCTACCAGTACTCGTTCCAAGCATCAATAACTTTTTCATAATATTCAAGCTAATTTTATTCTTATTAAATTATTATAATTCTTGCAGAAATCCTCCATCTGCTCTACAGTATCGAAGTGAAGGAAGATAATTCCTAATGCTTTTCCTGCACCATCGAATACTTCTACAGGATCACCTTCTTTTTTATAGATTACCTGACGATAAACATTCTTAGCAATACTTTCTTCGATTTCAATACCCTTGAAAGATCCTGCTTCGTAGCTATGGAGGACATAGTGCATATAGCAACCAGGCAAAGATTTTACTGGTTGATCCAAGAACTCAGGCTTTTCACCCATTGCAGCTTGAACATTAGCCTTCACTAAATCGATACCGTAAGCATCACTCAACTGAATTGGAATCATATTGCCACCTGCACGAGGACCTAACTCTAAGAAATGAACGTTATCGTTTTTATCGAGAATAATCTCGATATTTAGCTCACCAAAACGAATATCAAGAGCAGACACAATTCGCTGTAATTCGCTGTAAATGTTTGCTTTCTGCTTTTCTGAGGCGCATAGAGGTTTTTTTTCCCCTATGGGAATTAATGGACTTCTCAGAGTATCTCTGAGACACTCCATCTCGCCGTAGAGTACAACCTTGCCATCCCAAACAAAAATGTCTCCACCAATAACTGAAGGGAAACCTCTCTGTATATATTCCTCAACAAGCAAAACTTTGTTTCGCGAATATGAATCAGCCCAAGCTATTGCCTTCTCTAAGCCATCCCAGTTTTCCAACATGGTTACACCTTTACTACCAGAAGAATCAGTAGGTTTAACTACTACTGGGAAAGTAAATTCCTTTGCGTTATCCTTTATTTCATCCAATGAAGTTTCTGGATGGAAAGAATAAACCTTAGGACAAGCAAAACCATGACTCAGCAAGAACTGACGCCAAGGATATTTCAATCCTAAAACCTCAACGCTCTTAGCTGGATTAGTAGGAAGACCTAAACGCTCAGCTACAATTGCTGCAGGAAGTGCTGCCGGATCAGAAGCATAAGCAAGGATACTATCTACCTGTTCATCCTTTGCTATTTGATATACAGCCTCAATGTCTGTAGTACTAGCATTATAATATTTGTCTGCTACATACTGACCAGGATTATCTGAGAGATAATCACACAAGACGGTATAATAACCAAGTTCTTTAGCTGTCTTAATAGCAATAACTTGTTGGGCAGAACCGCCCAACAAGAGTATTTTCTTTTGTGTCATTGTGTCTAAATTATTTTAAGATGCAATCCAAAGTGCTCTGAATATCCTCATCACTCAATGCATGATGCATAGGCAAACAGATTACACTATCTGCCATCTTATGAGCATTAGGCAAGTTTGCAGGATCGGCACTCTCCAAACCACGATAGGTAGAGAACTCACTAATCAATGGGTAGAAATAACGACGCCCCAATACATTCTGAGACTTCATCTTAGCATAAAGTTCATCACGGGTCATACCATACTTCTGTGCATCTATGAAGATAGGGAAATAGCTATAGTTATGACGAACACCTGGCATATCATCGAAGAAGGTGATACCTTCAACATTGCGCAAAGCCTCACGATACTTAATAGCTACCTGATGGCGAGCCTCAATAGCAGCATCTACCTGCTTCAAGTTCAACAAGCCATAAGCACTACGCATCTCATCCATCTTACTATTGATACCTGGACCAACAACCTCGGTTTCTCCGGCAAAACCGAAGTTCTTCAAGTAATCAATACGCTTCTTGGTTTTCTCATCGTGCATTACCATAGCACCACCTTCAATAGTGTTATAGACCTTAGTAGCGTGGAAACTCAAAGTACTCATATCACCAGCATTCAAGATGCTCTCACCATTTACTTCTACACCAAACGCATGAGCAGCATCATAAATAACCTTCAAACCATACTTATCAGCAATATCCTGGATAGCCTTGGTATCACATGGCTTACCATACACATGCACAGGCATGATGGCGGTAGTCTTAGGAGTAATGGCAGCCTCAATCTTGTTAGGATCAAGATTACCTGTAGCAGGATCAATGTCAACGAATACAGGCTTGCAACCATTCCACCAAATACTATGAGTTGTTGCAACGAAGCTATAAGGTGTAGTAATTACCTCGCCTGTAACTCGAAGAGCCTGCAATGCTGTAAGCAATGGCAGGGTACCATTGGTGAAAAGGCTTACATAAGGAACCTTAAGATATTCGGCAAGAGCAGCCTCCAACTTATGGTGATAATCACCATTATTTGTTATCCACTTGCTGTCCCAGATTTTCTGGAGTTCAGCATGAAATTCATCCAAATTTGGCAGTAACGGAGATGTTACTGTGATTAATTTCTTATCCATAAGATATATGATTTAAAAATGTTTACTTTAAATTTTGTTTTTCCATCCACTTATCCAGGAACAGGAAAGTATATTTCTCAAAAGTATGAATTCTAATATAATCCACAATAACACAAATGAAAAAGACGGCTAGTATACTAACTAAAGATAGCCATATCATATAATCTGAATAATATTGTTCAACATTATTTAATGTATCTTTCCAAAGCCACTGTCTCATTGTATCGCTATTTGCATGAATGCAAAGAACGCCAAAAGTACTGGCGCTGATAGTATTAATTACCTTACTCTGCCTAATCGGTAAATCCTTAAAATACATAAAGGAACAAACTGAAACTATAACAGCTAAGATTGCATTAGAATCAGATACTAATCTATAAGGAATTAACTTTATTCCATATTTTAGATGCAGAAATATAAAACCTATAGTGCTAACCATAGCCAAAGCAACAGATGCCAAAGTTAGCAATCCCCACCGAATATTTTTTACTGAAGGAAATACTCCATAAAGACGTATATAAGAAGAGATTAAATACAAGACACTGAACCATGTAACATAATTGAACACAACATGTATCTTAGGTATCATTGCTAAAAATGTATACGTAAACAGGCATAATGCTAAAAGGTACTGATGCCTCTTTTTATCCAAGTTTCCTACCAGTATATTTAAAAAAGGAATAAAAAGATAAAAGACAAGGAAACAGGAAGTAAAACCATCGTGTATACTTGTAATGGGTAATACATCTTTCAACATCATTTTTATCGAGAAACTCTCATACCCTGTAGCTACGAATATCGCCCATATCATTATATTATAAAACATTACTTCAAGAAAGAGTTTCAAGAACTTTCTCAAAGTGATATTGGAACGACACATAAAGTAGCCAGTAATTAACACAAAACAATTGATTCCAGTCTTTCCCCACATACTTATAAGATATAGATAAAGGGAACGAAAAGAACCAGGATTTTCTGACATCACCTCCATCAGTCCACTATTCACTACATAGTGATGCGTAACAATAAGCAGCATCACAATAATACGGTATAGCTCTAAATTGGAGCGACGTGTTTTATGCCCCCCCCCATAACCTGGTCAGTTGTCTTAATATTTATTATTTCCATTGATATTACAAAATTCTTTGGCTCAAATAGTTATTTATCCTTATACATATTATCGTAGTATTTCTGGTAATCACCAGAAGTAACATGATCCATCCATTCCTGGTTCTCAAGATACCACTTCACGGTCTCCTCGATTCCCTCCTCAAACTGGAGAGATGGCTCCCAACCGAGTTCCTTCTGGAGCTTGCGAGAGTCGATGGCGTAACGCATATCGTGACCCTTTCTGTCGGTTACATAAGTAATCAAATCCAAGTCAGCACCCTCAGGGCGACCGAGCAATCTATCAACAGTCTTGATAACCACCTTGATGATATCGATGTTCTTCCACTCGTTGAAACCGCCGA
>OQWI01001210.1_pt1 | contig 11312 bp, 9 predicted proteins | sample 1691551 | NCBI WGS metagenome assembly OQWI01 (sample SAMN03418259, study PRJEB22391) | human gut metagenome | biome: human-gut; feature: organic feature; material: feces | host: Homo sapiens | place: Tanzania | collected 2013-01
GTAGTCGTTTGAGCCCAAGCCAGGCACATCCGAGGGCGGAAGCTCCAAGCCAGGCACAACCGAGGGCGGAAGCTCCAAGCCAGGCACAACCGAGGGCGGAAGCTCCAACCCAGGCACAACCGAGGGCGGAAGCTCCAACCCAGGCACATCAGGCTCAGGCACAGACCAAGGCAGCGACGGTGACGGCAACACCGACAGCATGGACTGACCTTGACGCCAGCAGGCCAGGCGGCAGCACATCTGCCCCTTGAAAACGAAAAGCGCATGCGCCAGAAGATTGTCTGGCACATGCGCTTGCTTTGTATGTGAAATGTAAAATGACTGCTCATGAATGGATAAGGCAGATTGGGTCAGATCAGGCAACGATGGCCGGTCTCTTTTTTCTTGCTGTCATCCCTTGGCGCTTTTGCGGAATTGAAGGAAATAGCAGACACCGGCTATGGTGAGGCCGAACGGGAATGACCACCAGATGCCGGCAGCTCCCATGCCGCATGGAAACGCAAAGAAATAGGCAAGCGGCACGCTTATGACGCAATAGGCTATGAATGCGTAGGCCATCATTGCTTTCACGCTCTCTATGGCGCGCAAGGCGTTGGCGTATATGGTCTGCAGACAGTCGCCAAACTGATAGCAGGCGAAGCATGGGAGGATGGTGTAGAAAAGCGACTTCACACTTTCGCTCGTGGTGAATGCGGCGGCTATGTATGGCGATAAGGATAGGACGCCAGCTGTGGCTATGATGCCAATGGCCATGGCAAGGGCAAAAGACACATTGGCCGTCTTGCGCACTTCTGTCCAATCGCCCAATCCGCGATAATGGGCCATGCGTATGGCCGCTTCTCGCCCGCTTAGGAATGCGTATGGCCGCTGCGGAGCCAACGCCATAATAGGTCATGAAGCACACCGTGCCTACTGTGCATGCTATCTGGTGCATGGCCAGCGCGTCTGCGCTGATCCATCCCATGAAGATGGCGCAGATGTTGAACGAGCCTGCCTCAAGGCAAAGCTGGGCTGATATGGGCAATCCTAAGCGGGCGAGAAGCAGCATGCCTTTCTTCGTGCAGCTTGGCGGCTCAAGGCCTGGGGCTGTCACATCAGAGAGGCGATGGCGGTACACAAATCGGCGTATGGCCAGATACATGGCTATGGGCATGAGGATGCGCGAGATGAGTGTGGCGAGTCCGGCGCCGGCGAGTCCGAGGTCGAGCAAGAAGATGAAGAGGTAGTTCAAGATGAAATTGATGATGTTTGCTCCGAGCATTATCCACATGGGGGTCTTGGTGTCGCCCATGGCATCGGAAAATTGCTTCATGGAATTGAACATTGCCATGAATGGCATTGAAGCAAGGACGATGAGGAAATAAGGACGTATGAGCGGCAGGAGGTCTGTTGGCTGCCCGAGATGCTCGATGTTGATGTAAACGAAACTCATTGCCGCCACGATGAAGAGTGAGGCTATGAGATTGAGAGCGTTGCTGTTGTAGAATGTTCTCAGCACCTCCATGTTTTTCTTTTGCCCGTAATAGCGTGCCACGATGGGCGATGTGGCGTATGAGATGCCCATGAGGAAATATACCACGAGGTTGAACACGTTATTTACAAATCCAGCAGCTGAGAGTTCGGGTGTGCCATATTGCCCCACCATAATGGTGTCGGCCCATCCCTGCATGATATTGCCTATCTGACCAATGATGATCGGATAGGCAAGATGTGCGATTGAAATGATTCTTGTAGACTGTCGCATCTATGAATTGTGTGATTATGTATTATTTAATGTTCCTGTATTGTTTGATGACCTGTATTGTTTGATGACCTGTATTGTTTGATGACCTGTATTGTTTGATGTTCCTGTATTGTTTGATGATCTGTATTGTTTGATTTTTTTTTGATGAGCAGGCATTTACAGCCTGTGCGTCGTTGACGCACCAACGTTGTCTCATCAACGTGGAGAAAGCGACCCATGCGCTTTCTTGCCGAAATCGTGATACCACCAGAATGTGTTGCCGTACATTCTGTGTGAACGGTTCAAACATTCCTTTTCATCGGTCAATGTTGCTTTCAGATAACAATAATCGTTGTAAGACGCCAAAAATTCGGCGTCGGTGAATCGGGCTATGGTGTCGCTCCCTATCACCACTTTGCCATCATGGACATAATCGGGATTGCCCGATATGAGCAATGCCTCGCGGTATGCTCTGGGAAGGCTGTCGGCTGCTATGGGGGGCAAACTGTCGTTGACGCCGGCTATGGTGACAAAACGATAGAACTTGGGCAATTCGTTGGCGAAAGACTTGAGGTCGTCTTTGAGCAGAAACATGCACAGGTAATAATCGTTGGTGTGGGCATTGGCAAGCGTGTCAGCGTAGAGCAATTGAAAATAACGTGCTTCGTCTCTCACATTCTTTCCGCAAACAGCTCCGAGATGAGCGCATATTTCAGTAATGGGCACCCGGTATAATGGTGTGGTGTCGTGGATGTCGACCAGGCCTTTCACGCCGTAAAACTGAGGATAGTCGAAGATGCGCTCAGGCAGTTGGCCGATACGAGAGAGCGCATACATGCGGAGCTGTGTGAGGCGCTGGGATGTGCGCAACGACTTCTTGCCCACTTGCGCGGCTTCATCGCATTTGCCTTCAAGGATGAGCCGTTCGGTCTTGAGTTCGTAGTGGTAAACATCGGAGGTGTGCGACATGGAGCCTGCTGTGATGATGAGCGCAAAGAGGATGATGTAGTTGGGATACAGAAGAGACTTTGTGCCATATATCCGGGAATCGTCGTCGTGGTGCAACGAGCGTATCACGACTACCGTCAGCGCATAGGCCAACAAGACCAATGGAGCTCCCCATGACCATGCTCCGAATGTGAAATGCATCAACACGTCGCTTGTGGCATCTGTGAAGATGATGAGCAGCAATGTGGACGGCACATACGACAGGGCGTGCCAGCTTGATGGCAAGCGAGAGAACATGGCTACGCACCATTGCACAGACTGAAGGACAATGGTGGAGGTCAAGGCTCCGGCCAGCAGATTGTAGCTTGTCAAGCCTTTGGAATAGACGTGCTGCGCTTCTGCAAGCACTTCTCCTTGAAGGAAATAGAGGTAGCAGAATGTGAATGCCATATATAGAAGGCCGCAGGAGTAACGTATTATTCCTGCGGTTTTCTGTGTGTGACGATAGTTGTTGTTCACTTGTCGGATTTTTGCTTAAATGATTACTAATGGGTATGCTTGTTGTTGCCAAGACGGGGCTGGCTGCTTAGTGTTTGATGAGACGGCCTTGCCTTATTCATTTCATCTTGCCTTAATTGTGTTGGAGACGAAGCACGACAGCCGATCTGGCTGGTATGTAAAGCTTCAGCCAACCCTTGCCATCTTTCTCATATATAGGGTCGTAATTGGTGAAATGACGTACAGAATCATCTGCCAGTTCGTTGCCGCCATATATTTTGCTGTCGGTATTGAGCACCACTTCATAGCATCCCTGCGGAACGATGAAGCCATAGTCTGTGTAGGAATGAAGAGGCGAGAAGTTGAAGACGAAGAGAAGGTCGCCTCTGGAGTATGCGAGAATCTGGTCGCCGTCGTTGTGCCACACCTCCACTACTGGTGTCTTCTGGAAATTCTTGACAGAGGATATTGTCTTGAGCATGGCCTTGTCGAAGTCGCCAAGATAACGGTAGCACAACTCGTCGTTGTCGACAAGATTCCATTGGCGACGCGCATACTTATGGCTCCATCCGTTGCCTTCGCGTGGGAAATCTATCCATTCAGGATGTCCAAACTCGTTGCCCATGAAGTTGAGATAGCCTCCGTTCATGGTTGAAGCTGTGAGAAGGCGTATCATCTTGTGCAAGGCTATGCCTCGATTGGCCACGATATTCTCATCGCCCTTGCGGAAATGCCAATACATGTCGGCGTCGATGAGACGGAAGATGATGGTTTTGTCGCCCACAAGAGCCTGGTCGTGCGATTCGGCATAAGAGATGGTTTTCTCGTCCTGGCGGCGGTTGGTCGTTTCCCAAAACATGCTCGATGGCTTCCAGTCCTCATCCTTCTGCTCCTTGATGGTCTTGATCCAATAGTCGGGGATGTTCATTGCCATGCGATAATCGAATCCGTAGCCTCCATCCTTGAATGGAGCAGCAAGTCCGGGCATTCCCGACACTTCCTCTGCTATGGTTATGGCTTTAGGGTTGACCTCGTGGATGAGCAGATTGGCAAGGGTGAGATATGCTATGGCTTCATCATCCTCATGTCCGTTGTAGTAGTCGGCGTAGCTTCCAAAAGATTCGCCAAGGCCGTGGCTGTAATAAAGCATGGATGTGACTCCATCAAAACGGAAACCGTCAAACTTGAATTCTTCAAGCCAATACTTGCAGTTGGAGAGCAAATAGTGGAGCACTTCATTGCGTCCGTAGTCAAAGCATAGAGAATCCCATGCCGGATGCTCGCGGCGGTCGCCATGCATGAAATACTGGCAGCCATCGCCTGCAAAATTGCCAAGGCCCTCAAGCTCGTTCTTCACAGCATGAGAATGCACTATGTCCATGATGACGGCAATGCCCATCTGGTGGGCTGTGTCGACCAGCTCCTTGAGCTCTTCTGGTGTACCGAAGCGGCTTGAAGGCGCGAAGAAATTGCTGACATGATAGCCAAATGACCCATAATAAGGATGTTCGGCTATGGCCATCACCTGGATGGCATTGTATCCGTCGGCCTTGATGCGAGGAAGTATGTTGTCCTTAAACTCTTTGTATGTGCCCACCTTTTCAGCATCTTGCGCCATGCCTACATGGCACTCGTAGATGAGAAGCGGATTGGTGTTGGGCTTGAAGTTCTTTTTCTTGAACTCATAAGGATGGGCTGGCGCCCATGCCTGAGCTGAGAATATCTTGGTGACTTCATCTTGCACCACACGATTGGCGTATGAAGGGATGCGCTCGCCTTCTCCGCCTTCCCATTTGACCTTCAGCTTATAAAGATCGCCATGGTGAAGCTGGCTGCTCTTGAGCTTGATTTCCCAATTGCCATTGTCGATGCGGGACATCTTGTAATCTTCATTTTCTTTCCAATCGTTAAACTGGCCAATGACATATATCTCGGTGGCATTAGGAGCCCATTCGCGCAAGACCCAGCCTCTTGGCTGCTTGTGGAGGCCAAAATACATGTAGCCGCTGGCAAAGTCGGACAAGGTCTGTTTGCCGCCATTGGTGAGCTGGTCGAGTTTGCTGAGTGCGTGTTGATGACGGCCCACAATGGCGCCTTCGTAAGGCTCAAGCCATGAGTCGTTTTTCACCAAACCGATATGCTTTGTTTTGGAAGCCGATTTTTTAGCAGCTGTTGGCACAGCAGTTTCTTTCGCTTTTTGTGTCGTTTTAGATTTCTTGCATGTGACCATATTACATTATGCTTTAATCTTAAAAATTACTTTCTTTATCTGTTGTTCGTCCGAGATGCATGGAGCATGGCCGTCTTGAGGGAAGAAGATGGCGAACTCGCCTGGATGCACATCGATGTAAGTCTGCGCGCGTCCGTCATAAAAGGTTATGTCTTTCTCTTGATTGTAAGGCGACACAGGAAGATTGGCGCGTGGAGTGTATCCAATAGTTTCTGTGCATGATAGTGGTATCTGAATGTCAATCATCCTGTCGTGAGTCTCAATGCGAGCTGCATCGATGCTCTTTCCCTTTGCAACGCTGTAATTGACAAAGAGGTCATCGCCTTCAATGATGACCTTGCCTTCTGGCTGTGCCTTGATGTCTGTTGCCTTCATGTATGCCACAACCTTCGCGAAGAGAGGGTTGATTGATGCATAATTGCTGAGATTTTCAATTCTGTCTAAAATCATGGCTGTAGTGTTCTATCGGGTTAATAGTGTTTAGTTAGTTTCTCTTTTCTGACAAGCCGTTGCTGGTGTGGGGCCAACATGTTTCGTAGCAGCCTGCAATGGGCATGGAGGCCTGTCGTGATTTCCGCACGGGAGCTGCTGCAGAAGAAAAATGGCTATTGGTTGGTGTAGACTTCTTCTATTGTCAGGAGCATTGCCGGGTGAAGAAGTCCATTTGTGGCAAGGACCTGCTGTCCGTTTTGCCAAAGGCGGTCGGTTCCGGTATAGTCGCTTATGTGGCCTCCGGCTTCAAGCAATATGCATGCGCCTGCTGTGACATCCCATGGCTGGATGAACGATTCGAAATAAACGTCTAATCGGCCTGCTGCCAAATAGCACAGTTCCGACTCAGCGCTGCCGAAGCTGCGCAGGCTGGCACAATGTCCGTAGAGGGCTTTGGTCATTCCAAGGCAGAATGGCATATAGTTGAAAGCATCGTAGGGATAGCCCATGCATATGAGCGCATGGTCTATGTTGGCTGTGCCGGACACATGTATCGGCTTGCCGTTGAGTGTGGCTCCTTGGCCCAAAGCTGCGCTGTACAGCTCGGAGCATGTGGGTTCGTAGACGACGCCGAGAAGTATCTCATCGGGCGTGCGGAGAGCTATGCTGACACAATAAGGTGTGAGGCCGTGAATGTAGTTGGTGGTGCCATCGAGAGGATCGACAACCCAATACAGCTCATTCTCGCCATCCGACTGCGTCACGGTGTTTTCCTCTGTGATGAATCCGGCTTGCGGAAGCAACGATGAGAGGGTCTCCACAATCATTCGTTCCGAAGCCTTGTCGACATCTGTCACGTAGTCGTGGGCATGTTTGTTTTCGACTTTGACATTTGCGAAATGCTTACGTCGCTCAGCAAGATACTGCCCTGCTTTCACAGCCAACCGCTCAACATCAGTTCTCAATGATTTCAATTTATCTGCATCCATGCGTCAATTACCCATTAAGCGTCCACGATTATATATTCCTTTGCGAATGACGTTGCCATTCTTGTCTTTTTCCACAAATGCGCCATCTTTCTGGTCGTTGAGGAATGAGCCTTCAAAACGAGTGCCGTCGGACGACTCTTCTATTCCTTTGCCATTCTTCATGCCATCTTTGAAGCGGCCCTTGAATTTTGTGCCATCGGCAAGCCGCATTATGCCTTCTCCGTTCATTTCTCCACCTGCCCATTCACCATCATACACATCGCCATTGGCGCTTACGAACTTTCCGTGGCCATGCTCTTTGTCCTCTACCCAGTAGCCTTCATATTTTGAGCCATCTGGCCATGTGTATGAACCGAATCCGTCCATCAGTCCATTCTTGAACTGCCCCACATATTTCCTTTTGTCGGAATAGATGAATACACCTTGCCCTGTGCGCTCGCCATCGTGGTAATCGCCTTCATACACATCGCCATTTTTGAATTTATAGATGCCTTTGCCGTGCATCATGTCGTCCTTCCATCCACCTGTGTAGACATCGCCATTGGCATAGGTGTATTTGCCCTGGCCGTTGCGCATGTCGTTGTCCATGTCTCCAACATACGTGGAGCCGTCGCGCCAATCATATGTGCCTTTGCCAGATTTTTTGTCGTCTTTCCAATCACCATCATAATAAATGCCATTTGCCCATGTGTATCGTCCCTTGCCGTTGCGCTTGTCAGCAAGCCAGTCGCCGACATACTTGTCGCCATTGAAATAATGCATGGTGCCGAGCCCTTGCTGGTAGTCTATATACCAAAGGCCTTCATATTTATTGTTGTTGGCGAAGTAATACACTCCTTTGCCGTGTTGATGGTCCTGATGCCAGCTGCCTTCATATTTCTCACCATCGGTGAATGTGTAGACTCCATATCCTTGGCGTTTGCCTTTCACATATTCGCCTTCATAAGTGTCGCCTGTCTTGAATGTGGTTTTTCCTTTACCGTTAGGTTTGCCGCCTTCAAGCTCGCCATAATATGTGGCTTTGTCTTTGGGAAAAACGTAGTTGCCTATGACTACTTTCTGGGCCCATGATGGACAGCAGAAAGATGCCATAAATATGCCTGTGAATATATATCTTGAGAAATTCATCTTTATTATCTTTATGAGTTTTGTAGCAAATTCGAAATATTAACACCACAAAGATAATAAATTTCTTATAATTTAAGGGTACAGATTAAGTTTAATTATCATTTAGACTGGATATTTTGTCAATTCGAGCCTGCATTTACTATAATTATATAAGGAGAATATAGTAAAAATGCCGCATGGCAATATGCTCCGGAAGATGTTTGCCGCCTATATTCGATTCATTTGCCGGAAGCGCTGATGTCATTCGGCAAAACGCAGCGACGACACTTTCTCGAGCCGAGATTTCAACCTGGGCATCAGTCCTTTTCTGATGCGCAGAGTCATGACACAATCGGTGTCGTAACTTTGTTCGACTATGCATGGAGATTCTTCTTTGACAATGCGCATCACGTCGTTCATGAATGGATATTCAAAAAGGAAAGTCACATCCTCATCAACAGTCTTTTCTATCACTTCTGCTGCAGAAATGGCTTCTGCCGCAGCGAGCCGGTATGCTACGATAAGTCCGGATGTGCCCAACTTTATTCCTCCGAAATATCTGACAACAACCACCAAGATATCTGTCAATTCATTCGAATTGATTTGTCCGAGTATTGGCTTGCCGGCTGTGCCCGAAGGCTCGCCATTATCATTTGCCCTGAACACCTCGCGTTCTGCTCCAAGCATGTAGGCATAGCAAACATGGCGAGCATCATAAAATCGCTTCTGATATTCTGCTACTGTCGTCTTAACATCTTCAACACTTGTGACAGGAATAGCAAAAGCGAGAAACTTGCTACGTTTCTCGCTATATGTGCCTTCAGATATCTGTTTAATAGTCTTGTATGAATCCATTAAAATATCACGTGATTAGAAATTGCCTTCAATCTCTCAAAGGATCAGCTCAGTTTGTGGATTATAAGTCCGCTGCGGAGCTTAGGCTCAAACCATGTAGCCTTAGGCGGCATTATTTTGCCAGAGTCGGCAATGTCCATGATTTGGCGCATGGTGACGGGATAAAGGGCAAGAGCCATCTTCATCTCACCGCTGTCGACACGACGCTTGAGTTCGCCAAGGCCACGTAGACCGCCAACAAAATCGATGCGCTTGTCTCTGCGCAAATCTTTGATGCCGAGGATTTCGTCAAGTATGAGCTTAGACGAGATGCTGACGTCAAGCACGCCAATAGGGTCATTGTCGTCGTATGTGCCCGGCTTTGCCTTCAGAGAATACCAGCAGCCATCGAGATAGAGAGAGAATTCGTGCAATTGGGCAGGCCTGTATTCTGAAGCGGATTTCTTCTCAACTACAAAATTCTTCTCCAAGGCCTTCAGAAATTCGTCTGACGACAATCCGTTGAGATCTTTCACTACACGGTTGTAATCGAGTATTGTCAATTGGCTGGCTGGGAAACAGACAGCCATGAAATAATTATACTCTTCCTTTCCTGTGTGATTGGGATTCTGCTTTGCCTTTTCTGCCCCGACAAGCGCAGCAGCAGCGCTGCGGTGATGCCCGTCGGCTATATAGAGGCTTGGCATAGACGCAAAACGTTCCGTAATAGTCTTAATGTCGTCATCATCACTTACTACCCATAGCTTGTGGCCAAAACCATCTATCGGGGCAACGAAATCGTACTCTGGTGCAGTATGAGCATACTTCTCTATGATGCCCGACAAAACATCATCGTCAGGATAGGCAAAAAACACAGGCTCTATGTTAGCGTCATTAACTCTAACATGTTTCATGCGGTCCTCTTCTTTGTCAGCACGAGTGAGTTCGTGCTTTTTGATCACACCTGTCTGATAGTCGCCGCTATATGCTCCTACCACAATGCCGTATTGTGTCTTTTCCTTGCCTCCGTTTGCTGGAAGACATGATGTCTGGGCATAAATATAATATTGCTCTTTTGTGTCCTGAACAAGCCATCCATTTTTCTGGAATTTAGCAAATTGCTCTGAAGCAGATGCATACACTCGCGGGTCATACTCGCTTGTGCCTGGCTCGAAATTGATTTCAGGCTTAATGATGTGATAGAGCGATTTCTCATTATCGCCTGCCTCTGCCCTTGCCTCTTCTGAGTCGAGCACATCGTAAGGACGACTTTCCACTTGCTCTACAAACTCTTTTGGAGGACGTAAGCCCTTGAATGGTTTTACGATAGCCATAAGTTATGATTAGTAATTTTTACAGATTCCCGATTATTTACGGATTCCCGATTATTTACAGATTCCCGATTATTATTTATTGACTTGGAACTTTGTGATACCCTCCTTTATGAAACCTACAATCTGGTTGGCTGCAGCAATGCCTGCGTTAGTGTTAGCTTCGGCAGTCTGAGCACCCATCTTCTTAGGTGTGGAGAAATAACGTCCCTCAAACTTTGCAAATTCGGCGTCGGCATCTGGTTTGATGTCAGTAATGTACTTAAGGTCGGTGCGCTCTGCCAACAATTCTAATAGTTCTGGCTCGTTGATCACTTCTTTGCGAGCAGTATTTATGAGTATTGCGCCTTTCTTCATTGTGCTGACAAGCGCTTTGTTTATGCTCTGCTTAGTTTCGGCAGTAGCTGGAATGTGGAGAGACACAATGTCACAATCTTTGAAAAGCTGTGCTTGTGAAGCTGCAGCCTCTACACCAGCTGCTGTGATAACCTCTGCAGGGCAATATGCATCATAAGCAGCAACTTCCATTCCGAATCCCTTTGCTATGCGAGCCACATTGCGTCCGACATTGCCAAAAGCGAGAATGCCGAGTTTCTTGCCCTTCAACTCTGAGCCGGCTTTGCCATTGTAAAAATTCCTTACAGTAAAGACAAGGAGTCCGAGCACGAGTTCTGCAACAGCATTAGCGTTCTGACCTGGTGTGTTCATCACAACAACATTGTGAGCTGTGGCGGCTTCAAGGTCAACATTGTCGTATCCAGCGCCTGCGCGCACAACGATCTTCAAAGATTTGGCTGCATCAAGCACCTCTGCGTCAATCTTGTCGGAACGGATAATGATTGCGTCAACGTCTGAAACAGCTTTAAGCAATTGAGCCTTTTCTGTATATTTCTCAAGAAGAGCAAGTTCAAATCCTGCACCTTCAATAATTTCTTTTATGCCAGCGACAGCTGGGGCAGCGAATGGCTTCTCTGTAGCTATTAAAACTTTTGCCATGATAAAATATGTGTTTGTTGAATCATTATAATAGCAGATGCTTCAGCAATGCTTTTAAAGCGAGCCACTGTCCTTCAAGAGAACGAAGGACAGTGACTTGACTGCATTATAAGATTTCAATGTTTATATTAGATAATCCGTTTAAATAATATATACGTGTTTTTGTGACTACACAAACTTATGTCTGCGAATAATGCACGCTGAATCAATGCATTGCTTCAAAT
>OQWI01001211.1_pt1 | contig 11306 bp, 12 predicted proteins | sample 1691551 | NCBI WGS metagenome assembly OQWI01 (sample SAMN03418259, study PRJEB22391) | human gut metagenome | biome: human-gut; feature: organic feature; material: feces | host: Homo sapiens | place: Tanzania | collected 2013-01
CACAGCTATGGACAGCTTGTCGCTGTATATGGCACAGACAACTCTTCTGCAGTCGCTGCACACCCGTGACGTTCTGCAGATTGACATTTTGAAAGGTGCTATAGTAGGAACGTTGCCCATTATATCAGGCAACGTCGAAGCTATGGATATGGATTTAAGTGCTATTGTCATAACGACAAAGGGCACTACTCGTACCCAAAACAATCATGTAGCTTTAGTCCGTCCGCTCGGCTATCAGCGGCCCGCAGCTTTCTACAATCCCAAATATCAAGTTCCGGAAGAATACGCTTTGCGCCAGACCATATACTGGAACCCGACGCTACGGATAAATAACGGCAAAGCAGTAGTACAGTTTATGCCTAACGGAGCCAAGAAATACCGTGTCACGGTGGAGGGAGTGGACAAGAGCAGCCGACTGATACATCTGGAAAAAGAGACAGAATAGCCGTTAGAAGTAAATAGAAAATGACGCAAGCATGCATTATTCACATGAAAAACAATTGCAATGAATTGAAAAAGGGCCGACGAGCATCACGCTCCCCGGCCCTTAATAATTTATCTATGTCAATAAAAAGTATATCCAATGCAATTGTATGCCGCTTATGCAGGCAGCACTACAACATGCACCTCATAAATGCGCTGCGACTGTGCAACACCCTTCGGACGACGCATATTGTTCTTCACCAGATACTGGCGAGGCTCAGAGAAATCGCCCGGAACACCAAGTGCCGGAGCACCGTTGAGCGGTGTGAATGTTGTGGCATCGCCGTTATACTGACTTGCCAGCATTGTCACAACCAGCTGCTTTGTGTCAACAGGTTTGGTTGCCTGTGTTGACATGCCGTCAGTAGGATTTACAAGAGTATATCCTTGTGGCATCTTTGAACCGATGAACAAGTAACCCTTATTTGGGGTTTCGTATGTCACCGTAGAAGGTATGTAATATGTAAGCACATAAACCTTACCTTCCGGAGCACTTGCATCATCACGTGTAGTCATGGCGTAAAGTCCCAGAGGAATGGTTGCGGTCTGTCCAGGAGCCACTACAGTACCATTCTCAAGCGTATAGTTTGAACCAGTATTGTTAGTCCATTGTGTAGCATCCTCTGCGAAATCCACCTGACGTATTGCCGATGTGATTTCGCCTTTTCCTCCATTATAGTTCTTTGCGAAGAGGCAGTCTTCGAAAAGAGCTCGCGAGCTTACCCAGCATGAACGCAGGTTCACATCAGTGTAATAGCTCTCAGGCACATCGTCATATTCCAGTCCGGTCTGGCAGCTTGTCGTTGCCATGGCTGCCAGCATCACGAACACGCCTGTATAGATGTTCTTTATTTTACTGAAAAGTCTCATAGTGTCGAATTGTTAGAAAATTAATTGTTGTTCTGATACTTGAAGCCATGCCAGCCCGGATTCTGCTGTATCTGCTTGTTTGAGATAAGCATTGTGGCAGCATACGGAGTGAAATAGTAGCGCACATTGTTGAACTTGCGCTCGTAGTAGCTGAAGTCCATCGGATATGTGCGGAAGGTTGGTGTCTCATAGTTCTTGCCGTCGGTGTTTGTCTCACCCGGTTCAAGAGCTACACCATTCTCGCCAGCAATAGTACTGTGCTTACCAACGCGGAAGATCTGAATACCACGTGACACTCTGTTGAGTTCGGGAATAACGGTCTTGCCTTCAGCCTCGCCCCAACGCAAAAGGTCGAAGTAGCGGAAGCCAGGATTCTCGAATGCGAACTCCAGACGACGCTCTACCTTCACCTCATCGTACACGCTCTGCTTGTCGGTAGCACCGTCGTATGCACTCAATCCGGCACGCTCACGTATCTTGTTGATACAAGTGATAGCCTCAGGAGCCTTGTCCAGATTTACAGCAGCCTCAGCAAGATTGAGCAATACCTCAGCATAACGTATGTTGAAGTAGCATGTTGTGCGCTGATTGGTCTTCAGCGTACCGTCATCGTTAAACTGGTCGAAGTGAGAGTACTTGCGAGAATAGTATCCGCTAATGGTCTGTGATGAAGCACGTCCGGTAGGAGCCGATTCAATATTCTCCATAGTACGGTAGCCAGAATGAAGTGCACTGTATTGCAGAGTCTTCTGGTCGTCCATGGTAGACTTGTCAATCCATGTCTGGATCTGGTAGATAGGATTGTTTGTCGGACCCATATAGGCACCATCGTAGGTCACAGTGGCATAGAAACGCTTGTCGCGGTTTTCGAACATCTTGCGATAGTTGTCGCCAGAACCGGAGTATTCCTTGTTGCCATCGGCATCGGTAGTGACCTGAATATTCAAATCCTGCGCCTGCTTTGTTTCCCACCAATGCTTCCACTTGCCGTCAGCTTCGTCCTTCTGCAGATAGCAGTCTACGAGATCCTGTGTCGGGAAGAGTCCTGTACGGAAGCTCCATGAACGTGTCACCTTGTCGCTGTTGCCGTAGTAGTTGCCATCAGGACCGTTCTTGGCAGTCGGGTTGAAACCACCACGCTGGTTCTCCTTGAACATAACGGGCCAAATAGACTCTACGCTTGTGTGTGCAGTCTCCGAAGTGAAGAGGTCCTCGTAGTTAGGCTCCAGATCGTACTTGCCAATCAAGCCCTTTGCAGCATCATAAGCTATCTGATAGTAGTGCTGGGCGTTCTTCTCAAACTTGAACAGTCCGGCAGCATCGTCAGTGTACAATCCCTTGGCTGATGCAGAAGCGGCATCGGCTGCATAGAGTGCCACACGCGACTTGAATGCCTTGGCTACATTGACGTTTACGAGTCCTATTTCTGGAGTTCCGCTCATATTACCGAACAATTCGATAGACTTGTCAAGGTCGGCAAGCATGTTATCGAACAGAGTCTCACGCTTGGTCTGCGGCAGGAAAGTCTCCTCGTTTACTGTAAGTGCGTGGTCAACATAAGGCACGGTGCCCCAATATTTCTCCATGTCGAAGTATACCCATGCACGGAAGAAGTAGCACTCAGCGAGCAATTGGCTCTTAAGCGATTCTGTAAGTGCCTTGCTGCTGTTGATTTTCTCTATACCTACATGTATGTTGTACAGATTCTTGTATGCTCCCGACCATGGGCCGCTGTAAGGCGAATTCTCGTCATAGCGGCGGTTGTTGAATGTGAGTTGGCGGTATGTATCCCAGTCGTTCTCATAGTTGCCCTGGCAGTTGTCCGACCATTGCTCGGATGTGAAGTTGTCGCCAGATGCTGTAGCGTCTATGAAGTAGAAATTGTTGACATACGAGCGTGCCAACTGTGGATTCTGCCAGAAGCGCTCCTCGTCCACCTTTGTTGTAGGCTCTACGCCCAGAGGGTCGCAGGATGTCATTGTAGCTCCAACAGCCACAGCGAACATTCCAGCCCACATATATTTCTTTATATTGAGTTTGCTTTTCATTGTCGTTTACTATTAGAGTGTTAATACAACGTTGAATGTGTATGTACGCTGTGTAGGATAGCTACCCAGACTACCGTTGCTGTTGTAGATGCTTGCTCCCGATGTGATGAACTCCGGATCCTGCAGGTTCTTGTAAGGATAAGAATCCTTTGTCCATGTGAATGCGTTGGTGACAACGAAGCTCAGGTCGAGACCCTTTATGAAGTCAACGTTCTTCAATACCGAACGCTTCATGTCATAACGCAGGCTGATGTTCTTAAGCTTCAGGTAAGAAGCATCAAACTGGAAGAAATCTACATACGAATAGCCGAAACTGTTGTTTGCACTTGACGGCATTGGTATAGCAGCATTCACATTAGGATTGCTCGGTGTATATGCGTTGGCGAAACCATACTGACCGTAGTTCCACATATAGTCTTGCTGAGAGCGGAACGGCGATGCCATTGTAGCAGTAACATCGGCTGCGCCCTGGAAGAACAACTCAAGCTCAAAGCCCACAACTCGCCAATGGATGCTGATGCCAACTACGCTCCGGGTACAATAAAGATTACCGACCTCAACGGCAGTGGCTACATAGGTGACGACTACTATCTCACCAATCTTCCGGGCAGTACACCGCTTGGTGTAGCGTGTTGTGACCTTATCCCAATAAGAATAGGTGAGACCAAGCTTGTAGCCGAACTCTCCAATCTTGTCCTGCCAGTTGACAGAAATCTCAAAACCACCCTTCTTGCTGGTTGAGAAAGGAGCGTTGATCTGCGGAACGTTAGGCATACCGAGGATGTCGGTGTTGAGCATCTCGCTCGTAACATTCATCACGTCGCCCTTGTTGACGTAGAGGTAAGTATCGAACGAACCGTTCAAGCGACCCTTGAACATGCTGAAGTCAAGACCGGCACCCAGCTGCTTTGAGCTTGACCACTGCAGGTCGTTGGCGACACTGTTGATATACCAGCCTACATTGGATGTCATTCCGCTGCCGAGCAGCAGCTTGGTTCCATTCTGCGAGTACTGTGTAAGATAGTCGAACGCACTGCCGACCTCATTGCCTACCAGACCGAAACCGCCACGCAGCTTCAACTCGTTGACGATAGAACGCGGTACGAGGCGCTTGAACCATGACTCCTCTGCCATGTTCCAACCTACTGAGAATGCGTGGAACAATCCCCAACGCTTGCCCGGGCTATAGTTGAGCGAGCCGTTGTAGTTCATGGTATACTGGAACATGTACTTGTTGGCGTAATCGTATGTGAGTCGACCAATCAATGAAGCCGAGCCCCAATCGTATGCCGAACCACCGCTTGATACCATTGTGGCACCTATATCTTCCTGCGGAGCAAGAGTAGTGGCAAAGCCCTTCTTGGTCTGGCTGCTCCAGTTCTCATGGCGAATCTGGCTCTGATAGCCTGCCATTGCAGAGAATGTGTGCTTGCCTATGGTCTTCGAGTAGTCGAGCTGGAAGATGCCAGTGGTAAGCTTGTAGTCATACCAGTACTGATAGAGCTGTGCATTCTCAGGATTATAGGTAGAGAATGATGTAGAATAAGGGTTGTCATATACGTTCTCCTGGTCGTATGTAAAGTTCTTCTGCATAGTGTGCGAAGTGGTGTAGTTCACACTGGCTGTTGCAGAGAGACCCTTCACCCAAGGCAGGTTCCACTTCAACGCAGCGTTCATCTGGAAACGCTTGGTGTCGTTGTTCTGGAATCCGTTGTTCAGGAGCGATTCTGCCGAGTTCTTACGAGCATTGCCAGTAGACCAAGAGGCAGGACGTGTAGGCATAGTGTGTCCGTACATTACGCTGTTGAATGTACCGTCACCGTTGCCCGGCTTCTTCTGGTTACCTATGTTGCCGTTGATGTTGAATGTGAACTTAAGGCTCTTGTCCTTCAAAAGATAAGCATCGGTGTTGAGCACTACGTTGTACTGGGTGTAGCCGTAGTTGTCGCTCAGGCCCTGCTGGTCAAGATAGCCCACTGAAGAATAATACTTGATGCGCTCGCTACCACCACGCAGACTCACGTTGGTCTGATACATAGGCTGTGTATGGTCGAACATATCCCATGGATCATAGGTCTGGTAGTAGTTCTCGATGTCGCCACCCTGTGTTTTACTGAGGGTGCTCCTGAGATTACATTCAACCAGAAGCTTACCATCATGACACCGTCGTATCGTCCGCACGTGATGAGCGCATACGACTATGTCAACGAGCGCAACAAGCTCTATCTTGCCAACCATGAGGAAAATCCTTACATGAGCAACACCGAGGTGGCGAAGGCTGTGTGAACACACCCGCAACACGACCTCCAAGACCTTCTGCCATAGTGGTGACAGGCAACTTCTGCAGCGTACCCATGTTTACGACAGCTGCCGAAGCAGTCATTGTCTTAGCCTTCTGAACGCCGCCGTAACCCGTCACGACAACCTCACCGATGGTCTGCGAGTCGTCCTGAAGCGTTACCTTAATTGGAGTACCGTTCCAGACAATAGTCTGTGTAGTCATACCGATACTCGAAATTTCGAGTGTAGCACCCTTCTTTACGCCCTTAAGCGAGAAGTTTCCGTCAATGTCGGTTGCAATTGCAGTCTGTGTACCCTTAACTCGAATCACAGCGCCGATGACAGGCTCACCCGTAGCATCCACAACGTTACCCGTGCAGACGCCATCCTGCTGCTGATGTGCTATGACATTAGTGGCATTAGCCTCAGAGAAATTACCCCCCCCGAATGGCATTAACGCCGCACCCATAGCTACAAGCAGACTGAATGAATTGCTTGTTTTTTGCATAGTAGATGGTTTATAAAAAAAATAAAAATCAGGTTATACGCTTGTTTTTAATATGCAAAGTGTCAACTTTGCATATATAATGACTTGCATACAAATGCAAAAGTAATTATTTTTATTTAATACTTGCTATTATTCTGCCTGTTTTTTTATAAAATTCTTAACTTTGCATTAAAATATGAATAAATTACATTTAAAATACAACTATGAGCAAAGTAATCATCAACAGCTATCATGAGTTTGCCGCGTTGCTCGGCAAGAACATCGGAGTATCCGACTATGTAGAACTCTCGCAGGAGCGCATCAACATGTTTGCCGATGCCACACTTGACCATCAGTGGATTCACGTAGACACAGAGCGTGCCGCAGTAGAAAGCCCGTTCAAGTCGACCATCGCTCACGGCTATCTCACTCTCTCAATGCTGCCCTGCCTGTGGAATCAGATTATCGAGGTGAAGAACCTCAAGATGATGGTCAACTACGGTATGGACAAGATGAAGTTCGGACAGGCTGTAAAGTCGGGCGAGCACGTACGCCTCGTTGCCGACCTCTACTCTATCGAGAACCTGCGCGGCATTGCCAAGGTACAGATCAAGTTCGCCATCGAGATAAAGGAGTCGCCCAAGAAGGCACTCACCGGCATCGCAACATTCCTCTACTACTTCGAGTAAGCACCACCGACAACCAATCGAAAGTCAGCTAAATGAAGATAGGCAACATAGAGTTCGGACCACGTCCGCTGTTTCTCGCACCGATGGAGGATGTCACCGACATTGGCTTCCGCCATCTGTGCAAGCGATTCGGCGCATCGATGGTATACACCGAGTTTGTCAGTGCCGAGGCACTGGTACGCTCGGTCAACGCCACCCTGCGCAAGCTGCACATTAGCGATGAGGAGCGACCCGTAGGCATTCAGATATACGGACGCGACGTAGAGTCGATGGTCGAGGCGGCTCGCATCGTTGAGGAAGTGCACCCCGACGTAATCGACATCAACTTCGGATGCCCCGTGAAGAAGGTGGCTGGCAAGGGAGCCGGAGCCGGAATGCTGCAGAACATACCGCTGCTGCTCGACATAACACGCAATGTGGTGAAGGCAGTCAACACGCCCGTCACCGTGAAGACGCGTCTGGGATGGAACTCAGACAATCTGGTCATAACCGATCTGGCAGAGGCTCTGCAAGACTGCGGCATTCAGGCTCTCACCATACACGGCAGAACGCGTGCCCAGATGTACACGGGCGAAGCCGACTGGACGCTGATAGGCGAGGTGAAGCGCAATCCGCGCATACATATTCCTATAATAGGCAACGGCGACATCTGCACTCCCGAACAGGCACGCGACGCCTTCGACCGCTACGGAGTTGATGCCGTGATGGTGGGACGCGCCACCTTCGGCCGCCCATGGATATTCAAGGAAATGCGCGACCTGCTCGACGGACGTCCCGAAGACACGTCGCTCACCTTCGACCGCAAGCTCGACATCCTGCTCGAACAGCTGCGCATCAACGTTGAGCGCATCGACGAATATCGCGGCATTCTGCACACACGCCGCCACATAGCAGCCTCGCCCATATTCAAGGGCATCCCCGACTTCCGACAGACTCGCATAGCTATGCTGCGCGCCACAACGGTTGAGGAACTCACCGGAATAATGGAGCAAGTGAGAAGGGAGCGTGGCTCACGTTGAGATGGTGATGTGGTGAGATGGTGAGATTTCCATGAGGGTGTGTCAAAAGTCAGTTATATGGGTTGAATGCAACAAATGTAGGAGGGTAGGGCATCCTTGCCCTACCCACTCAGCCTTCATTTTCAGTAGATTGAGTGGGTATAGCAGGGATGCTATACCCTCCTACTAATAGCCCTATTCTTATCTTTTCGACTTTTGACACACCCTCTTTTTTATACCTTATTATATAGTGTCAGCACGAAAGTTCCCATAGAAAAGTGTAGCATTAACAATAGAATGTAGAAGATAATGGAATCCATTATTCTTGGAAAAACGGACAAAAAGCAGCAAAAAGCCTTGGAAAAACGGACAAAAAGCGGTATATTTGCCTTGGAAAAACGGACAAACAATAATTCTGTTTAATATTTTAAGGCAAATAATAATATGATAAAGCGTAAGATAGACAGTTTTCTGACAGATTTCTTTGCACAAGACAAGAAAGCGCTAATGCTCACCGGTGCACGACAGATAGGAAAAACCTTTTCTATCCGTCGCTTTGGGCATATGCAATTTGAGAGTTTCCTGGAAATCAACTTTATCGAGAATCCAAGCTTTGTTAAGGTTTTCAGTAATGCCAAGAATAGCCAAGACATATTGCTTCGCCTTTCAACAATAACTAATCAAGAATTGGTAAAGGGCAATACTTTGGTATTTTTTGATGAAGTTCAGGAATGTCCGGAAATTGTAACTGCCATCAAATTCTTGGTGGAAGAAGGAAGCTACCGATATATATTAAGCGGAAGTCTGCTGGGAGTAGAGATTAAAAACCTTCGTTCTGCACCAGTTGGGTATTTGGATATAAAAGACATGTATCCGCTGGACATTGAAGAATTTGCGACAGCAGTTGGCATAAAGGAGAGCACTATAGAGCTCTTAAGAACCCATTTCGATGAGTGTACGGCTGTAGATGAGTTCATTCATGAAAAGATGATGGAAGTGTTCCGCCTATATCTGATTGTCGGAGGAATGCCTGCTGCTGTAGAAAAGTACATCAATACCAATAATCTGCAAGATGTGATGGCCGAACAGCAATCCATAATACGATTGTATAAGCAGGACATCGCCAAATACGACCCAGACCACAAACTGTATATTGAAGATATATTTGACAGAATTCCAGCAGAACTTGACGCCAAGAACAAACGTTTCATACTGAAAAACCTAAATGAAAACATTAAGTTCTCGCGTTATAAAAACAGCTTCTTGTGGCTGAAGGATGCTGGTGTTGCCCTACCTGTATATAATGTGGAGGAGCCGACAATACCACTGATACTATCAAGCAGTCGCAATTTGTTCAAGTTGTTCATGAGCGATATAGGGCTGTTGGCAAGTCTTTATGCCGACGGTATTCAATTGAAGATTCTCGACAATGAACCATCTATTAATTTTGGCTCTGTATATGAAAATGCGGTTGCACAAGAATTATGCGCCCACGGTTTTCAATTATACTATTATAATAACAAACGACAAGGTGAACTGGATTTTTTAATTGAGCAAAATGGCGAAGTATTGCCAATAGAGGTAAAGTCGGGTAAGGATTATGTGCGTCATAATGCCTTGTCTAATGTCATGTCATCAGCAGAATATGCACTTCCTGAGGCTTTGGTGCTTTGTAATGGCAATGTAAGTGTTGATGGCAAGGTGGTGTATATGCCTATCTATATGTTGATGTTTTTGGAGAAGGAGCAAGCAGTGAACGTAACCTACAAGCTCGACCTGTCAGATTTGTAGTATTTATAATCGTAATAAATGAAATAAAAGCTAAAAATATTTGCTTATATCCAAGTAAAATTGTATCTTTGCCGTGGAGAAAGTTATGTTCGTAAGCTTTGAACTTAAGTTCAGGGCCTTTGAACTTATATTCAAAGCCTTTGAACATAGGTTCAAGGCTTATGAACGAAGTTTTCTTCTAGGATTAGAAACAATTATCAATCGTAATAACATCAATTACTATTAGGAGAGGAAACAATATGGCAAAGTACAAGTTGCAGGAATTGCCTGATTTCAATAATGATGGCAAGCGTAAGGTTTATCCCAAGATGGTGCCCAATCGTACACTATCTCGCAAGGAGTTTATCGAGAAGATGCAAGGTTATCATCGTGGCATTTCGGCAAGTACCACGGAAGCCGTTCTGACGGATGTGGAAGATATGCTGGTTGAGATGCTCTCCATGGGCTATAATGTGAATCTGGAGGGTTTCGGTACCTTCTCTCTGTCCTTGGGTTTCGAGGATGACAAGCCTACGGAGATGCAGGGCGATGACGACAAGATGACCTATCGCAAGGTAGGCGTAAGAGACGTCAACTTCAAGGCTTCTCCCGATTTCATCAAGGCTGTGAAGCAGGAAACCGACCGTGATCTGGAGCGGGATATGGGTGGTGTGAAGCTGATATTGAAAAAGATATATACCCGGGAGGAGCGCATCGCCCGAGCCCTGGATGTCATCGATGAGAATGGCTTCATCGGTCTTACCGACTATGCCTACATCAACAACCTGAGCCGCACCGCCGCCTCCCTGGAGCTGAAGGAAATCACCGCCGATAGAACTTCGCCGATAGATTCGATGGGCAGCGGAAGCCACAAGGTTTGGGTGAAGAGAAAGGAACGAATGCAATTTCCATAACCTAAACTATTTGCCTCTTCCCAAAGCGTGGTAGAGGGTGATAATGCTCTGTATCTCGTCGAGACGGTCTTGTGCTACGGCTTGTTCTGCGGTAAGCAGGGATTGCTGGGCTGTCAATACCTCTAAATAGTTAGCTGATGAGTGGCGCATCAAGAGTTCTGTTTTGCGAACCGCCTCCTGCAAGATTACTACTTGATTGTTGTCTATGTTGAGTTTTCTGCGGGCTGTTTGCAGGGCGGTAAGGGCATCGTTTACTTCTGTACCAGCATTGAGCAACGTTTGCTGGAAGTTAAGCACCGCCATCTCCTGTTCTGCCTTGGCTATTTTCAGGCTGGCGATGTCATATAAGTCATATTATCGACACCATTGATAGCTTGCTCCAATGGAGCTAACACACATTTTTGTACAGCCTCGGCACTTGCACCGGGATAACTCGCCCATACAGATATCGTTGGTGGTGCCACATCGGGATACTTCTCGATTGGCAACCTGCTGAGCGATATGATGCCCAGCGATACAATCATCACGCTGATAACGATAGAGAACAGCGGATGGTCTATGAAAGTCTTGATCTTCATTCTCTACTTTTGTTTTGCTTGAATCTTCATACCCTCTTTCACATAACCAGCACCCTCGGTGATCTGGACTATAGCCCAAAAACTTCTTGTAGGTTGGTTTTGCATCATGCTTCTCTGTTTCTTTGAACTGTTGATCAAAGTCAAAATCATACTCTTGACCGGATTTCAATTGACCAGTAGCAAGCAGGG
>OQWI01001213.1_pt1 | contig 11303 bp, 11 predicted proteins | sample 1691551 | NCBI WGS metagenome assembly OQWI01 (sample SAMN03418259, study PRJEB22391) | human gut metagenome | biome: human-gut; feature: organic feature; material: feces | host: Homo sapiens | place: Tanzania | collected 2013-01
ACACATTGAACATCATATCGATGTCGGCCTTGTCCATTGCGATCGGTATGGTGGTCGATGACTCCATCGTGGCACTTGAGAACATCACGACTCATATCGAGAGGGGCGAAAAGCCTAAAGAGGCTGCCGTTCATGGTACTGAGGAAGTGGGTATTTCCATCATTGCATCTACATTGACAATGCTCTGCGTGTTCCTGCCTCTTACCCTTATCTCAGGTATGTCAGGTATCATGTTCCGTCAGCTCGGATGGATTGTCAGCATCATCATGATTGTCTCTACCTGCGGTGCGCTCTGCCTTGTGCCTATGCTTTGCTCAAGGATGCTTCGTGCCGGAAGGAAGAAGAACAAAATTCACGATATTCTGTTCACCCCTATCGACAAGGGTCTCAATGCCATTTCAGATGGATATGCATGGGTCATCAACTGGGCTGTCCGTAACAGAAAGACTGTCATCTTCGGTGCATTCGGCATCTTCCTGGCAGTTGTTATCCTGCTTGGCCCAGGCATCAAGACAGAGTACTTCCCGCATTCTGACCAGGGCCGTCTGACAGTTTCCATCGAGCTCAATGCCGGTACATCTCAGGAGGTTACAGGTGAGTTCGCAAGAAACTTCTACAATAGAGTCCGTGAGGAAGTTCCTGAAATAAAGGTGTGCAGCTACACCTTCGGACAGGCTGATACCGACAATGCTTTCGCAAGTATGCAGACCAACGGTTCGAATATCATATCAATGAATATCAACCTTGGTAGTATGGAAGACCGTAAGCGTTCTTCAAGCGAAATCGCTGACATTATCCGTGCAGACCTTAAGGAATATCCTGAAATTCACAAGGGTACCGTATCTGAGGGTATGGGCGGAATGGGAGGCGCAGCCTCTGTTGCGGTCGAGATTTACGGCTACGACTTCCAGACTACAGACCGTATCGCCAATGAACTTCGTGACAAGATGGCTGCAGACCCTGCATTCGCACAGGTAACGCTCAGCCGTGACCAGTATACTCCTGAGTATCAGGTGGATTTCGACAGAGTCAAGCTTGCTGTAAACGGACTGAACTCTACCTCAGCTGCCGCTGCTGTGAGCGCTGCGATGAGCGGTTCAGTAGGTTCTTACTATAGAGAGGACGGAGAGGAGTACAGCATCCGTGTCCGTTATGACAAGAGCTACAGGACAAGTGTTGAAGATATTGAGAATATCATTATCTACAATGCTTCAGGAAATGGAATCCGCATCAAGGACCTCGGACGTGTAATCGAGACAGAAGTCCCTCCTACCATCGAGCGTAAGAACAGACAGCGTATGATTACCGTAACAGGCGTCATCGAAGGTTCACATGCGATGAGTGATGGTATTACTGCCGCACAGCAGATTATCAAGGATACTGACATTCCTTCAGAACTCAGTGCCGTCATTGCCGGAGACTATGAGGACCAGCAGGATATGTTCAAGGACCTCATCACCCTCATGATATTGATTATCATCTTGGTTTACATGGTGATGGCATCTCAGTTCGAGTCATTCATGAGTCCGTTTGTCATCATGTTCTCAGTGCCGTTCGCATTTGTCGGTGTGGTACTAGGTCTGTGGCTTACAAATACCGCTCTCGGTGTTATGGCGATGATCGGTATCCTGATTCTTATCGGTATCGTTGTGAAGAACGGTATTGTGCTGATTGACTACCTTATCCTTCTCCGCGAAAGAGGAATGGGTATCCTGGATGCAGCAGTGGCTGCAGCACGTAGCCGTCTGCGTCCTATCCTCATGACCACACTTACTACAGTGCTCGGTATGATTCCTATGGCTGCCGGCACAGGTGAGGGTTCGGAGATGTGGAAATCACTCGGTATTACAGTGGCTTGGGGTCTTTCGATTTCAACAGTTGTAACACTTATACTTATTCCTACAATCTATTGCGTATTCGCAACCAGACAGGAAAAGCGCAAGCAGAAGAAACTTGCCAAGAAAGCTGCGGAAGCTGCCGCACTTAAGGCATAAAAATTTGATAGTATGAAAGCAATATTCATAGCATATAATCAGGCGTACAACGAGGAAATCGTGGAAGTGCTTGATGCTCACGGTCAGAGGGGTTTTACCCGTTGGCAGGATATAGACGGACGCGGTTCAGTGGATGGTGAGCCTCATTATGGCAACCATGCGTGGCCGGTTCAGAATCATGCTATTCTTGCATTTGTGGCAGATGACAAGGTCCAGCCTGTCCTGGCTGACCTCAAGGCAAAGGATGAGGAGACTAAAGATCTCGGTCTCCGCGCCTTCGTCTGGAATGCAGAGCCGGCATTCTAGCATTATTCGGCAAATTGTCGGCTCAAGTTTTGCATATGCGGAACTTGGCAGATTATAATCAATTAGTCTTCGATGTGGTCGGGCTTGTTCCTGCCGCTGCGGAGACTATTTGTTTTAGTAAGCATGAAAGGTTCCGTCAAAGGCTCGGACAAACCAATAAAATTTTGTATGTTTGTAAATTGATTAAAAACTATAAAATTATGGCACAAGTTATAACAAACGAGAATTTCTCAGATATCATTTCCGGTTCAGTACCGGTAGTTGTGGATTTTTGGGCAACATGGTGCGGTCCTTGCCGTGCTCTTGCTCCGACTGTTGAGGAAGTTGCTTCCGAATATGAGGGCAAAGCCATTGTGGCGAAGTGCAATGTCGATGATTGTGAGGAGATTGCAGCCCAGTTCGGAATCAGAAGCATTCCTACACTCCTTTTCTTCAAGGACGGCCAGATGAAAGACAGACTCGTAGGTGCAGTTCCAAAATCTGACATCACATCCAGAATCGATTCACTTCTTTAAAATCATTGATATATTATGTTCCGAAAGATATTGATGTCAGTTGCCGCTGTTGCAGTGGCATTGACAGTTGCTGTCGGGGCTTCGGCCGGCGACAGGAACAGGGCGAGGGCAGGTATTGCCGTCGGCGTTACATCGTCTTCTTCAAATGCGAAGAACGTGGATGCAAATTCTATCGGAAGATATCAGGTGGGATTGACCGCTCAGCTTCCGATTGCGTTCGGTTTTGCTGTGCAGCCGTCCGTGTTTTATCAGACCAAAGGTACCAAACTGAGCGATATAGGTCCTGAAAAGTTCAGGCTGGATGCCAAGGCGGGATATCTCGAGATTCCTGTCCAGGTGCAGTGGGGACCGGACCTTGTAGCGTTCAGGCCATATGTGTTCGCTGAGCCGTTTGTCGGCTACGGACTTTATGCGAAGGCCAAGAAATCGCAGGAGGGAATCTCTCCGGTGAAATCCACCACATTCAAGGGTTCGGGAATGGCCCGTTGGGAATACGGTCTCGGACTCGGTGGAGGAATCGACATCTGGAAGATTCAGTTCTCAGTGAAATACTTCTGGAATTTCGGTTCTCTCTATTCGGAAAGCGGAAAGATGAATGACGTCGGCCAGACTGTCAAGGCTGTCTTCAAGGACGGCAGAAACTTCAACGGCGTGACATTTACGCTCGGATTCATGTTCTAGTACCATATGGGAGCTGAAAAGAAATTGGTCATATTCTGCTCGGCGAGTGCCGGCATTGATCAGAAATACAATACTGCGGCGGAGCAATTCGTCCGCAGTATTGCGGGTAAATATACCGTGGTGTCCGGAGGTACCGTGAAAGGTACTATGGGCGTGGTGTCCAGAACGGTGTCGGAGTGCGGCGGAAAGCATATCGGAATCATCCCCAAATTCATGGACGAGTTCGTCTATGACGGTCTGTCAGAGGTCGTCTGGACTGAGACAATGTCAGAACGCAAGGAGAAGATGAGGGAAGGGACCTGTGTTGCCGTAGCTCTCCCGGGAGGTGTAGGAACACTGGATGAACTCGTCGAGACACTGGCATTGGCCAAACTCAAACAATATCACGGACAGATTTTCGCACTCAATATTGACGGATTTTATGACAAGTTCAAGGAACTTCTGGACTTCTATGTCGGAACCGGCATGATGGACAAATCGGCGCTTGGACTGGTCAAGTTCCCTGCTACTGTGGAGGAACTTGTTTCAATGTTAGGATAAAATGGATTATTGCAGCATAAAACAATATCTGGAGAAGGATCTTGCACGTGTAAATGCATTGATGCGGACATCTTTGTCAAGTGATATCCAGTTGCTTGACAAGACGAACATGTCATTGTTGGAACATTCCGGAAAGCAGTTGCGCCCGGTGCTGGCGCTTCTTGCCGCAAGGGCCTGTTCCGGCGGATTTGTCACTGAGGATACGATTCACTATGCCGTGGCGACAGAACTTCTCCACAATGCTACACTACTTCACGATGATGTGGCCGATGACAGCCCGACACGCAGGGGCAGGCCTACCGTGATGTCTTTGCTGGGCGGCCGCGCTTCAGTTCTGCTGGGAGACTACTGGCTGGTGAAAGCCATTGACAATGTGCTTGTGAACAAGACTTCTTCTTCCGAAGTCATCAAGGTCTTCTCCAGAACATTGGCGGATCTGGCTGAGGGTGAGATACTTCAGTTGCAGAAAGCAGACCTCGGCGACACTGCGGAGAATGATTATTACAGGATAATTTTCAATAAGACGGCTTCGTTGTTCGTGACTTCTGCCGAGTCGGCTGCAATTTCAGTCAGCGCCAGTGCGGAGAAGATGAAGGCGGTGAAGTCGTATGCGGAGTATCTGGGCATAGCATTCCAGATCAGGGATGACATCTTCGATTACGAGGAGAATCCTGATACCGGAAAGCCTGTGGGCCTGGATCTCAAGGAAAAGAAGATTACCATTCCGCTTCTCGGTGCATTGAAAAATGCGTCTGAAGAGGAGGCCAAGGATATCAGAAGGAAGGTTTGCCGTATAGATGAGCATCCTGAGTGGCAGAAGGAAATAGTGGAGTTCGTTCATCGTAACGGAGGACTGGAATATGCCAGGAAGAGGCTCTACGAGTATGTGGAAAAGGCCAAAATCTCATTGAGGCCTCTCGGAAAGTCCGAAGATGCGGACAGACTGGCGGACATTGCAGAATTTACAGCGGACAGGAAATCGTGAAATTTTCGGATATCATAGGAAATGATGAGGTCAAGGCGGCTCTGGTCAGGATGGCTGACAGCGGCAGGGTACCTCATGCCATGATGTTCCATGAAAATGAAGGTTGCGGGGCCCTTGCTCTTGTGGTGGCTTTTCTTCAGTATCTGAACTGCCATTCGAAACATGACGGGGATTCTTGCGGGACCTGTCCTGCGTGCAATCAGATTTCCAAGCTCATATATCCTGACTTGCATTTCGTATATCCTGTTGCAGGAGAGAAAGTTACGTCAGAGACATATCTGCCCAAGTGGAGGGAACTTTTCATAAGGAATCCATTCTTTCTGGAAAGTGAACTGTATGAGTCTCTTGAAATCGACAAGAAAGCGTCATCCATTTCCGTGGCAGATGCCAGGAATATTCTGAATTATTTGTCATTGGCTTCATTCTCGGACGGTTATCGCGCCGTGGTGATATGGCTGCCTGAGAAAATGAATGCGGAAGCGTCAAACAGACTGCTTAAAATCATTGAGGAGCCTTCTGAGAAGACATTGTTCATGATGGTTACACATCATCCGGAAAGAGTGCTCAAGACTATCAGTTCGAGGTGTCAGCTCATCAGGGTGATGCCTGCAGGGAAACAGGAAATCGCGGCGGCACTTCCAAGGTGGACCGGCATTGACAATGAAGCGGCCGGGTATGCGGCGGAATTCGCGTCCGGCAGCATTGGCGTAGCCATCAGAAGTCTTGCGGAGCACGATGACAATGTCGAGATGATGGATTTGTTCATGAATCTGATGGATGCGGTCACAGGAAGGGATTATCTCGGGACACTTGATGCAGGGGAGATGATGGTGGCGTTGGATTCGAAGGAAAAGCAGAAGGCCTTCTGCAAATTTGCCGGGGATTGTGTGAGGAAGATTTTTATGGTCCAGAAGAACATGCAGGAGATTTCCGGCATCCGCCCGTCAGACAGGCAGTTCTTCAAGGAAACCGCCGGAAAATGCGGGCCAATGTTCTGTAACAGAGCACTTTCGGCATTGAACAGGGCCAATACTCTGCTGGTCAGGAATGTGAACCAGAAGATAATTTTCACGAACTTGGTCAATAGACTTTTTGTTAGTTGAATTTCATAGAACGGTGCCTCTGGTGCCTTTAAATATAACCGACAGATGGATAATAACGAAAATATACAGTTTGACTGCAACCGCGGATGTACGGTGACTCGTGATGCCAACGACGAGCTGAACTGCACCTACAGGAGGGGCTGCTGCAAACTTGAAGACTATAACTGGCTGAGCGGCATTTCCCAGGGCCAGTATTCCGAACTTTTCGAGGTGCGTTTCAAGAACACCCGAAAGGGAATCTATATCAATGCTTCCGGGCAGAGCATCAAGATGGGTGACCTTGTGATTGTCGAGGCACAGAGCGGCCACGACTTGGGAATCGTCACACTTGAAGGCCCTGTGGTCGGCAGGCAGATGAAGTGCAAAGGCATTGACCCTGAGCACACTGAGTTCAAGAAGATTTACCGCAAGGCGAAGTCTCTTGACATTGAAAAGTGGCAGGAAGCGATTGCGCGTGAACAGGAGACGATGATCCGTTCGCGTCAGATTGCGGTCGAGCTTGGCCTGGATATGAAAATCGGTGATGTGGAGTTCCAGGGCGACGGTACCAAGGCGATTTTCTATTATATCGCCGACGGACGTGTGGATTTCCGTCAGCTTATCAAGGTCTTTGCGGAGGAATTCCGTATCCGTATAGAAATGAAGCAGATAGGCGCCCGTCAGGAAGCCGGCCTCATCGGTGGCCTGGGTGTCTGCGGACGTGAGCTCTGCTGTGCCAACTATATCACGAATTTCAAGTCCATCACCACGGCCGCGGCACGTTGCCAGGACCTTTCATTGAACCCGCAAAAGCTTGCAGGCCAGTGTGGTAAGCTGAAGTGCTGTCTGAATTACGAGGTGGCTACCTATCTGGATGCCCAGTCGAGGATTCCGCGCGTTTCCGAGCCGCTTGAGTTCCAGGACGGACTTGCATACCTGATGAAGACCGACATCCTGAAGGAGGTCATGTATTTCTCATATGACAAGGGCTCTCTGGCCAACCTCTTCCCTCTGGCCGCTTCAGAGGTGCGTGAGATTATCAAGATGAACAGGAACGGTGTCAAGCCGGAGTCACTCAAGACCGAACCGGAGCCTGAGATACCTGAGTTCATAACTGCGGTCGGCGATGACAGCATCACCAGATTTGACGCGCCGAACAGGAAGAAGCGCAGGAATCAGCAGCGCGGACGCCAGACTGGCGGTGCCCAGGAGGGCAATCAGAACAGGCCGGATAACAGGCAGAATCAGCAGGGCCGCCAGAGACGCGGACCTCGCCCTCAGAAACCTTCCGGCAACGCTCAGAATGAGAATTAGCCTGAAATATATATTGATTTTTATGACGGCATTGTGCGGCGCAGTGTCGTCATGTTCCCGTCCGTCTTATTTGGAAGAGTTTGTAAGGACTTCTGACAGAGATGCTTACGGGAGATATGAATTTACAGCCGACATGTCGGACTCTCTGTCGTCTTATAACATATCGCTGATAGCGGCGTTCTCCAGCATTGACAAGAATTTCAATTCTTTCAGGTCAATGCCGATGCGAGATAGGAACCAACCGTTCTTTGTTTCCCTTTCCCAATATACGAACGAATTTCTCCTCCTCAAAAAGATTGCTCAACTTAAGATTGACAAGCTCGCTCACACGCAAGCCACACGAGAAGAGTACCTCAATAATAGCTTTGTTACGTTGCCCCTCCCATTTACTTAGGTCGATAGCATTTTCCAGTTGGTCTACTTCCTCAGTTGTCAGATACTCAGGCAAGTGCAGACGATGATCGGTGTGAAGTATTGCTTCACAGGAAAGAATAATTACAAGGCTGACGCCAATAGTTCTTCGGTTATGCAGGACTATTACAATGCGCAAAACGCCTTGAATGGGCGAAAACATTTTAGATGATATATTCCGTTATGGCAAAAGCATTGAATAAAAAGTAATTAAAACCTTGAATATACTCGAACTTCACCCAACAATACCCCGCCAACGACGTCAGATAGAGATGTTTCTACAGACTAATGGGTTGCGATATGACGACGTAGACTACTATGCCGCCATTGTTGATGAATCGTCTGATGAGATGATTGCGGGTGGCGGATTGAAGGGTAGTGTGATAAAATGTGTTGCTGTGGCTGACGGACATAAGGGGGAAGCTGTGGCTAATGTCATTGTTTCTCATCTGATAGCCAAAGCTAATGCTGAAGGTTGCCAGTGTGTGAAACTGTACACCAAACCTGATAACCGCCAACTCTTCGAGAGCTTGTCGTTCCGGCTTATTGCCGAATCTCCAAATGCTATATTGATGGAAACAGGTGTAGGAGGAATAGAAAAGTATAGTGAAGAGTTAAGAGTGAAGAGTGAAGAGTTAAGAGTTAAGAGTGAAGAGTTAGGAGTTAAGAATGAAGAGTTAAAGAATGACGAATCAGTTGTTTCGAATGCTCGGAAACCGATAGGTGTAATAGTAATGAACGCAAACCCTTTCACTTTGGGACATCGCTTCCTTGTTGAGCAGTCGTCAGAGTTGGTTGAAAGATTGTATGTTGTAGTCGTCAGGGAAGACTGCTCCATGTTCTCGTACAACGAACGCAAAGCGATGGTGAGCCAAGGCGTTAGGGATATAGGGAATGTTGTTGTTGTTGACGGAAGCGACTACGCTGTTAGCGCGGCAACATTCCCGACTTATTTCCTGAAACAACTCTCTGATGCTACTGATACGCAGATTATTCTCGACCTCGACCTATATCGTCGCCGTATTGCTCCAGCTCTTGGCGCTACAATAAGGTTCTTCGGCAGCGAACCTACCGCAGCAAGACCAATAGAGAATAGTGCACCTTTGTGGGTGTTCACTCCACCTGTAGCCTTAAACATTTCTCGTTCTGCCTCAATGCCAATATTCACTATCTCGTCATGACATGGCTGTTTGTCGGTAAAGCCAAGTTGGGCAAGACGCACAAAATAGGGATGCAGAGCCTGTATGCTGCGTTGCATCAATGTATGATCCATATCGCGATGAGCACCATTATCATTGCGGTCTACCAATCCAGGCTTGGGAGTAGTGTCGAGCTCAGTTTGCAATGCCATCGATGCGAGATGTCCTATTATATAAGGTATAGTGGTAGGTGGCACAAGCTGTATAGCGTCCCATAGACAACCTTCCATCATAGCCTTGCGCACACGCGATGCACTGATTGCACTTCCTTCCTGTTGTTTTCGTTATTGCACCTTAGTGGTCGTTGTTGCACCTGATTGGTTGTTGATGCGCTTCCCTCAACGGTACGGCACGCTACGTCGGTATGGGTGGAGCGATGGAGGCGCTGGGCGCAGACATCAGTACCATGCAGTCGAACCCAGCAGGTATCGGACTCTTCCGCCGCAGTCAAGTGACGATATCGGGAGGACTGGTGATGCAGGGCAATGCGCCAGCGTATGTCAAAGGTGACAAGACCAACGCCAGTTTCGACCAGGTGGGCTTCGTCTATGCCATGCGAGCTGGAGAACGGACGTTTGTCAACATGGGCTTCAACTACCACAAGAGCAAGAACTTCAACTTCCTGCTGGGAGCGGCCAACCGACTGAACAATGCTTCAGCCAACAAACTGACGTATCAGAAGTTGCGCAACGGTGCCTTTGACGGCGACGACGGAGCGTATTCGGGCTTCGACCACCTCAACGTGAAGGGATTCAAAATGGATGCCAGCGAGGTCTATAACTACCCAGCTGCCGACTACCAAATCAACCGTGAGCACTATGGTTACATCGGTGATTATGACTTCAACCTCAGCGCCAACCTCAGCGATGCTGTCTATCTCGGTTTGACGGCGAGCTACAAGGATGTGAACTACCGACACAGAGGGGTTTATACAGAGAACTTGGTGGGCGATGGACGCAACTATCCTGTCAATTATGGTGACATCAGATCGGTGGATGGTGATGGTATCGACCTCAAACTGGGTATCATCGTGCGCCCGATCGAGACCTCGCCTTTCCGCTTCGGTGCTTATGTACAGACGCCGACATGGTACGATCTCACCATGAGCTACAGCAACTCTATCACGGGTTCGCTCGTCGAGGGCGGCAACGTGGAGTCATACGACTACAAGATTTTCACGCCGTGGAAATTCGGATTTTCGCTCGGACACACCGTCGGCAAGCAACTGGCGCTCGGTGCTACCTATGAGTATGCTGACTACTCCACGACCAAGACGCGCATCATCGACGGACAGCGCATCGACTGGTATTATGATGACGTCATCACCTACTCTCATAACGATGCCGACATGAACGAGCACACCAGCCAAACGCTCAAGGGCGTGAGCCTGCTCAAACTGGGTGCTGAGTATAAGCCGATCAGCAACCTCGCGCTCCGTGTGGGCTACAACTACGAGAGTGCTCACTATGATGATCAGGGCGTGAAGGGGGTTTACGACAACGGCAACCTCGTCCACTCGCCGGGTATCTACTATACCAGCAGCGGAGACTACACCAACTGGAACGCAACCAACCGCTTCACCTGCGGCTTGGGCTACAATATTGACAACTGGAATATCGACCTGGCGTATCAGTACAGTACGCAAAAGGGTGACTTCCATCCGTTTGCGGACTATGTCGATCGTGAATCGACGGCAGAGAGCAATATCGGAACGGTCAGCGAAGTAAAAAACAACCGCAGTCAACTGCTTCTTACGGTTGGCTACCGCTTCTAATAAGAATAATAGGACTTCTTTAAGGCATTTGGGGAGACGATGAGGGTCGGAAACGAATTCGGACCTATCTCGTCTCCTCATTTTTTTGATTTCACGTTCATTATCTCGTCAAAAAACCGTACTTTTGCATGCGAATTGCAAAAATCATACGATGAACGAGATACTTATTTTTCTTCTGAGCCTCGCTGGCGCATTCGTGCTGCGCGTCTGCGGGTTCGGCTTTGGCGTCTTCACGATGGCGTGGCTGCCCTATCTCCTCCCTTCCTACGGCGAGGCGACAACGCTATCGGGCATTCTGGCCATGGCAGGATCCATCCTCGTGGCTTTCAAAAACTGGAGGAAGATCGATTGGCATAAGCTCACGCCGATCCTCATCACCTTCATCGTCTCGTCGTGTGCCTCCATCCATTTTGTCTCTGTCGCCGACGACCACCTGTTGAAACGCATCCTCGGCGTGATGCTCATCATCGCCAGCCTTTGGTTTCTTGCCATCAGCAAGCAT
>OQWI01001215.1_pt1 | contig 11298 bp, 10 predicted proteins | sample 1691551 | NCBI WGS metagenome assembly OQWI01 (sample SAMN03418259, study PRJEB22391) | human gut metagenome | biome: human-gut; feature: organic feature; material: feces | host: Homo sapiens | place: Tanzania | collected 2013-01
AACTATCAATTTGTTACTTTTTGAAATGTTAAAGGAATTTCGTGGACAGTAGTGAATATGTACAGCAGTATCAGTACTTAATCGCCCTATTGAGGCGAAATAGAATTTAGATAGAAGTTAAATATAAAATAATCATGTTAGGTTCAATCATTGGCGATATAGTGGGCTCTGTTTATGAGTTCGACGAAATGAAGAATTATAATTTCAGTCCGTTAGTTGGTAAAAACTGTTGTTTCACAGATGACAGCATACTTACTTGTGCAGTCGCTGAATGGTTGACGACGGATGAATTGCATGGGAAATCGACTTTGAAAGAAGCGGTACTTAAATACTGTAGGCTATATCCAAGACCAATGGGAGGATATGGCGATTCATTTCAAAAGTGGCTTTTAAATACGGGTGAGCGAAAACCATATAATTCTTGTGGAAATGGTAGTGCCATGCGTGTATGCCCAATAGGGTGGGTAGAAAATAGTGTAAGCGACGTTATGAAAACAGCCAAACGTTCTGCTGAAATCACACATAATCACCCTGAAGGTATAAAAGGAGCACAGGCTGTGGCATTGTGCGTATATTTTGCAAGAATCGGAAAAGAAACGACTGAAATAAAAAACTATATAGAAAGTGAATTCGGCTATGATTTATCGATGCCTATAGCAGAAATCCGTAAGAGATATTCGTGGAATGGTATTGACGGACTTGGAAATAGTGGTTTGTGTCAACATAGTGTACCACAGGCTATATCATGTGCCCTGCAATCAGACGGATTTGAGCAAGCTGTTAGAAATGCAGCTTCAATAGGTGGTGACAGTGATACTATAGGGTGTATAACGGGTGGAATTGCTGAAGCGTTGTATGGGGTGCCGACAGAAATAAGTGACTGTGTTATAGAAAAGTTTTTACCATATAGATTGAAAAATGTCCTAAGGAATTTTGCCAAAAAGTTCGGTATTCATCATATAGATGATTATTTTCAACACCATCCTTTGGCTGAATATGTAGGACGGAATAGTGGTAAGAAGTTTGAAATATAATAACTAAAATATAATTCATCATGGCAACAGAAGAAATGTACGAAGAAGATGAGTTCATAATCAACCTTACTATTGATGGAACTGAGTATGAGGATGTGGAAGTGAAGGTGACAGACCCTAACAAGACTATCCGAAATCAAATCGCAAGAATTGTATCCGTTTTCGAATTGCCAAAGATTGATGATTGCGGAAACTCTATACCGTATCTACTTGGTAAAATAATGGATAAGAACGAAGAACCTGAGATATTGGAGTTTGAAGATGAAGATGGACACGAGCAGACTCTTCTTGACTATGATGTTCAACCAGGAGATTTTCTTCATCTTATTTCAGTACCAGCCTACGCATGTCCCGTTCCTTCCATTATGGAAAATGAATGGGAGCAGTTCTGTAAAGATTTATAAAAGTGAAGTAGCCATATTATGACCAATGGGATTGATAAAATAATAAAGCTTGAAGAGGGAAAGAAAGTTAATGCTTTGAGGGTAAAGCATCATTATCTTCAGCAATTGTTTTGGGAATGTACATTACGTTGCAATCTTAAATGCAAGCATTGTGGAAGTGATTGTATGGCTGAAGATACAAGAGGAGAAATGCCACTCAATGATTTTCTCAGAGTCTTGGATGAGATAAAAGAAAATATGCATCATCCCATTTTGGTTATTACAACTGGTGGCGAACCATTGTTGCGTAAAGATATTATGGTTTGTGGCAGGGAAATAAACAAACGAGGATTTTATTGGGGAATGGTCACCAATGGAACATATCTCACCCATAATGTTCTTGAAGAACTTTTGGATTCAGGACTGAATTCAATATCTGTGAGTCTTGATGGTTTGCAGGACGACCATAATTGGATGCGTGAAAGCAATAAATCTTTCAATGACGTAATAAATGCCATAGATGTATTGGCAAGCAATCAGCGAGAATTAACATGGGATGTCATTACTTGTGTTAATAAACGAAATATTGCTCATATAGAAGTATTAAAGCAGCTTTTAATAGACCATAAAGTTAAAAGATGGAAGATATTCACAGTCTTTCCAATGGGAAGGGCTGAAACGAATCCTGATATGGACTTGGACAAAGAGGAGTTTATTATGTTGATGAACTTTATTTCTAAAGCAAGAAAAGAAGCTGCTCTTAAAGTAAGTTACGGATGTGAAAGCTTTTTAGGTCCTTTTGAATATGAAGTACGAGAAAATCAATATTTTTGTGCTGCGGGTGTAAATGTAGCATCAATACGTTTTGACGGATCTATATCTGGATGTCTCAGCATTAGGTCAGACTATAACGAGGGTAATATACTTAAAAACTCATTTGTTGATACATGGAATAATGGTTTTCATCGATACCGTAGTAGCCAATGGAAAAAGACAGGTGTATGTGAGTCATGTGAAGTATGGAGATGGTGTCAAGGTAATGGTATGCATCTGCGTGATGATAAAGGAAATCTGAAACAATGTAATTATCAAAAGATTTTTCATAATACAAACAATAACTAAAAAATATAATTCATTATGGCAACAGAAGAAATGTACGAAGAAGATGAGTTCATCATCAACCTTACAATTGATGGAACAGAGTTTGAAGAAGTGGAAGTGAAGGTGACAGACCCGAACAAGACTATCCGAGATCAAATCACAAGTATTGTATCAGTTTTCGAATTGCCGAAGATTGATAATGGTGGAAATCCTATACAGTATCTGCTTGGTCAGATTATGGATGAAGGAGAAGAGCCTGAGATATTAGAGTTTGAAGATGAGGATGGCCGTGAGCAGGCTCTTATCGACTATAATATCCAACCAGGCGATCATTTGCATCTTATTTCAGTACCTATAGCAGGATAAAAAGGAGGACTTGCTATGAATCAAATAATCAATAATTATAACCAGAAAGAATTGTCGGGCAGAGATGCCCGACTTTGGAAAGAATGGAAGGAGTTGGATACTCTTTGCAGTAAACGTAAGGCTACCAGTGCAAATCCTCGTCAACCATCCATTTCTTATATAGTACGTAGGAAGAACGCCATGGGGCTTCCTACAGAATTTGAGATATGGTATCGCTGTAAGTCAATAGTTGGGGTGATAGGGGACACCGTTCCAAGAGCACCAAAATTCGGTTATCTACACAAGATGAGTATAGTGCTTCCTAACAACTATCCATCGGCAGACGGTAACCCTATTTTTACTTTTAGAACAGACATATGGCATCCGAACATTAGATATTCTGGAAGTTTCAAGGGGCATGTGTGTTTGACAATAAAGGAAATGGGAGTCTTGGCATCGTTGAAAGACTTGGTGCTTAGAGTGGAAAGATACTTGAAGTATCAAATGTATCATGCCCAAAACACCTACCCTTATCCTGAGGATCAGAATGTGGCGGAATGGGTACGCGAGGAAGGTGAACCCAATAATTGGGTGCATTTTAATCAAGAAATGCCAGAATCCACAGCTACATCGGTTAAGACGGCAGATAAAATGAAGACAGAAAAGTCCAAACCTGAAATAAAGACAAGAACAATATGAAAAAGGTTATACTATTATTACTATTGTTGATATCATGCTCTGTGCGTTTTGCTTATGGAGATGAAATTAAATCCATAAAGTTGGATAATAAAGGACATGACAAAGAAATGATACAATTGTCTTTCTGTAATATCTTTGTGGAATTACAGAAAGGAGCAGACGAGAACCAATATGTAGTCTCTGTAAAATTGGAGAATATATCTGAAGATAAGATATTGTATCTTTTCGACAAGTCGTATAGCGAGAAAGCTTTGAAAAAAACATGTAATATTGTTTATGAAAAGTTGTTTCCTGGTGCAAAGGGAAAAAGAACTGTTGAGGCTTGCGAAGGACTAATGGAATCTTGCAGATTGTTGCCTTCCTCTGAAAGCAAAAGCATTGTAAATTTTCAAGGAGACTTAAACTCTATAAAATGCAGATTGCCAATTTACATTGCACGTACTAATGAGACAAACTTTATTGTTGTAAAGAAAAGTAAAATAGCATTAGCTCAGAAAGAAGTTATAGAACTTAATGTTGACGTTGAGTTGAAACCAGATGAGGACCTTCTCAAATTGACAGAAGTTACAGATAGCCTAATTGACGAAATAGGGAAACAAAAGTTCTGCTCCAATAGGAACCATAACGGTACTTCTGCAAAAGCAATGATAGAATTTTATACTATGTTGGTAGAAGACCTAAAAGGTCAGATACAGAAAGCATGCAGATCACATAATTATTATTCTACAGACAAAGGCTATAAACTTTATGCAGAGCTTTTAGATAAACTAAATGCAGTAAATTTAGACAAGTATAAAGTAACTTCTTGTAAAAACGATAGGAAAGTATCAGCAAAGCCAACGCATAACTGTAGATATTGTACTCTGTCTATGGCTGAGATATATAAAAAAATGGAGTCGTATCTTATAGCTCTCCATAATGGAACAAAGACAAAGGCACAGATAATAGGTGATGTTGAGGCTTTGTATAATTGTGCAAAAAAGAACCGCAAGAGAAGTGCTGGCAATTATATGTCAAGAATCTCAGATTTTTACAGTAAGATAAAATCAAAATAATATGAGATACTTAGGAATTGTACTTTTGGGAAGTTTGCTGTATCCTATTCATATATTCGGTAAAATAAAGAAAGATACTATTTATACTACCGATGGTGATAGGATAATACTAACTTATGACTTAGTAAGCTCTGCTGACCAAACTACAATTAGATTTACAGGACAGCAGAAACGATTTGGAAGCAAGAATTCGAAATATAAGGATTTGAGTAGTAAAGTTGCTGTAATGTTCTTTGATAGAACTGGAAACTATAGTGGTGGTGCATCATTTGCCAATATGGTTCCTGAAGCTTTTATGACACCTTCTGGAGTGCAATTCAATAAGTCTACTGATGGTTTCTATCTTATACAGTCGGAACCAAAACTATCTTTTACTGTAAAAGCAAATGCCAAATTGCTCATACCTATATATTTAGCCTACAAGCCCAAAAAGGGAAAGTATGAACTGATAGGCAAAAGTAGAGACTTGATAATACCGTTGGGAGTAAAAAATGTTTCAACCGTGACAAGAGCTACAACTCAAACTGTACAACAAACAATAACTTCGACAACAGAATTGGAAACAGACAATACAGTTGCAATAAAAGTTCTTGAAAGTGTTGGCATTGCTAAGAAGTTGATAGCTGAGGCCAATGAGCTTCCTTTTTCTGACAATTTACAAGATGAAATAGCCGACCTACGCAGGAAACGTCGTGAGTTAACAGACGATGCTCTTGTTTCGGAGATTTCGGAAGTAATGGATTTGTATGAATCCAAAAGACGTATGTTGGAAGAAAAGAATGCGTCAGAACAAAAAGCCCAACAACAGGCGGAAGAATTAAAGGCTCAACAAGAGGCAATGGCGATAAAGGCTCAAAACGATTCTATTGCAAATGCCCAACAACTTGCAAGTGAAAAAGAAAAGAAACGCAATTTTTGGATGATTATAGGCGGTGTCGTTTTTGCAATACTTGCATTTATTGGTAATCAGGTTTTTCAAAGTATCAGAAACAAGAAAAATCAGATGAGAATGCTGAATATGCAGCAGAGTATTGCAGACAAGGCTGAAGCGGAAGCAAAGCGACGAGCCCGTAATGCTGTAAGAACAAAACAAAATCGAATTGAAAATGAAGCAAAACGGAAAGCCTCAGAGGCAATTCGTGGTAAAAGCACTATAAAAATAAATGGAAAATCGAAAAATGCATCAATTTAATATGGTTTATCATGAGGATATTTAGCAAAAGAATAGTAAGCCTTCTTTTATTGTCCATACTGTTTGTACAGGCGTATTCCCAAAGGATGGATTATGAATTGACTTCAGAATCGACAATTTATCTTAAGGCTATATATAATAATAGTAATACTCACGTTGAAATCAATGTGGATGGTACAAGTGTGGGTACAATTGGCGCAAATGGTTCAATTGCTATAAACAAGATTTGTCGCAGGTTTGTTAAAGCAAATAGTCCAACGGAAGGTACGAATATATTGTGGCGAAGTGGGGACACTGCTGATAAATGGAAAGAAAAACATCCAGAACAAACAAATGATAAAGTTGTAGAAGATAATACAAAAGACAAAACGTCTAAAGCTGTAACAGATACGCATAAAGAGGTAAAAGAAGAAAGTAGAAATCGAAGTACTCATGAATTGTCTGTAGACAATATAGTTGCGTCGTTTAAAGAGAGTATAGAGATGGATGCATTCTACTCGTCGACATTTGTTCAGGACTTTAAAAACGAAATGGACAAACATGTTAGTTTTCTTAACAACTATGTCGAGAATAATGAAAAACGTGACGAGTATATACAGAAGTATCAACTTAAAGAATACCTAAACGACAAAGAGTCTACTATATTACAGAATGAGAACAAAATAGATTCGTATATAGATGATTTTGTAAAATCTAATTTCAAAGCCAATGAGATGCCAAATCGTTCAGAATATGAAATAGAATTAAGAAATATTCTTGAAGAAAGAATAGCTGAAAGAAAAGACTTGTTGTATAGCTATCGTAATGAGATTTTTCAAGAAGACTTGACAACCACATTGACAAAACACCTATTCTCAGGGGAGTCAATAGCTATAAATGTTGTGGTAGGAATTCTGATAATAGTTCTTATTATCGTAATATGTGTGATAATAAAGAAGAATTCCCGCAAGAAGAAACCAGTTGCATTTTCTGATGAAAAACTAAGGCAAAATGCCAATTCAGATATTGTTGTAAGACGTAAGACTACATCTATCTTAAAGAAGCAAAGCTTGGAAGATGTACTGAATAATAATGCTTACAAGGCTATAGATTGTGCTGACTTCTGTTCTGATTCAGCAGTAAGACGAATATATTTTAAGAACACTTGTATTAAGGATATTTATAATCTATATGCAGAAGACCTTAGGAATCCTGAAAATCCAAATGAGGATGGATGCATGGTACTCGGACGATGGGTTTATGATGATAGTAATGATGAATATTATGTGTCATTAGAAGAAATTGTAAAGCCTGGTGATGATGCTGTATTCAAAGAATATGAGCTTAATTTTGGAGGAAAGATTAAGCTAAAGGTTTCAGAAAAGTTAAGACGGTTAAGACGAGAGACAAATTTGCAATATGACATGACGTGTTGGGTGCATTCTCATCCTGGGCTTGGTGTGTTCTTCAGCAATGCAGATAGTAATGTGCAAATGCAGCTTAAGCATCCTACCCATCCTAAATTTTTGGTTGCAATTGTGATTGATATTCTTACTCCTAATCAAGAGATGGGTATCTTTACATTTAAGCATGACTTAAGTATTAATTCCAAGGCAGATTTGCAAAAGATGTACTCTTTGGAAGATTTATACAAATGGGCAGTGGAGAGTGATAGAACTTCTTTTAAACATGAAGATTATCGAAACATCATGCAGACAGCCTCTACTCGTATTGATAGTCATTATGGTATAGAATTGTCTAATGGTGCTATTATAGATATGTGTCAATTGCAGACTGAAAAAGAAGACGGACTATTGGCCTGGGTGCATGGATATGCTTGCAAGAATAATGGAAAGACTGAGTTTGTTTTGAATTCTGTATCAAAAAGCAAATTTGCCCAAGATGATGATCTTGTTGGTTGCTATATCAATGGTTCACATTGTAGCATTCCAACGATAAAGAGAATTATTGCAAATGATTTCAGTAGCATACAATTCATATTGTTTTATTCAACTGTAGATGGGGTGTTAACTTCAATTCCAGTTATAGATTCTCAAGTTTCAGTAGATGAAGCTTGTTATGGTGAAGAAAAATTAGAAGATTTGAAAATATGGACACGAAGAAAAAGATAATACGTAGACTGATTGCTCTATTTTGGGTAATAACAGTAATCTTGCCTGTTTTTGGTCAAGATATTAAGCAGATTAAATTTTGCGACAATAAATATGAGTATGGTGTTGGCAATGACTCACTTACTTTGTATTTCAATGTCTTGGATGGTAATGGCAAAAGAGTACAGAATATTCCGACCAATCTGCTTCAGAACTACTTGGTGGTAAAAGAAGATGGTGCTTTGATTCCAACTGCATCATGTAAAATAAGTGCTATTACCACAGGACAGCGTATTCCTGCTGAATATACATTCTCAGTGTTAGTGGATTTGAGTATTCCACAAGAAGGAAAAAAACAAATTTACAAAGCTATTTCGCAGTTGATAAACATTTCACCTAAAGGAAGTGTATACCTGTCATTCTTTGGAGATGATGTGACATCCAGCAAGCTTGTGACTCCAGAAAATCTAAAATCTTTTGAACCGATTTTTTCTAAAACATCAGAACACAAATACTTGTATGGAGCATTGTATGCAAAATTGGCAGAGTTTAATAGGACATCTTCAGAAAAGGAAAAATATATTATAGGAGAAGCAAACTATTCAAGAAACACTGCAATTTCACAGCGTGCCACAAAACATACAGACAAGAATATTTTGTTTGTATTCACTGAGGGTAACAAGTGTCCTTCTTTTGAAGAAAACATAGCTTTCATTGAAGTAAATGAATATCAGCAAAACATAAAACATATAGTGCCCACAGTGTATGCTTTTTATTACACAGAGCAAGGTAAAGATGCTGATATAGAAAACGTATTGATGGCAATATGTAATCCTAAGGTAAAAGGCAGAATAGGAGACTACAAGCCTGCTAACGATATGGCTCAGGTATTGAATGACTTCCAAGAAATCGTAAATGACAAGATGTATGATTTCTCATTTACGTATAGAGTTCCCACTTCTAAAACATATTTCGGTAAGACTTCATATATAGCAGAATGGAAGGCTGAGGCTGTTGGATCGGGCGATTTCTCTATAGGCTCTGCCGAAAGACCTTGGCCAGAGCATGCTGCATCTGCTTCTGATTCTATATTTAAATATTTGGTTGCAGTTATTGTAGCGATTCTTACTATCGGTTTCTTCTTCTTAGTGATGAAGGTTGTTATACCTATGATTAGGTCGAAAGCCTTTGAAGCTAAGTATTATAAAAAATATGTACCAGAAAAGAACGTTTCGAGCAGAATATGCCATTATTGCAAGCAACAGATTCTTGAAGGCCAAAGTGTCGTGATGAAGTGCAAGCATATTATGCACGTGCATTGTTGGAAACAGAATGGTTATAAATGTGCTGAATATGGCCAGAATTGTAAAACAGGAATTCAGGAACACGTAGAATGGAAAGAATTGCTAACTTGGAAATCATTGAAGGATTGTCATCAGACAATTGCTGGAATATGCGCAGGTTTTATCAGTTGGATTTTCTTTGAGCTTGGAGGACGAGGTGGTTTTGACAGTGTCTCTAAGGGTATTGTCAACATGTTTTATACTCCAAATGAAAACATGCCAAACCTGGCAATGGAATGTGAAAGCAAGACTTCTGCATTCTTAACAATAGGACTTCTTTTAGGTTTCTTCTTGTCTCTTATCTTTAGATACAATGATGAATATAGAAAGAAAGATTGGAAAATAAGCCTGAAAATTGTAGGTTTGTCTCTTCTCACGGGTTTTGTAGGGATGTTGACATTTGCAGTTGGTGCAGACATATTATGTGTATTGCTGACGTTAATAAATGCAACGTTCATTCCATGGTATTGCTCATTCCCTGCTTATATTCTTTTCTCTGTAGGTGTGTCGCTTGCTCTTACAATCAAGTCGTCAATACCGCTTAAAAGTGCCTTGATAGGTGGTGGATGTTCTTCTGTAATAGGATTTATTGTATTGTATTTCTCAAGTTTAACAAGTGTTAGTTGGCCATGGATGAATATGCTGCTTGACTTTATTATTTATGGCGGAGGATTGGGTGCCTCACTTGTAACTGTGAGAATGTTGGCAGAAAAATATTTCCTTGTAATTCAGAATGGTGTTAGAGCAGGGCAAAAGATACCTATCCATAAATGGATGAATGCAACAGGTGGTGGAAATAAGGTGTCTATAGGAATGACGGGTGATTGTGAGATACAGATGAATTGGGAAAAGAGTAATAAGGTAGCAAAGGAACATGCCCAATTGTATATTGATCACGAGAAACAATTGCCTATGATTAAACCATTGGCTACAGGTGTAATATACAATACAAGGGCTGAGCTGCCTGTTGGTAAGCCTGCTGTACTGTCGAATAATGATACTTTCAAAATTGGTGATACAATTTTCCAATATGTTGAAACTGAATAATAATTATAATCTTAATCTACAGATGAAAAAAATAGTTTTCGTTTTATGTGGCTTATTAGCAGCTACAATGGCGAAGGGTCAGGAAGTAATAGATAATTTTCATATTGGACCTTACGAGGTTGACTATATGGGAAAAGGTGATGTGAATTTCCGTTTGAGAAAGGATATAAATCTTTATGAGTATTTTAAAATAAAAAAGGATACTGTTGTTATCGAAAATAAGAAGGAAAAGCCAATAAAGAAAGCCTTAGAATTGGGACTCTCCTATTCGACACCTCGATTTGGTGTGAATGGAGCGTTTAACGCATTTGGGCTTTATGGCTCGGCTAAAGTAAAGGTTGGCAATGGTGTCTATATTAATTATGGAGGTAGGGTGTCTTTTCTGTACGGACAGTACAATGAGAATAATAATTGCTTAAAAGACAAGTTGGTTGAAGTTGGAGTGCCTTTGTCGCTGGAATTTGCAAATTTAGACCGTAGCACATCATCACTTTTTGCCAGTATTGGATGTATACCTGCTTACTATTCCACAATAAGTGCAAAAGAAACATGTGCTGGTAAGGAGATAGACTCCGATAAAAAGAGTGGTTTATATGTTGCACCTAAGGTGGAAATAGGCGGTTATGTTCCTATAAACAACCATTTGGTGAAGATTGGAGTGTTTGGAGAATACCATATAAGTTGTGCAAGCAAGGAAGATGATATTTTTGAACACAGGACAGGTAGCTCTTTCGTTGGAGCAAGCATTGGATATGTATTTTAACTAATATAGTGTGAGTATGCAGACTGTCAAGAAATACGAATGGGGAGAGGGCGTGTTTACGCTTCTCTCCTGGTTCAAACAAGACAAAGTGAAGAATGCTAAAGTCCTTGTCGTTGGCGCAGGTGCTTTGGGTAATGAGGTTATAAAAAATCTATCTTTATTTGGAGTAGGAACCATTTTTGTTTGCGATTTTGACCGACCAGATTCTTGTTTCATTTTTATATCCCTTATTTGCTATTTGTTTTT
>OQWI01001218.1_pt1 | contig 11287 bp, 7 predicted proteins | sample 1691551 | NCBI WGS metagenome assembly OQWI01 (sample SAMN03418259, study PRJEB22391) | human gut metagenome | biome: human-gut; feature: organic feature; material: feces | host: Homo sapiens | place: Tanzania | collected 2013-01
CGGCGATTTTCAATGCATACCAGGCTATCCCCTGTCTATCGCATCGTCCGTAATGCCGACGCCCGCCGCCACACGAAGCCTTCCCTTGCCATCCTTGCAGGCCATAGGATGAAGCCTCTCCTTGATAAGGTCCTTATAGGTGATGAGTCCGACAATCTTGCCTGACTTGTCCACTACAGGAAGCTTCTCCACCTTGTACTTCTGAAGGACTGTCTTCACATGCTCGCGGTCCGTCTCGGTGTCAAGAATCGTGACCAGATTCTCCGATGTCATGGCATCTTTGATAAGCACGGTCATATCCTCCTGGAAACGGACATCCCTGTTGGTCACTATACCCACAAGATGTCTTTCACTGTCTGTCACAGGAATACCTCCGATGTGGTTGTCATGCATAAGCTGCAGCGCATCGCCCACCGTCTGGTCCTGATTGATGGTGACAGGGTCGTTGATCATTCCATTCTCAGAGCGCTTCACCTTACGGACTTCAGCAGCCTGTGCAGCTATGCTCATATTCTTATGAATAACGCCGATTCCACCTTCTCTCGCAAGAGCAATGGCCATCGGCGCTTCGGTTACTGTATCCATAGCAGCGGACACAATCGGGATATTGAGGGTAATGTTCCGCGAAAAGCGGCTGCTCAGATCGACTTCTCTCGGAAGAACATCCGAGTAAGCTGGAATCAAGAGCACATCGTCGAAGGTGAGACCTTCCAAAGCGATTTTATCTTCTACGAACGACATAGGGAATATTTTTATATTCAGACAAAGTTACATAAAAAATGGAGCAGTAACAAATTTTCATTGCTCCTGAACAGATGATTTGGATTTGCGTTTGCGATATAGCTGCCATGAGTTGTAGCAGTTGTGCCAGATGCTGTAAAACCCTCCTGCCACCGACACCACAGGGGTGAAAAAGGTGTACCCCATCCATATTCCGAACACGGTGTTCTTCTGACCGAGAGCCTGTCCGGCCGAAATGCGGCATTTGCTGCGCGCACCGATTGTCTTGCCGGCCCAGAACTGGAACACACATGCAAGAAGGGACCCCACAAGAATCTCCACAAGCACTACCGCCCCTGCGGTATTCTGCACTATCGCCCTGGTACTCATAAGGATAGCAAGGCTCAGAGAGAACGCCCATATATAAAACGGCAGATCAGTCCACTTCACCAGCATGGCATGGAACGAAGGCAGAAGATACCTCACAACCCAGGCCAGCATACATGGAGCGATAAGAAGCGGGAACACCTTCACGAGTATTTTCAAGAACGCCGAATAGAACGACAGCCCTTCCACCGGGTGCACTATCGGGACCATAAGAGGGACCAGCACAGAGACCAGCAGATTGATAAGTACCGTATAGGTCACCACTCCTGCCATGTTGCCGCCGAGCTTTCCGGTAATCACCGCACACGCCGTGGCCGTAGGGCAGATGATGCAGAGCATGAAAGCCTCCACCCCATGACGCATAGGCAGATTCGGGACAAACGCCAGCAGCAATGCCAACAGCACAAACAGACCGCCCTGAAGTACCAGAAGCCACAACATCCATCTGTGCGGACGCATCTGGTGCGGCTCGATCCTGCAGAAACTCAAAAACAGCATCACGAAAAGCAGCACCGGCTGCAGCCTTGTGACCACTTCCGCCAGAACGGGTCCGGCGAAATGGAGCATCGGCAGTGCGTGATATGCAAGATAGGATGAAGCTCCGACTATCATACTGACAATCAGAGCCCAATCCCTTAGAAACTTCTTAAAAGTATATTGATAGGCCGCCATCCCCTACTGCTCCATCTTACGAAGGTAGCACTCCAACGTGTTCTCCATAAGCATGGCAATAGTCATCGGACCGACTCCACCCGGAACGGGCGTAATCCATGAGGCGGCCATTGCAGCTGACGGGAAATCCACGTCGCCTACAAGCTTTCCTTCGGCATTTCTGTTCATGCCCACGTCAATCACCACGGCACCGGGCTTGACCATATCTCCTGTGACAACTCCTTCCTTTCCGACGGCCACTACCAGAATGTCAGCCTCAAGGGTGACTTTCCTTAGGTCCGGCGTACGGGAATGGGCGATAGTCACCGTCGCATTCTCGTCCAGAAGCAATTTGGCAACAGGCTTTCCGACTATATTGCTTCGTCCGACCACCACGGCGTTCTTGCCGTTGATATCTATACCGGTGCTCTTTATCAGCTCTATGATACCTTTTGGAGTACATGGCTTGATGCACGGCGCTCCAACCCACAAAGAACCCACATTGAGAATATGGAATCCGTCCACATCCTTGGTCTCGTCTATGGCGAAAATCACTTTGGACTCATCAATGTGCCGTGGAAGAGGAAGCTGCACAAGTATTCCGTCCACGGTGTCATCGTGGTTGAGGTTATCAATCACCTTGAGAAGCTCAGCTTCTGAAACAGTCTCCGGAAGTTCAATCTGACGCGATTCCATCCCCACGTAAGCAGCAGTCTTGACCTTGTTGCGCACATACACCTGACTTGCAGGATTGCATCCGACGATAATCACGGTAAGCGACGGCTTACGGCCGAAACGCTTTTCAAACACCTCCACACGGGTCTTGACAGAAGTCTTGACTCTCTCGGATATGAGTTTGCCGTCAATAATCCGTCCGCCACCGTTTTCCAGAGCCCAATGCGCGATATCCTTGCGATAGAAAAGATTGTCGCACCGTATCTCCGCTATCTGGGCATACACCTTCTCGGCAGCCTCAGCGATACTGCGCCCTTCGCATACCACCATCATGACCCGGCCACCGGCTGTCACCAGATTGCCATCCTTGAGGGCGGTGCCCATGTGGAACACCTTACCGTCCACCAACTCGACGCCTTCAATCACGGCACCCTTCTCATATTTTCCAGGATAACCCTTGGATGCCAGGACAACTCCCATCGTCACAGCCTTTTTCCACTGAAGAGGCTGAGGTGCACGGGATACGGCTATGGACTCGAAAATATCGTACGGATCACTTTCAAGCAGCGGCAGCACAACTTCCGTTTCCGGATCACCGAAACGGGCATTGAACTCTATAACCTTGATTCCGTCCGCAGTCTTCATAAGACCACCATAGAGCACACCGGAAAGCGGACACCCTTCGGCACACATGGCTTTCGCCGCAGGCACCATTATCTTCTCGAACGCATAGTCCCAGTCCTGCTTCGCAATGAACGGAAGTCCCGTATAGGCACCCATGCCGCCGGTATTAGGCCCCAGGTCCCCGTCAAAAGCCCTTTTGTGGTCCTGAGACAAAGGCATCGGGTACACATTCTCTCCATCCACAAAACACATGAAAGAAAATTCAGGACCAGTGAGGAAATCCTCCACAACCACCTTGCCTTCTCCGAACTCTTCTTCAAGAAGCATCATCCGTAGTGCAGCATCAGCCTCCTGAAGAGTCTGAGCCACTACAACTCCCTTTCCGGCGGCAAGTCCGTCATATTTGAGAACTGTCGGAAAAGATCCGCCCCTGACATATTCGAGAGCCTGTGCATACGAGCTGAAAGATCTGTATGACGCAGTAGGTATGTCGTACCTGCGCATCAATTCTTTTGCGAACTCCTTGCTGCTTTCTATGCGGGTAGCAGAAAGGGTGTGTCCGAAAACTTTCAGGCCGGCCCCGCGGAATTCATCCACGATACCCTTTGCCAACGAAGCCTCGGGGCCCACTACGGTGAGATCAATTCCATGACTCAACGCAAATTCCTTAAGAGCCGCAACATCCGTGTCCTTTATAGGGACATTTGTGGCAGTCAATCCAATCCCGGCGTTACCGGGCGCGCAGAACACCTGAGCCACCTGAGGAGAACGCACCAGCGCATCCACAATGGCATGGCATCTTCCGCCACCGCCAACCACAAGAACTTTCTTTCCTTCCATATACTAATGTTTGAAATGTCTTACTCCCGTAAATATCATGGTGATGCCCAGTTCGTCAGCCTTGGCTATGGCATCAGCATCACGGATGCTTCCGCCCGGCTGCACAATGGCAGTCACTCCATATTTGGCTGCAAGAGCCACCGTGTCATCGAAAGGCAGGAACCCATCGGATGCGAGCACGAGACCTTCGGTCACCCCGGCATTGCGAGCTTCATTGAGAGCAATCTCCGCAGAGCCCACACGATTGGTCTGACCTGCGCCGACGCCCACGGTACGGCAGCCTTTCACGACAGCTATCGCATTGGATTTCACATGCTTGACTATCTTCCATCCAAAGTCGAGATCCTTCATCTGCTCCTCCGTAGGCTTCTGCTTGGTAACGCACATTTCCGGAGTCAGAACCTCCACACTGGTATCAAGTGTCTGGGCAAGCATGCCTCCATTGACGGAAATATACTGCATATCATCTCCGGAAGACGGAGTCATGTCGACCTGCAGCACACGCAGATTCTTCTTGGACGACAGAATCTCAAGGGCCTCAGGGGTAAATGAAGGCGCAATCACAATCTCAAGGAAAATAGGCTTCATGCCGGCAGCCACTTCCGCTGTCAATTCCCTGTTGACCGCTACGATACCGCCATAGATGCTCACTTTATCAGCCTCGTACGCCTCCTGCCATGCCTTCTCGATAGTATCGGCCACGGCAGCTCCGCACGGGTTCATGTGCTTCAGAGCCACGCAGAAAGGCTGCGTGAAGTCCCTTACCACGTTAAGAGCCGCATTGGCGTCCTGGATATTGTTGTAAGAGAGCTCTTTCCCCTGAATTTGCTTTGCAAATGCCAAAGAGTATGGTTCCGGCCTAAGGGCCGCAAAGAACTTCGCACTCTGGTGAGGATTCTCGCCGTAGCGGAGAGGCTGCTTAAGGTCATACTCCAGGAAAAGCTTCTCGTTAAGCCCTGCTTTCTCTCGCATGTAGGTGGCGATGCACATATCATATTCCGCAGTATGGGTATATGCCTTGGCGGAAAGCTTCAGACGGGTATCGTCAGATGTACGTCCGGAGGCCTTCAGCTCTGCGAGCACGGTGCCATAATCGGCAGGGTCACAGACAATTGTCACATCCTTCCAGTTCTTGGCCGCACTGCGTACCATGGATGGACCCCCGATATCAATATTCTCGATGGCGTCCGCCATTGTAACTCCTTCCTTCGCGATTGTCTGACGGAAAGGATACAGATTGACGCATACAAGATCAATCGTGCCTATTCCCTGCTCTTCAAGGGTCCGCATGTGCTCCGGAAGCTCACGTCTGGCGAGTATTCCGCCATGAACCTTGGGATGAAGAGTCTTCACCCTGCCGTCCAGAATCTCCGGAAATCCTGTGACATCGCTTATTCCAATGGTCTGTATTCCATTGTCATCTAATAGTTTACGAGTTCCTCCGGTGGCTATTATCTCCCACCCGAGTTCTTTCAAACCGCTTACAAATTCGACAAGACCGCTCTTGTCGCTGACGCTTACTAATGCTCGCTTCATACTAATAATTTTGATATTGTGTCCACATAGAGTTCATGCTCTATGACCTGTCCGATACGATGTACCTCCGCCGGGTCGTCACCGTCATATTCAAAGGCTCTCTGCGCTATTATTTTTCCGCCGTCGAGCTGCTCATCGACATAGTGGATAGTGATTCCATAGACCTTCACCCCATATTCCACAGCCTGCTCCACCGCCCGTGCGCCGCGAAACGCCGGAAGAAGAGACGGGTGAATGTTGATTATCCGTCCACGATAAGCATTCAGAAGGACTTCCCCGACTATCCTCATATAACCTGCCAGACAGACAAGTTCCACACCGCGTGCCTCCATCATGGATACTATCTCCCGCTCATAGTCAGCCTTGCTGTCATAATCTTTGGGAGAGAAGACAAACGTTTCTATACCACGCTCCAGGGCTTTGGCGACAACGGGAGCGCCCGGTTTGTCGCAGACCATCAATGACACGCAGGCATCGAGTCTGCCGTCAGAGCATGCGTCGGCTATGGCATCGAAATTTGTCCCCTGACCGCTGGCGAATACTGCAAGACGTCTCATTTCAGAACAATGTTAACTCCCGGGACATCCGTCACCTTACCGATAATCGAAGCCTTCTCTCCGTGAGATTCAAGGATTTCGATAGCCTTTCCGGCTTCAGACTCATCCATTACGACCACCATTCCGATTCCCATGTTGAAGATATTGAACATCTCCCTGTGAGGCACACCGCCCCATTTTTCCAACATTCTGAATACCGGAAGTATCTCCCATGTTCCCTCGTGTATCTCCAGTCCCTGACCGTCATGAAGAACTCTTGGAATATTCTCATCGAATCCGCCTCCTGTAATATGGGCTACACCGTGGACGTCGCAGTTCCTTATGACGTCCAGCACCTGTTTCACATAAATTCTCGTCGGTGTGAGCAGCACGTCTCCAAGACGCCTTCCGCCAAACTCGGGAATCTCATCCATATAGTCATGACCGCTGTCTGCAACAATCTTGCGGACAAGGCTGAATCCGTTGGAATGGACACCCGTGGAAGCGATTCCCACAAGCACATCCCCGGCTTTCACCTTGCTGCCGTCTATGAGCCTGGACTTCTCCACCACTCCGGTAGTATATCCTGCTATATCATATTCTCCGCCTTCATACATGCCCGGCATCTCCGCGGTCTCTCCGCCGACAAGAGCGCATCCTGCCTGACGGCATCCTTCCGCCACTCCTGCCACTATGGCCTCAATCTTCTCCGGAACATTGTGTCCCACAGCCACATAATCAAGAAATACCAACGGTTCGGCGCCTTGTGCCAGCACATCATTGACGCACATGGCCACGACATCTATACCCACGGTATCATGCTTGTCCATCGCGAACGCGATCTTGAGTTTGGTGCCCACTCCGTCAGTTCCGCTGACAAGCACCGGCTCCTTGACACCGAGCGCTGAAAGGTCAAACATACCGCCGAAGGCTCCTATATTGCCCATCGTGCCTATTCTTGATGTGGATGCGACGTGCTGCTTGATGCGGCGGACAACTTCGTATCCTGCTTCCAGGTTGACACCTGCATTTTCGTAAGACTTTGCCATATTGATGTTATTGTTGTGACTTGTTGGTGGACAGAAGTCGGTTGAGAACTTCCTCATAAGATGCTACTATATAACCCATGTCGTGACGGAAACGGTCCTTGTCGAGCCGTTTGTTCGTAGCCGCGTCCCAGAAACGGCTGGTGTCAGGACTGATTTCGTCCACCAGCATTATCTTTCCATCGGCATCCCGTCCGAACTCGAGCTTGAAATCGACGAGCTTGATATTCAGCGGAGTGAACAGCTTCAATAGCAGTCCGTTGACTTTTGCCGCCACGTCATATATGTACTTGAGATCTTCGAATCCTACAATTCCGAGCGCTACCGCCTGAGTATCATTGATAAGAGGGTCACCCAACTCGGAGTTGTTGTAATTCAGATCATATATGACCGTGGATGGTTTGGTACCTTCCTCTATTCCAAGCCTGTCGGAAAGAGAACCGGCGATGTAATTGCGTACGACCACCTCGAGCGGAATATTCTCGCTCTTGCGACAGAGCTGTTCCCTGTCATTGAGAGTGGAAATGTAGTGGGTATATATGCCGTTCTTTTCGAGATACTCGAAGATAAGAGCGGAGATTTTGTTGTTCACTATACCCTTCTGCGGGAACACTGCCGTCTTGACGTTGTTGAACGCAGTGGCCACATCCTTGAAGTGGAACACCACTATGCCCGCATCATCGGTAGCATAGACCCGTTTCTCGTTGCCGTCAAATAAGAGTTCTTTCTTAACCATTTCAATCTATTTGCGGAAATAATTGACTGCATTCTCAAACAGAGGCTGCTCCATATCCTCGTCTATGTTCTTGAAGACGTTTTTCTCATAACGCTCACTGTGGCCCATCTTTCCAAGTATCTGTCCGTCAGGACTTATAATACCCTCGATAGCATAGAACGAGCCGTTTGGATTGTACGGAGACTCCATCGTGACGTCCTCCGTGAACGGATTGACATACTGGAAAGCCACCTGACCGTTCTCAAACAGCTCCCTGGCAAGCGCCTCGTTCACGACGAATTTGCCCTCTCCATGGCTGACAGCTACGGTATGGAGGTCACCCTCGTTCATCCCGGCGAGCCAAGGAGAACGGGTGGTTGACACTCTCGTGGTCACCATCTGTGAGATGTGACGGTTGATATCGTTGCGGAAGAGTGTAGGAGAATCCTTTGTGAGCATTCCGGTCTTTCCGTAAGGGAGAAGTCCGCTCTTGACAAGGGCCTGGAATCCGTTGCAGATTCCAAGAATGAGCCCGCCACGGGCAATCAGCTTCTCTATCTCGGCAGACACCTCGCTGTTGTTGAGCACATTGGCTATAAACTTACCGCTTCCGTCCGGTTCATCTCCGGCGGAGAATCCTCCTGCAAGGGCAAGTATGTGACATTCTGATATATTGCGGCTCATCTCGCGGATGGAGCGGCGCACGTCCTCGGCCGTAAGATTGCAGAATACGCCGAATCTCACTTCGGCACCGGCCTTGCGGAAAGCCTTGGCCGTATCGTAATCGCAGTTGGTTCCAGGGAACACAGGTATGAACACCACAGGATGCTCAACAGGCTCACCATGATATCTGGCCTTTCTTGCAGGAGCACCGGACTGTACGTTCATCATCTTCTTGTGAGATGCAGCCATTGTGGCAGGATATACCTTGGAATACCTCTCTCCGTTGGCCTTCATAAGAGAGTCCACGCTGATATTCACCCCGTTGATACGGAGATATCCGTCCTCTCCGTCCGTCACGGTGCCGAGATACTCCGCTGCAGGGAAATCGAGAGCCTTTTCAGACTCTACCACGATAGAGCCGTAGCCATAGGAGAACAGATCTTTCTCGGATACTTTGACGTCCACTCCGAAAAGATTGCCGAATGACATCTTGGCAAGGGCTTCAGCCACACCGCCGAAGCCTACCGACCAGGCGGAAACGATATTGCCGTCTTCAATCTGCGAGTGGATGTAGTTCCAGTTGGCCTTGAGGGCCTCGGTGTCCGGCATCCTGTTGGCAAGCGGCGTATGTCTTATGAGATAGAGCTTGTTGCCCTCCCATTTCAACTCAGGAGAAATCACCTTGGATGCATCTACGGTAGTGATACCGAATGCAATAAGAGTAGGAGGTACGTTTATGTGCTCGAACGTTCCGCTCATGGAATCCTTTCCGCCGATGGACGGAAGACCGAGAGCGACCTGCATCTTGAGCGCACCAAGAAGTGCACTCAAAGGCTTGCCCCAGCTGTGGGCGTCCGAAGTCATCCTCTCGAAATACTCCTGATAAGAGAACCTCATCCCGGAATAGTCCGCACCGCAGGCCACCACCTTGCTGCACGCCTCCACCACGGAATAAGCTGCACCGTGGTACGGGCTCCAGGTGGAAATGAACGGGTTGTATCCGTATGCCATTACACTGGCGGTGTCCGTATATCCGCTTACCGGGAGTTTCTGGACCGATACCTGGGTTTCCGTGGCCTGAAGCGCACCGCCGTAAGGCATAAGCACCGTCGAGCGGCCGATAGTGGAGTCAAACATCTCCACCAGACCTTTCTGGGAAGCCACGTTCGGAAGTTCCATCACAGAGGTCATTTTCTCCTTGAGAGAATCTCCCTTCACCTCAAAAGCGAACGGATCTCTATCCTCCACCGCTGAAACTTCCGCCTCCGCATAATGCCTGGCACCAGCACTGTCTATGAATTCACGGCTGATGTCCGCCACCATTTCAGAATTGTTGAACATCCTCATGCGGCCACGGTCTGTAACATCCGCCACATGAGTCACTTCCACATTCTCCGAGAGGCAATATTTCTCAAACTGCTCCCTGTCGGAAGCCTCTACCACCACGGCCATTCTCTCCTGCGACTCGCTGATTGCAAGTTCGGTAGAATTAAGACCGCTGTATTTGGCAGGAACCCTGTCCAGATATATGTCAAGACCAGGGGCAAGCTCTCCGATGGCTACACTTACGCCGCCTGCTCCGAAATCGTTGGACTTCTTGATGAGTTTTGTGACTTCCGGGCGACGGAACAGCCTCTGGAGCTTTCTCTCTTCAGGGGCGTTACCCTTCTGGACCTCACTTCCGCAAGTCTCGATAGATGATTCGGTATGCTCCTTGGACGAGCCTGTCGCACCGCCGATACCGTCGCGTCCGGTACGTCCGCCAAGAAGAAGAATCACGTCTCCCGCCGCCGGGCTTTCGCGACGCACGTCGGATGCTTTCACGGCACCCACCACAGCGCCCACCTCAAGTCTCTTGGCCACATAGCCTTCGTGGTAAATCTCACGCACATGGGTGGTGGCAAGACCTATCTGGTTGCCATAGCTGGAATATCCTGCTGCGGCCTTGCGGCTGATGACGCACTGAGGAAGCTTGCCGGCAAGAGTTTCACTTACAGGCTTTGTAATATCGCCCGCTCCGGTCACACGCATGGCCTGATATACATACGAACGTCCGGAAAGAGGGTCGCGGATGGCGCCTCCAAGACAGGTGGAAGCCCCTCCGAAAGGTTCTATCTCAGTAGGATGGTTGTGGGTCTCGTTCTTGAACTGGAGAAGCCATTTCTCCTTCTGTCCGTCCACATCCACATCCACGAAAATGCTGCATGCATTATTCTCCTCGCTCTGCTCCATGTCGTCGAGCAGTCCCTTCTTCTTCAGGTAGCGTGCGCCGATGGTAGCGAGTTCCATAAGGCACAGGCTCTTGTGCTCGCGTCCCAGTTCCTTACGGATGCCGTAGAACTCTCCGAGCTCCGATTCGATCTCTTCCTTCATGAAAGAGTCGTCCACCTTGATGGACTGAAGCTCGGTGGTAAAGGTCGTATGACGGCAATGGTCACTCCAATATGTATCAAGAATCCTGAGTTCGGTCTCCGTCGGGTTGCGCTTCTCGCCCCGGAAATACTTCACCACCTCCCCAAGGTCGTCGGCATTCATGGCCAATCCCCATTTCTTGCAGAAAGAGGCGTAGTCTTCCGGCTTCATGTCCGTAAATCCGCTCATGTCCGCAAGCGGCTTCACATCCACAGCCTCAGCGTCGGAAAGCCTTGAGAGGTCCTTTGGTCTGGACTCGACAGCGTTGATATAATAATGACGCACGGCTTCCATATCTTTCTCTGACATATCGTCGTCGAAGACAAGAAGCCGTGAGCTTTTGATTCTTACATCCGCAGAAGGGTCTATCAAATGGACGCAATCCACTGCCGATGAAGCCCTCTGATCAAACTGGCCCGGTATATATTCCACGGCCAGATATTTCTTTCCGTCCAAAGGACATTCGTCCGTCACCGTGTCAG
>OQWI01001224.1_pt1 | contig 11243 bp, 9 predicted proteins | sample 1691551 | NCBI WGS metagenome assembly OQWI01 (sample SAMN03418259, study PRJEB22391) | human gut metagenome | biome: human-gut; feature: organic feature; material: feces | host: Homo sapiens | place: Tanzania | collected 2013-01
GTCGGCGTGTCGCAGAAGCCGCGCCCGGTGGAGGGCAGCTACATGCCATGCTTTCTGGCGGGCGTCAGTGCGGCTGCAGCCTTTGCGCAGGCAAAGGGCATTCCTCTTGTGCGGACCACCCATCAGCAGGGTCACGCTGCCGCAGCACTGTTTGCAGCCAAAGGGGAACAGCTGTTCGCCGAAAAAGTTCTGCTGTTCCATATTTCCGGCGGTACGACGGACCTGCTGCTCTGCGATCAGGTGCGTCAGATCACGACTCTTGGCACCAGCACCGATCTCTATGCCGGACAGGCTGTGGATCGTGTGGGGGTCAAACTGGGCTTTGGGTTCCCGGCGGGTGCTGAAGTTTCCCGTCTGGCTGCGCAGTGCGGGGAAGAGATCCGGCCGAAGTCCAGTGTAAAGGGAATGCAGTGCAGCCTTTCCGGGCTGGAGAACCAGTGCAACGGGCTGCTGGCCGCAGGCAAAACGCCGGAGTATGTATGCAAATATTGTCTGCTCTGTGTGGCAGATACGGTGGTCAAAATGACAAAGGCCGCCCAGAAGGAATACTCCGGTCTTCCGGTGGTCTGTGCCGGCGGCGTGATGAGCAGCGATATCATCCGCGCATGGGTGCAAAAGCGGCTGCCGCAGGTGTATTTTGTGCCGGGAATGTATTCCAGCGATAATGCCATCGGCGTTTCGATCCTTGCAGCACGGGAGGCCGGATTATGGCTGAAGTAATTACCGTTTCGGCCCTGAACCACTACGTTAAAATGTTGCTGGATGCAAACGACATCCTGTTTGACATTGCTCTGCGCGGTGAGATCGCAAATTTTGTACAGAACGCACGCAGCGGCCACTGCTATTTTTCCCTGCGGGATGAAGCCAGCAGTGTGAAGGCTGTAATGTTCCGCGCAGATGCCCGCCGTCTTGCCTTCCGCCCGGAAGAGGGGATGCGCGTTGTGGTACGCTGCCGTGCGACCCTTTATGAGCGTGATGGCGCCTTTCAGCTGTATGTGAACGATATGTTTCCGGATGGCGTTGGTGCCGCACAGCTTGCATTGGAGCAGCTCAAAGCAAAGCTGGAGCAGGAGGGCCTGTTTGCCCCGGAACATAAAAAGCCGTTGCCGGCATTTCCCAAATGTATTGGTGTTGTCACCAGCAAAACGGGAGCCGCATTGCAGGATATCCGCAATGTACTCACCCGGCGCTGGCCCTCGGTACAGCTGCTTTTGTGTCCGGTAACAGTGCAGGGCTTTGAGGCAGCACAGCAGGTCGCAGATGCGATCCGGAAGCTGGACCAGCGCAAAGAGGTGGACGAGATTATCGTGGCCCGCGGCGGCGGCAGCAGGGAAGATCTGTGGGTGTTCAATGCTGAAGTGATCGCACGGGCGGCCTACCGCTGCAAAAAACCACTGATCAGCGCAATCGGCCATGAGATCGACTATACGATCCTGGACTTTGTAGCCGACCGGAGAGCCCCTACACCTTCCGCTGCGGCAGAGCTTGCCGTGCCGGATCGGGAAGAGCAGAAACGGATATTACTGGATTTGCAGCAAAATATTCGTAAAAATATGCAAAACCGTCTCGATTTATGCTATAATGGTCTGGAACAATACAACTTTGTGTTGGAGCAGGGGCCTGCACGCCAAAGCTGGCAGAAAAAGCATGACCTGCTGCAGCAGGCGAAGGATGAGATCCGGCAGCAGATGCAGGCGCAGCAGAATGCTGCAGAGCTTCAGCTCCAGCATGCCGCAGCGCTTGCCGGGTCGCTGAACCCCTATAAGGTGCTGGCCCGCGGTTATGCCATGGTCACAACAGCAAATGGAGCCATTCTGGATGCAGAGGGTCTGCAGCCGGAAAAAACAATATATGTTCGCAGCGTTTCTCACCGGGCAAAATGCCGGGTAGAAGCGGTGGAGGAAATCAATGAGAACACCCAAAAGTTTTGAAGAGGGCATGGAACGGCTGAATACGATCCTTGTTCAGATGCAGAGTGAAGAGACCACCCTTGCAGATTCGGTCAAGCTGTACGCAGAAGCGGCTTCTCTGATGGAGTATTGCCATGCTGCATTGGAAAAGACATCTCTGCAGATCAGCGAGATCGATGCAAAGCTTGCAGGTACAGTGCAGGAGGAAAGCTGATGGATCACAAAGAGCAGTATCAGAGTTACCTTGCGCAGGCAATGACCGCATTGGAACATGCCTGTGCCCGCTTTCTGCCGGAAGAGTCTGAGGTGTGCCGTGCAGCACGCTACAGTCTGATGGGCGGCGGCAAGCGGATCCGCGCCGTTCTGGTGCTCAGCGTCTGTGATATGCTGGGCGGTAATATGCAGGCGGCAGAGCAGTTTGCGGCTGCAGTGGAAATGCTGCATTGCTACTCACTCATCCATGATGATCTGCCCTGCATGGATAATGATGATCTGCGCCGCGGCAGACCTTCCTGCCATAAAGCTTTTGACGAGGCGACCGCTATGCTGGCCGGCGATGTTCTTTTGACAGAGGCATTTGAAGTGATCGCCAATGCCCCGGCAGATGCCGATGTCTGTGTACGGGCCGCAGCTGCACTGAGTGCAGGTGCGGGCAGCCGCGGCATGGTCTATGGACAGGAGCTGGATCTGAAGTACGAAGCGCTGGCCGCTACGGAAGAGCAGCTCCGGCTGATCCACCGCAACAAAACGGGCGCACTGATCAATGCGGCGATTCAGATGGGTGCTGCTGCCGCAAGGGCAGATGACGCTCAGTGCCGGGCGCTGGAGCACTATGCTTACGGTCTGGGTCTGGTTTTTCAGATCGTGGACGATGTGCTGGATGTTACCAGCACTCCGGAGCAGCTGGGCAAGCCCATTGGCAGCGACAGCGAAAACGGTAAGACTACCTTCGTCACCCTGTACGGGGTGGACGGCGCAATGGCGCTGGCGCAAAAGCTGAACGAGCAGATCTGCAGTGATCTGCAGCAGCATTTTGGTGCAAAGGCGGCTTTCCTGCAGCAGTTGGCGCAGCAGCTTCTGGTGCGCCAAAACTAAAGAAAAAGGAATACGGATATGCAGTTTATTCAAAACATCTTATCGGTCAATCAGATCTTGACCGCATCGCTCCTCAGCTGGTTCATTGCGCAGGTGCTAAAGACCATCATCAACTTCGTTCTGCTGGGCAAGTTCCAGCTGGAGCGGATGTGGGGCGATGGCGGTATGCCCAGCGCACACAGCGCGACTGTCTGTGCCATGGCCATTGTTACCGGGCGCAGTGCAGGGGTCGCCTCGCCGATTTTTGCAGTGGCCTGTGTGGTGGCTATTATCACCATGCACGATGCCATGGGTGTCCGGCATGAGACCGGCGAGCAGGCAAAAGTGCTGAACCAGATGATTGCCCAGTGGATCGACGTGAGCGAGAAAAACGCTCCCTTTTTGCAGAATATGCATCTGAAGGAAATGGTCGGTCATACGCCGCTGCAGGTCGTGGCGGGTGTGCTGCTGGGCGCAGTGGTGGGCTTTTTGTTCCCGGTCATGTGATAAAATGTGGCCTTCTGTAGAAGTTGCTTTGTATTTGCGACAGGGCAGTGCAGAACGGCTGTGGTAAAAAGCTAAAGAACAAACGCATAAAGGACGTGTGAATATGGAATCGTTGCTGGACAAAATTGATCAGCCCAGCGATCTTAAAAAGCTGAATGCACAGCAGGTGGAGAAGCTTTGTGCGGAGATCCGGCATTTTATGCTGGAAAATATCTCCAAGACCGGTGGGCATCTGGCCTCTAATCTTGGCACTGTAGAGCTGACCGTGGCACTGCACCGTGTGCTGGAAACACCCAAGGATAAGATCGTATTTGACGTAGGGCATCAGTGTTACACTCACAAGTTGCTTACCGGACGCCGGAAGCAGTTTGATCATTTGCGGCAGCTGGATGGTATTTCCGGCTTCCCGAACCCTCACGAAAGCGCACACGATGCCTTTATTGCCGGACACGGCAATACGGCACTTTCGCTTGCCATTGGCATGGCTTGGGCAAAAAAGATCAAGCGTGAGCCCGGACTTGTGGTGGCAGTAATTGGCGATGGTGCCTTTACCGGCGGCATGGTGTACGAGGGCATGAACAACATCGGCGGGCTGGACAATCTGCTTGTGATCCTGAACGATAACAAGATGTCCATCTCCAAAAATGTAGGTGCGCTGGCGCGGTATCTGACCCATCTGCGCACGACCACGGCATATTATGATGCCAAGGATAATGTGCGCAGTTTTCTGGACGGTGTGCCGTTGATCGGTACGCCGATGAAAAAGTCGCTGATGGGCGCAAAAACGCTGGTGCGTCGCGCCATGTACCACTCCACTATGTTCGAGGACATGGGCTTTGAGTACATCGGCCCGATGGATGGTCATAATGTGGAGGAACTGGAGCGCATCCTGCGCTCGATCTATCAGCGGCCGGGCCCGCACTTTTTGCATGTGGTGACTAAAAAGGGTAAGGGCTATCAGCCGGCAGAGATGAACCCGGGCAACTATCACGGCGTATCTGCCTTTGATCCGGACGGAATGCCGGATCCGGAGGTTGCGCCGAAGGAATCCTTCTCCACCGTTTTCGGCAAGCTGCTGGTGCAGGAGGGAACACAAAATCCGAAGATCTGTGCGATCACCGCAGCCATGAAGTACGGCACCGGACTGCAGTTCTTTGCCCACCGCCACCCGCAGCGCTTTTTTGATGTGGGCATGGCAGAGCAGCACGCGGTTACTTTTGCAGCTGGCCTTGCCAGTCAGGGAATGCTGCCGGTGGTGTGCATCTACTCTACCTTCCTGCAGCGCTCCTATGACCAGATCATCCATGACGTTAATCTGTTGAAGGAGAATGTGGTTTTTGCCATCGACCGTGCAGGTTTTGTTCCCGCAGACGGCGAGACTCATCAGGGCATCTATGATGCAGCCTTCCTCAGCCAGATGGGCATCCCGGTCTATGCACCCTCCAACTACGAGGAACTGCAATACTGGCTGCACTATTTGCTGCAGGATACAGTCTCCGGCCCACGGGCCATCCGTTACCCCCGTGGCGGCGAAAGTGCAAGGCTGGCACAGTACCCTTGCACAAAGCAGGAATACGACTTTCTGCAGCGGACGCCCGGGGCAGAGATCCTTCTGGTCAGCTATGCGGACGAACTGGAGGACTTGCTGGACGCTGCCGAGCAGTTGAACGATGCATCGCAGAATACAGACGTTCTGAAGCTTGTAAAGCTGTATCCCTTTACAGACAAACTTATCGATGCTGTGTCGAAATACAAAGTCGTGCTGTTTGCAGAAGAATGCGTTGCAGCCGGCGGCATTGGCGAGCATCTGGCTTGTGCATTGCAGCAGAAGGGTTGGAACGGCTGCTTCTTGCACCGCGCTGTCCGCACAGCCTGCCTGCCCCACGCGACTGTCCCGCAGATCAAGCAATGTACCGGTCTGGATGCTGCGGATATTGTGCAGGCAGTCCGGGCTGCCCTTACGAAAGGAGAAAACGAGCTGTGAAAATTCGGTTGGATCAATATCTTGTGCAGAACGGCCTTGTGCAGAGCCGGGAGCGCGCCAAGGCTCTGATCATGGCCGGTGTGGTTTTTGTTAACCAGCAAAAGGTGGACAAGGCCGGTGAGATGATCAAGGAGGACGCGGTCGTCGAGGTGCGCGGTCACGATATCGGCTACGTCAGCCGCGGCGGCCTGAAGCTGGAAAAGGCTATGAAGTGCTTCCCGCTAACCCCTGAAGGCAAGGTCTGCATGGACATTGGTGCGTCTACCGGCGGCTTTACCGACTGCATGCTGCAGAATGGTGCGGTGAAGGTATACGCCGTAGATGTTGGTTACGGTCAGCTGGCATGGAGCCTGCGGACGGATGAGCGCGTGGTGAACATGGAGCGCACCAACATCCGCTATGTCACGCCGGAGGATCTGGCAGAGCCTATTGAGTTTTTCAGTGTGGATGTTTCCTTTATTTCTCTGCATCACATCTTCCCGGTGGCGCAGCGCATCACCACCCCGGACGCTATGGGCGTCTGTCTGGTGAAGCCCCAGTTCGAAGCAGGCCGCGAGAAGGTGGGCAAAAACGGCGTGGTACGCGACCCTGCCGTGCACCGTGAGGTGCTGCATAATGCTATGTCTTATGCTGCGGAGAACGGCTTTGTGGTGCGCGGGCTGGATTACAGCCCGGTCAAGGGGCCGGAAGGTAATATCGAGTACCTGATGTTCGTGCAGAAGAGCGACCAGCCCGCTGTGCTGGACGATGAAGCCGCCGCACAGGTGGTGGCAGCAAGCCATACCACGCTGGATCGTTAAGACCCAGCCGTCAGCAAAGGAGAAGCCGGTATGACGATCTACATTTCGCCCAACCCGGGCAAGACCTCTGCCAGCGAGATCGCGCTGCGTGCGGCGCAGATCCTGCTGACCCACGGTGCAACTGTGCTGATGAGCGATGCCTTGCGGGAAAGCTGCAGCACGGCAGGGGTCGTTTATCTGCCCCTGGAGCAGTGTCTGGAGCGCACGGACGTGATCCTGACCATTGGCGGGGACGGCACCATTTTGCATGAAGCAAATCTTTCGCTACGGTATGCAAAGCCTATCCTTGGTATCAATCTGGGGCGCTGCGGCTTTCTGGCCACCTGCGAGATCGGCGAAATGGAAACAAAGCTGTCTGCGGTGGCGCGAGGCGATTTTCAGCTGGACAACCGGATGCTTTTATATGCCCGGGTGCTTGGTCAGGACGGCTGGGAGGGGCATGCCCTCAATGATGTGGTCGTGACCAAGGGACGCCTGCAGCAGGCCATCGACTTCAGCATTTACTGCGATGATATTCTGGTAGAGCACTATCGCGGCGATGGCGTCATTGTGGCGACCCCTACCGGCTCTACGGCCTACTCGCTGGCAGCCGGCGGACCGATCCTTGATTCTCAGACCAAGGGTGTTGTGGTGACCCCCATCTGCCCGCACAGTCTGGCCAGTCCGGCCATGGTGTTTGCGCAGGAGCGCAAGCTGAATGTCTGCGTGGGACAGGTGGCAGATGATGAAGTGTTTATCAGCTGTGACGGCGGCACGGGCTACCCCCTCAAGGCGGGTGCCACCGCAGAGATCCGCCTGTCCGATCAGAACGTTAAGCTTATCACCTTTGGGCGAGCAGACCAGTTTCAGGCCATTGACCAGAAACTGCGTAAAAGACAATAACATGGGAGGCGATTTTTAAGATGGCACGCAGCCGCAAAGAAGATACAAAAACAAAAGCGGAACGTTTGCAGACGATCCTGCGTCTTGTGCAGGAGCATCCCATCAGCCGGCAGGAGGTGTTGCTTGAGCACCTGCGGAACGAAGGCTTTGAGGTAACGCAGGCCACCGTTTCCCGCGATATCCGGGAGCTGTGCCTTGTAAAGGCAGCCACCACCGAGGGTTACCGCTATGTTTCCAGTCGGAACGAGAGCTTTAATCCCAAGACCCAGGGGCGCTTTGAGACCATCTTCCACGAGTCCGTTCTGGGGGTGGATTATGCCGGGCACGTTGTGCTGGTAAAATGCTATTCCGGCATGGCCAATGCCGCCTGCGAGGTTTTTGACGCTTTGCAGTGGAAAAACGTTGTCGGCACCCTTTCCGGTGATGACACCTTCTTAATTGTTGCGCGCTCGGAGCGCGATGCCAAGACCATTTGTTCGGAGCTGACCCGCTATGTGGGGCAGAGATGACAGTAGGAGAACGAAGCCATGCTGAGCAGCCTGCAAATTGAAAATGTTGCCGTGATCCAGAAGGCAGAGGTGCACTTTGAACCGGGGCTGAACGTACTGACCGGCGAGACCGGTGCGGGCAAATCTATCCTGATCGATTCCATCAATGCAATTCTTGGCAACCGCACCTCTAAGGACTTGGTGCGTACCGGGGCTGCAAAGGCGGTGATCCGCGCCGCCTTTGAGCAGGTGCCGTCTGCGGTGCTGGACAAGCTGGAACAGTCCGGCTACGAGCGCTCGGAGGCACTGCTGCTCAGCCGCGAGATCACTGCCGAGGGTAAAAGCAGCTGCCGCATCAACGGGATGCCGGCCACGGCGGCCGTTCTGCGGGATCTGTGCGGCGGGCTGATCAACATCAACGGCCAGCACGATTCGGTGGGCTTGCTCAATCCGGCGCATCATCTGGGCATTTTGGATGATTATGCGCAGAACCGCACCGTTTTTCAGGAGTACTATGCCCTGTACAGAGAACTGGTGCGGGTCAAGCGGGAGCTGGATGCCCTGATCACCGACGAGGCCGAAAAACAGCGCAAGATCGATCTGTTGCAGTATCAGGTGCAGGAGATCGAGGATGCCGGACTGACGGCCGGTGAGGAGCAGACACTGGAAAACCGCCGGAAGGTATTGTCCAATGCATCTGCCATCCGGGATCGTCTGGCACAAAGTTATGCGCTGCTTTCCGGCAGCGATGATACCGCAGGCGCGGTGGATCTTCTGGGTGAAACCTCTAATGCGGTGGATGCCGCTGCACAGTTAGACCCCGCGCTCGCAGCCGCCGCCGGGCAGCTGCTGGACTTATACTATAACGCTAAGGATGTGGCCGCAGATCTGATCGGGCGGCTGGATGCCTACGACACCAACGATGCAGAGCTGGACGAGGTGGAGCAGCGGCTGGATCTTTTGTACCGGCTGAAACGCAAGTACGGCAGCACGGTGGAGGATGTGATCGCTTTTGGGCAGAAAGCCCGGGAAGAGCTGGATAATATCCAGCATTCCCAGCAGCGCCACGATGCCTTGCAGGCAGAAAAGCTGCGTCTTTACGCAAAAGCGCGGGAAAGGGCAGAGGCGCTGACCCAGACCCGGCTGAAAGCCTTTGAGGAACTGAACACCCGCATTTCCGGCACACTGGACTTTTTGAATATGCCGGGTGTACGCATGACCTTGCGGCATACCCGCGGTCCGCTGGCCAGCCATGGGCAGGACAGCGTTGAATTTTACATCTCAACAAACCCCGGTGAAGCACCCAAGCCGCTGGCCAAGATCGCGTCCGGCGGCGAGCTGAGCCGTATCACCCTTGCCATCAAGAACGCAATGGCCGATAAGGACGCTGTGCCAACCGTGATCTATGATGAGATCGACAGCGGCGTGTCCGGCAAGGCGGCTGGTCGCATCGGTGAGGTGCTGCGCCAGAGCGCACAGGGTCATCAGATCCTGTGTATCACCCATACGGCACAGATTGCAGCGCTGGCCGATTGCCATCTGCTCATCCAGAAAAATGTGTCCAACGAGCGCACCTATACTGAGATCCATCCTCTGGACGAAAACGGCCGCGTAGAGGCTTTGGCACGTCTCATTTCCGGTGATCACGTCACCGAGCTTTCCCGCGCCAATGCACGGGAGATGCTGCAGGAGCGTAAGCACGACGGCTGATGCAGCGGAATGCATTTTTGCAGAAAAGACAACTCTTGACAAGGCGGCGGTCTTGTGATAGAGTAAACAATGTTAATGGCGATGAAGGGAACAAGTACCCTGAAGCGTTCTGTCCAGAGAAGTCCCGGTCGGTGCAAGGGATCACAGAACAGCAGGGGAAATACCTCCCGGAGCTGCAGGCTGAATGCGTAAGGCTAGTAGGCTGTGCCGCGTGCGAGCGTTAAAGACGCAGGAGTGTCACTCTACTCTGGGGTGTGCACTCGTAAGGCCGCTTCCGTGAGGGAACGGCAAACAGAGGTGGTACCGCGAAGTTATCTCGCCCTCTGCCAAATTTATTTTTGGCAGAGGGCGTTTTTGTTTCCTCTGCCCTGAAAACAGGAGGTTTTTTCCATGACACTGTACGAAGAACTGAAGGCCCGCGGTCTGGTAGCCCAGATCACGGATGAGGAGATCATTGATCTGATCAACAACGGCAAGGCTACCTTTTACATCGGCTTTGACTGCACTGCCGACAGTCTGACCGCCGGCCATTTTCTGGCATTGACCCTGATGAAGCGCCTGCAGCTGGCAGGCAACAAGCCCATCGCCCTGATCGGCGGCGGCACTACTATGATCGGCGACCCCTCCGGCCGCACCGATATGCGTAAGATGCTGACCAAGGACGATATTGCCCACAATGCAGCCTGCTTTAAAAAGCAGATGGAGAAGTTTATTGATTTCTCCGAGGGCAAGGCTTTGATGGTGAACAACGCCGACTGGCTGCTGGACCTGAACTACGTTGAGCTGCTGCGTGAGGTGGGCGCCTGCTTCTCCGTGAACAATATGCTGCGCGCTGAGTGCTACAAGCAGCGCATGGAGAAGGGGCTGTCCTTCTTAGAGTTCAACTACATGATCATGCAGAGCTACGATTTTTATACCTTATTCCAGAAATACGGATGTAACATGCAGTTTGGTGGAAATGACCAGTGGAGTAATATGCTTGGCGGTGTACTGATGTTTGTAATAAAGAGGTGATTCTATGTCAATGATATGGGCTGGGGCAGTTGAGATCGCACTTGCATGGGCGGTTATACTGGGCGTAAAAATTGCAAGTAATATCCCACTAATGAGCAGAAAGAACAGATAGCAAAGACATTTGGCTGCTGCCGTTTTGTGTATAATCGGACACTGGCGTATCGAAAAGAAGCATATGAGAAAGAGAAAAAAAACGTAAATAAAACCAACTGCAACAATTACTGTAACAGAGAATTAAAGAAAGACTATGAATGGTTAAAGGAAGTAGATAAATTTGCTCTGACCAACGCAATCTATAACATGGACGCTGCATATCAAAAATTCTTTAAGGAGCATGCAGGATATCCGAAATTCAAGAGCAAACACGATAACCATAAATCATACACAACAAACTTTACAAATGGAAATATTGCGGTAGATTTTGAGACAGGGAAGATAAAATTGCCAAAATTAAAAACGGTAAAAGCAAGGTTACACAGGGAATATAGTGGGCAGATTAAGTCAGCGACCATTTCGCAGGTTTCCAGTGGAAAATACTATGTGTCCATACTTGTAGAAACGGAGCATAAGGAACTGGCACATACAAATCATAACATAGGAATCGATTTAGGAATTAAAGATTTATGTATTACTTCCGATGGGAAGGTATATGAGAATCTAAAAATTATAAAAAAATACGAGAAACAGCTTGTAAAGCTGCAAAGGCAACTGTCACATAAAGGAAAGAGAAGTAAGAACTATTATAAAACAAAGAAAAAGATAGCATTATGCCATGAGAAAATAAGGAATATAAGAAAAGATTATCTACATAAAGTTTCACATGAGATTATCAGCGAAAACCAAGTGATAGTTTCGGAAGATTTGCAGATAAAAA
>OQWI01001226.1_pt1 | contig 11237 bp, 9 predicted proteins | sample 1691551 | NCBI WGS metagenome assembly OQWI01 (sample SAMN03418259, study PRJEB22391) | human gut metagenome | biome: human-gut; feature: organic feature; material: feces | host: Homo sapiens | place: Tanzania | collected 2013-01
TCGGCTTGCTGGCAAAGAGTTGAAGTTTATGTGAAGCGTATTTCAGATAGAACAAATCTTCAGTCTGTCGATCAGACATGATGGCTATTTCAACTGGCATCATGTGTCGTAAACTTTGCCCTGTTGCGATTTCTTCTATTTCCACGGCTGGTTTAGGAGGTGAGGGGAGGATGGGCAGATATTTCCTGACTGTTTCGTCCAACTCATCTTTGCGCTTTGGTTGTTCACGTCCCATGATACGGACAATTTCAACCAATGCAGGATAGGAATAAACAATTTTCTCAATACGCTTATGTTTCTTGTAGTCAGATAAGCCATTCTCCTTAATATGTATTTCCCAATTCTTACTATATTTATCTATGGCAGCCTGTTCCTGTTTTACCAGTTTCGCATCACAAGCCTTGTCCCAGTCCTTTGCCAATGAGTTCAGAATAGCCTCTTTTATCTGTACGTTTTGAGGGTCAGCTTCCCTGAGCTGCTCTTCATAACCTTTTATGTTGACATCTTCTTGTTTGTAACCGAGAATGACAATATTCTTTGCCTGTGGCCACATCTGCCGTTTATTATCCATACTCCCACCAATAAATGCAAGAATAAAATCTTTTTCCTTACGGTGTTGTTCTTCCAATGGTTGAAACAACAGGAGCATTGCTTCAAGGAATCTCAACAATTCGTCTTTTAACAAATCTTTCCACAATGGATCTTGGCTGTCCAACTGTGGGTTATCGTTAACTGTCTGACCGAGGAATCCACCCAACAGATCACCTTCAGGAATGGTGTCTGGCATTTCACCTCTGTCCATATAGAAGTCAAATGCCTCTTCGTATTCTTGCAGTTTCTTGGCTATATCCATATCGTCAAAGCAGTTTTTGTGCGTTCTGTGCCTTTACATAGACTTCTTCAATGTGCCTGCTGCACTTTGTCAGATATTTCTTTGAAATTTTCAAATCATCATCTGAGAGAAACAGATTCTTCGACTTGGCAAATAAGTCTTGCAGCTTTGTCCACGCCGGTCTAAGTTCCTTGTCTATTGTTGTCAACACTGTATCAGCAATGTTTGATACAGTAAATTCCTCTGTTCCAAACAACCCGTCAGACAAACTCGGTACACCTTGCGGTTTCACAAATCCGTAAGGTGTACCGTCAATAATAATGCCTCCTTTGCACTTTTGAAGCTTTACCTTCTTCACAGTTGACTGGTTCTTAACCTTATAGTCAAAAGGAACTCCAGTATAGATTGCATGAATAATCCATGCACGTTTATCCTCGTCTCTATAGATAATACCATCTAGCGGTTTGTCAATACTGATATGATTATAATCAGCTTTATAAAAGAGGCATTTCCCGTCCTTAAAATCTCGGATGGAATAATAGAAATAGTTAGAAAGTGTAAAGGTTTCTGGTAACCCTCGATTAACTTTCACTTCCTTCTGTGGTTCAGATGCTTTCTTCAAGGCTTGTTCTATGTCCTTCTCAAATTTATCAAGTTTACAGTCAAAATCTGCCGTAAGACTTTTACCAACCATGTCAACCACAGTTGGTATTGTTTCCGTTTTATTCCACAGACAGTGCATGAGGATGGAAATGTCAGTTCGGTCTATTCTGTTTCTACCATTCAGGAATGCCGAAGCCTGCATGAGGTGAACACATTTCTTCCATCGTCTGTCAGAGATATAGTAGTCCATCTCGTTTATTTCTTCTTTCTTTGATTCTTCTCTGAATCCCTTGCGAATAGCTGTTATGGTAGCACAAATCTCATCGGGAATGTTCACCATTTCTATTTCTTGCTGCCAGGAGTGGTACATTTCGTCTGTTATCAAGCAGTCCTCATTTATCACAGGGGTATTGAAAGATTGTTGACGTATCATCTTATAAAAGGTTGTTTCACTTTCAATACAGTTAGACACCATACGCACCAGAAATCTGTCCCATAAGGCTTCGAGTCCTTCGTCCTCGGCTGGAAGTTCATTGCTTGCAGCTATCAAGCCCTTCATGGGAAGATGAATAGTGTCGCGTCCATTTTGGAAGATACGCTCATTTATAGCGGTCAGAAGAGCATTCTGTATGCTTGGGCAGGCTTTCCATATCTCGTCAAGAAATACGATGGTGGCCGATGGCAGGAAACCATCCATCACGCGTTCGTATCTGTCCTCGTTTTTCAGCAAAGAGATAGACACAGGCCCGAATATCTCATCAGGCGTGCTAAAGCGAGACATCAGATATTCAAATGCTTTTCCATCCTTGAATGCGAGTTTCAGGCGGCGTGCCACTAAACTCTTTGCAGTTCCAGGAGGACCAAGCAAGAAGATACTCTCGCCAGCGATGGCACTGAGCAATGCCATCGCAAGGATATGCTCTTTCTCAAAGACTCCTTGTGAAAGAACTTTTATCAACTGTTTTATCAGTTCCTCATGCTTCATATTATTAGTCCCATAAATTTAGGAAATATTTACAGAATAAATCAAGTCCTTGTTTAATAGTTCGGCCCTCATCCTCATTATGAGTAGCACCTGCATATACAGCATTTCATTCTCAGATTGAATGTGAACAGGATTACCCCAAGTCTCTATTTGGAAACTACATGCTCCGTCATCATATAGAGGCATGAAGTCATCCATCGTTCCATTCAGCATTGCCCACATTTTTTTCGCCCTCATAGTCTGGACAGGATTGATTTTAGGATATTCATAGCCAAGAAAGCATTTTTCCTTAACAACTAAGTCGTTCTTTGCGTCATTTTCCTTTACATCCTTGTAGGGTTTAATAGATTTATTACGCATGTCAATCAGTTGAAGTTTCAAGGCTTCATTGAACTCGCTTAATAATTGCTTATAGTTTTCGTCCATGACGAAATAATCCTGGAGTAAATTTCTTCTTATTCCTAACAGTTGTTTAATAGCGACACCGTTGGTGTCTCTAAGTAACCACTTTTTCTCCGTTTCGTACTGTAAGGAAAGGATTTCTATTTCCTTCACCGCTTTCGTGTTAAAAATCTCTTGTACTGTCATAATATGAATCGTTAGGTGAGACAAAAACAATGATGGTTTTCTTATACTCTACAGCCTCTTGATCTATAGAGGTCAAAGCCTGTGAACAATCACTTCCATAGTCAATAATTAACTCAGACAAATTGTCAATTAAATACAAGTTGGAAAAACTGTTCGTGAACGAAAGAATCTTGTATTCATCAAAATGTACATAGTTAGTCCAAAAGGATCCATTAGGAATAAAATCGTTCAATTCTTCAGGATACCAAAAGAAACCGTGATTGTCGTATTCTGTCATTTCCTGTTCCAACCAATCTCTTTCATTTTCGTTTTCAGTGTTTTCTATGCATTTCTTTTTTATAAGACCAATGATTGCATTCTGTATTTCCTTTTTGGGAATACCAGAATAGACAACAATAGGCAACCCAGATTCTACAGCTAAGTCATATACATACTGTTTTAGATCAGAAGCAGGATGTTCCGAACACACAAACCATAATCCTGGTTTGTTCAACTTCTCATATTTCTCTACTTTACGCATATTCAAAAGATTTACGGTGCAAAGGAAACAAAGACCTCCGCCAACTGGTGGCAGAGGTCTGAGAAAAATTCATTATCAATAGATTTTTTGCGAAATATCTACATGCTGAACAGCAAATAATAATGGAATTAGTCTGAATTATACTTCTCGATAACTTGTTTGAACTCTTCTGGATGATTAGCTTTCAAATAAGCCATTTGATAGGCCAGCCAAGTGTAGCAAACTGCATGAGACTTATTAAAAGCATACATTCCTTTATTCTCCATCTCATTCCATACCTTTTCAAGAGCATTCTTTTTATGACCATTCTTAATGCCACCTTCTATGAATTTAGGCTTCAGAAAAGATAACACATCTGTCTTCCTCTTTCCGAGGGCTTTCCTCAGCAGATCACTCTCACCTCTGCTAAAATTAGCAATCAGGCGCGATAGCATCATTAGCTGTTCCTGATAAACAATGATGCCATATGTATTCTGAAGGTACTTTTCCATACAAGGAATGATGTACTTTATTCCTTTCAGTGATTTTTTGTGCTTGACGAGCGTTGATATATCTTCCATTGGCCCTGGTCGATACATACAATTCAAGATAACCAAATCCTCGAAGCATGTGGGATGAAGTTCGCGCAAATACTTCTGCATCCCCTGCGAACCGAACTGAAATACATCTTCCGTTTGACCAATCTGAAACAACTTCATGGTTTTCTCATCATCAATCGGAATCAAATCAATATTGAAATTCTCGTCTTTCTGCGTCTTGATAAGCTGACAAATATCTCTCATCTGGGATAATGTCTTGAGCCCAAGGAAATCAAACTTTATGAGACCAGATGATTCCACTTGCCATCCTTCATACTGGACGCATCTCAATATCTCATCATTGCCATTGTAGTCTTCAATACTTACGGTAGAAATGGGTGCCCAGTTAGTTATTGGTTCATTAGCGACAACAAAACCACAGGCATGAACACCCAGACCACGGACTTTTCGCTCCAATATGGCTGTATTTTCAATAGCATTATGCAACGGTTGTCCTGCTTTACGAATTTCCTTTTTTAGCTCAGGTTCATACTTTATGACATCTTTTATTGAACGCCAATAATAACCGTAATGAGACGATAGTACTTCATTTATAGCTGTTATTTCAGCAGTATGCAATTGGTTAACTCGTGCTACATTACTGAAAGCATTTGCTGTAGAAAATGTGCTGAACGACACAAGATGAGCACAGCATTTCTTGCCATATTTCTGCTGAAGCCATTCAATAACACGTTCTCTACCTTCATCATCGAAGTCCATATCTATGTCTGGGAACATCGTGCCATCTATACTAAGGAACCGTTCGAAAAGCAGGTCATGTTTCAAAGGGTCAATCTTAGTAATGCCCAAGCAATAACATACAAGGCTTCCTGCAGCAGAACCTCTTCCTGGACCGACCCATACGCCAAGCTCTGATTGAGCAGTATTTACTACATCTTGCAGAAAGAGGAAATAGCCAGAAGCCCCTCTTTGCTTAATAATTTGTAGTTCAAAAGTAAGCCTGTCAGTCACATCTTCTGGAAGTATATCCCCATATATCTGTTTTGCCTTAGCAAAAGAAAGGTGTTCCAAATAGTTATCTTCCTTGTCCTTTCTTTCATTCCCGAAGCCGTTAGGGATGTCAATCGTGGGGATGATGAGAGCATGGTGTATGTCGTAGAACTCAACCTTGTCAAATATCTCCATTGTGCTGGCTATAGCTTCAGGAACATCCGAGAACAGCTCGCACATCTCTTTCCGACTTCTCAGCCATCTATTTAGTGGATAATTCAAATTCTCATACTCTTCGACAGCCTTGCCTTCTGCGATGGAACGCAACGTGTTATAAGCACGTATATCAGCCGGTTTTAGATAATGAACGTCATTTGTGGCTACAATCTTAACATCATAGGCGGCAGCCTTTTCAATGAGGCGTTCGTTAATTCTTTGTAATTGAGAACCGTTTGTAAACAAATCAGCATAACGCCACAGCTCTATATAAAAGTCATCGGCAAAAGTTCTTTTGTACCATTTAATGGTCTTTTCCGCTTCCTCTGTATCATCGTTGGTCAAATTAGAAAAGATTTCACTATCCAATCCACCTGAAAGGACAATCAGCCCCTCATGATACTTCTCCAAATCATCACGGTCAGTCCTTGGTCTCACATAGAAGCCTTCTGTCCATGCGTTGCTCACTAACTTCAATAGGTTTTGGTACCCCTTTTTGTTTTTTGCTAAGACCGTAATTTGAAAACCCTTGCAATGAATGCCAAGTTTCTTCTCTTTCTTGCTGCCCTCTGCAACATATAGTTCACATCCGATGATAGGTTTGAAAGGCTTCTTGCCTTTCTCTTGTCTTTCGATGTTAATGCGACTAACATAGTCGTAAAATTCCATGATACCAAACATATTGCCATTATCAGTAATAGCAATGCCAGGCATTCTGTCTTTGATGGCGGCATCTACCAATTCCCTAATACTGGTGCATCCATCCATTATTGAGTAATGGGAATGGACATTCAAATGTGCGAATCGATAAGCTTTCATGATTTATCTCTATTATTGTTTTTGCGCAAAGTAAATCCGAACTTACGCCAACTGGTGGCAGAGGTTAAAGAAAAATGTTATGATTCCCCCAAATTATACAATTGGGTCTATACAAAAGTCTCGACGCTTGCAGGTCTTACAGAATTTCCCCATCCATACTTCATCGAACTGGTTCATTGCTTGTTCGACAATTTCCGTGTCATCAGTAAGGATGCCAGCTTCAAAGTTTCTTTTATTATCCGTCTTCATACCGATACCGGCATCAGTAAGGTTTGCGCTACCGATATATACTTCTTTTCCGTCAAAGACAAGCATCTTGAAATGAACACGAGGACATAGAACTCGCTCCAAGCGGTCGTATAGAACAGGGAACTTGTCAAAGTCCTCCCGAAAGTTTGGACCTGGTTCTTTGGCATGAATGAGTCGTACCTCCACGCCACGCTGAATAAGTTGGGCAATGAGAGCCAGAAAAGGTTTCTTCTCTTTACCCACCTCCACATAGAGATCTTTGATGTCGGCAGTACCAATCCAAAACATGTGCTTCACGGATTGTACTCGTGAAAGCACCTCTTTGTAATGGTCAGCGTTGGAGATGTATGTAAGCATAAAGTTTACATTTGCTTAATATCAAGATAAGAAACCCACACACCCATGATAGGTTTTATATTCAATCCATACTTTCGTTGAAAAGCTGTAACAATAAGCTCTTGTCCTTGCACTGTGCCTGTCAAATTGTGGGCAAAACCATTGTAGGGAACTTCAACTACCATTCCTTTTTCAACTTTGCAGCCATTGTATTGCCCCGACTGCTTAATAGATACTTTGAATAATGCCATAATTGTTTACTTTTTGAGTTAATAATGTATCCTGTGAAAATTACAATTTTGCGACTTGTCGTATCTTATTCATGTATGATTTCATTTCCTCGACAATAACATTTGCATCAAGACTCTGAAAATCAAACTTACAATCGTACCACCAATCATTCAATTCCATAGAGTCAGCATCATCGCCATTGAACAAGCGTTGATTCTCACGAGTTACTTGCGTTCCAGGAGCTTTTCGGATACCTACTTCAGCATTCTTTACAAAACCATTATCAATGACACCATGCCATTCATAACAAGCCATAAAGTCCCCAATTACAATGCCAATACCAATCCATTCCCTGGCCCAATCCTGTTCCCGTTCTATCCAATGATCATTTTCATCATTCGCAGCAAAGTGAGCTTTTGCCTCAGGAAGTTCTTTGGTAATTGCTTGTATTAGTTCTTTTCGTTTTTGTAAAGTATCTGAAAGTTCAACTTCTTCGACTAATGGCTGTATCACTGAAAAAGCAGCAGCATAAATCATACAATACCTTTTAAACGTTATTTTCGCAAAATTCACACTCTGATGCTGGTTGTATGTTATATCAGACTTAATCGATTCTATATCTTGCAGATAATGAAGCGACTCTTTATTTTCGTGGTATTCGGAGTATTGGCTGGAATTGCTCTTACTTCTATTCGCTTCAAAAGAAATCGCTGCCATGTTCCCAATGCTCCATAGCCAATCTTTATCATATTCTCGGTAATCGGCGTTCCTCTTTCCTGTAATCCAATCTTGAGGAACAATATGGTCAAAGTCCCAGGGACGATTTTCTTCTGCCCACATATCTTGCCGTGCAGGGTCATAATTGCGGAAGTGTGTATTTATATATTCTCTTTCTGCATATAATAGAATCTGTTTAGCCTCTGCGGTACCATACCAAAAAGTCCTATCGAAGAAATTTCGACTTGGTGCAGAAAGACTTTTCCATAATCTCCAATTTTTGGATTCTTCTATTGCAAAGAATTGTTGTACTTCCGTAGGAGTGTAAACATGAAGGAGTTGGCAATCATGCATCAATATAGAAATACCCATTAAGATATTCTGTCGGTTAATACCTTTTTTGCATCGATAAAACATCTCTTGTACACAACTCTTTTTGTCGTTTCCAAACCAATGAAGCAAGAAGGCGAGTGCTCTTATCTCCTGAATCGTTAGATTTATAGGAGATTTCGCATCTTTACTGGCGAGATACATGAGCAACAAATAAACATCAGGTGAGCTTCGAGCTATTATTGTCCGCAAGATACTCGGTGTACGAAGATTCGTTTCTTCTTTTACTCCTAACCATTCGTCAACTTTGTTAAGGATGATTTCTAACTGATTGTCCTTATACAAAGCTTCTATCTTTTCCTTCTCTTCTGGTTTCTTTGCAGCACTTCGGATTTGCTTGATAGTCATTTCGTTTTTAAAGTTTTTGTCCTCATCAGAGGTCAGTGCAAGACGGAATGCAAGCATCACTAACTTGGCTGGATTCATGTATTTCTCCGCCAATGCATCGTTTACATCTTTGATTGTTGGCCAGTATGCTTTTATCGCAGAATAATTCAAGTCATCTCTTGAAATTGCCGTACCACCAGTATTAAGACGAGTAAATAGTACCTCCAAAGTTGTTTGTGCTGCAGAATCTTCTGTAGTTTCTGTCTCCATTACCTCCTTAGGAAGATGGTTACAAGTAATAGTGTAATCATTCAATGCCTTAAAAGCAGGGAATAAAGTAGCTCGCAAATAGTCCAAGGCAATACTATATTGCTTAAATTTCTCATTGAAGGACTTTCGGAAGGAGAAATCCGTGGCATTGAAAATTGCCAGTGTTTCGTTGACAAACGTATTCGCATCATTACTTTTCTCTGCAGCCTCTAATAAACAAAATAGTGGAATAGGTAGATTTGCCTCTACAGGCCATGTTTCGGTCAATGAGAAATGATCATTATAGATGTTTCCTTTTAGGTTAAACACATTCAGAGCATTTCTTTTTTCTGCTGTATTCAGCCGATTCGCATCATCGTCATTCTTATACCCCCATGGGTGAGGGGTAGTTGTGGCCTTAACCCAGAATGTACGTGTGGAACTTTTTGATGAAGGAGGTATAAGATCTATCCATAAAACGGCTCTTGCATCAGGAACGGTGTTAAATCCTATACTAATAGCATTGTATCTCTGTTGTCCGTCCATAAGGTAGTATTTTCCTGCTCCTTCATTGTTTACAATGTCTGATAGCATAAAAGAACCTATTGGAAAACCTCTAAGGATAGAATCCCAAAGAAGTTCAACCTGACGTGGTTTCCATACAAGTCCGCGCTGAAGCGCAGGAATCAAAACTTCGGAATTATTTGAGGTCCAGGATGCGATTTGCCGTAGAGAATATGATAAATTTTTCATGTGATTCAAATTATCTTCTATAGTATATAGTATGGACGATTTGTAATAAAATGATTTTGAATTATCTGCTCACAGAAAGATCATTAACACTCATATTTTATTTAATCCTTTATGATGATGGGGATAGTGTTTTTAGAATTTTCGGTGTTTTCTACATCATCATACCGAACCTCATCAATAATATATTTAATGTTCCTGATACTCTCGGTTAACATCGACTCGAGTCTTTGAGTTGTTAATTCTGTATATGGACAATGAACCACCCCGGAATAAGATCTTTTTATGGAGTGTTTACATTTGATTTCTCCCAAGTATGGATCGGACGTTAACTCTTCTTTTTGATGAAAATAACAAACGATAGTACCTCTTACCCACACATCATTCGAGTATGTTGTTGGTACAATCAACCAAGATGGTTGATGAACGATGCGGTCATCTAATAGTATAGAAGGTCTTTCAAATTCAGTATAGTTAATCTGAACTCTATCCTTACTTTCACATTCTATTTTAAAACTTGTTGTTTAAGATTATAGAGCCTTCTTCATACATTTCGTGATATTCTTCTTTCGCTTTCCTTTCGTCATAGTTCCTTGAATCTAAATATTCTATTATTTCTTGGAGAGACATACAATTGGGAAGAGCCTCAAATATACCTTTTGTTTCTATTTTCATAATCTTACGATTCAAATTTAATGTTATAAAATTTCTCTTGCTATCCATGCACATGCCTCTGCATCGGCAAGGGCGTGGTGATGATCTTCCAACTCATAACCACAGGCTGCTGCCACAGTCTGAAGCTGGTGATTCTCTAAATCTGGGAGCACTCGTCGTGAGACGCATAGGGTGTCGTAAAACTCATAGTCAGGGTAGTCCATCTGATATACACGAAACACAGCTTTCAGACACCCTTCGTCAAAAGGCTTGTTGTGAGCAACAAGCGGTAAACCTTCTATCAGAGGTTCTATTTGCGCCCAGACTTTCGGGAATACAGGTGCATCGTCGGTGTCTTCATGACAAAGACCATGAACCTGAGAGCACCAGTAATTATAATAGTTCGGCTCTGGCTGGATGAGAGAGTAGAAAGTATCTACAATCTCACCATTTCGTACAATGACGATACCAACAGAACAAACAGAGCTACGCTCGTTGTTCGCCGTTTCAAAATCTATAGCTGCAAAATCTTTCATTTCGAGTCATCTTTGTATTTGTTCCACATTCTCTTTATCTTACCGGCAATCTCTTTACGGAGCCAGTAGGGTTCAAGCACCTCCATGTCTTCACCATTCCAAAGCAATTCCTGCTGGAAGTCAAATTCAGGACGGAGATTGAAGGTAAAGATGCTGTGCTCTTCGTTGCGCTCTATCTCTTCCTGAGACTCGTGCATCTTCAGGTCACGGATGTAGTTGGCCTGTCCTGCTGAAACCTTTAACTTAACAGGTTGAATCTTGACAGACTGTTCGGCAATGATGCCAAAACAACCATCAAAGAAGTCCTTAGCAGTCCAGTCCTTTGGCATTTCAAATGTCTCATCTGTTGCATGAAGATATTTGATCCGGTCAAGAGAATAGATACGTGGGCCTTTCTCGTAATAGTAGGAATAGGTGCTACGAGCTACCATATACCAACGCTGACGAAACAGTTTTACACAATACGGCTGTACATCGAAGTTGTTCTCCTCATCCTTCCAATAACTGTGATAAGTCATGTTTAGCACACGGTTTTCTTTCATGGCCTCGATGATAGGCTGTAGGTAGTCCTGACCAGACGGCACATATTCGAGAATAATACGGTCTTTGATGCTTTGGCTGTTTGCCAAGGCATTGCTCACACAGAAAGTGTTGTAGAGCCAGGAACGGAGTCCGTTTTTGCTGATGTCCTCTTCGTTCTCGATAT
>OQWI01001227.1_pt1 | contig 11234 bp, 8 predicted proteins | sample 1691551 | NCBI WGS metagenome assembly OQWI01 (sample SAMN03418259, study PRJEB22391) | human gut metagenome | biome: human-gut; feature: organic feature; material: feces | host: Homo sapiens | place: Tanzania | collected 2013-01
CTACAAGGGAAGTTGTAAACTCCATTATCAAGAAAAAGGGAGATGAAACATCTGTTTTGAAATTTTATCTTGATAAGACAAAACCATTGGAGGACAATGGCAAACATCCCCCTCTCACAATTCCATTTACATCAATGACGAACTTTATCAAAGCTACAAGTACAGACAGTGAGCATGTACGGATAGTGTCCGCGAAACAATGTCATTATAGAAGTGGTGATATAGTAAAGGTGATTGATGGAGAATTTAAGGGAGTAACAGGTCGTGTGGCTCGTATTGCAGGACAGCAACGTGTCGTTGTGGAAATATCAGGGCTATGCTTAGTCGCAACAGCTTATATACCTACAGAATTTATTGAGATTGTCAAATAACGCCGAAAGGCATATTGTTTAATTAAATTCAATTTATTATGAAAAAGAATGAAAAGAATGAAGAACTTCAGTCAAGAAGAGAGTTCTTCAAGAAGGCTGCAAAAGGTGCACTGCCTATCTTGGGAGCAATACTGCTCTCAGGTGCGCCGCAGATTCTTAATGCAGCAGAGAAATCCCCAATGGGATTTTGTTACGCGAATGGTTTCATCTAAACAATGATTAGTCTTTATAATAAAAGTAATATGAATAGAATATTTATCACATTCGCTTTAATACTGATAACTTGCATTGGAGCTAATGCCAAGAAGAAATTGGGAGACTATATCGAAATAAATGGAGTGCCTGCATTCGTATTTAGTATAGACCAAACAGGTGAGCATGGGTTGGCAATGACAATTCCTCGGAATAATCATGCTTTTGGATTAAGCAAATATTCAAAGAGAATGATAAAGGTCATTGACAAAATGTCTGAAGAAGGCAAACTTTCATCTGAGAAGGTAACACAACTTAAAGAATACTTTAATTCGCAGGGTACTGCAATAGTATTTAAAAAGGATAAAGAATTGAGACCTCTTTACACGGAGCTTGTAGGACGACTTTCTGATAACGGCAAAGTAAATGCCGAACAAGTTGATGCGTTCTGCAAAGAGAAAGGAATTTCCTTGAAGGACTTCTTTCCAACTTTTTATGCAGCTAAAGAACAAGGTGAAGGTTGGTTCCTTCCCGGGGAAAAAGAGCTTAAAGACTTCGCCGTGTTCTATGTAGGTGGACTTGGAAAGGATAATGGGCTTGGTGCATTTAAATGGGCAAAGCAACCCAAAATAAAGTCAGATAATGAACTTGTACAAGAAGCCCTCACTTGGATAACAAGAGGGCAGCTCTACTCGTCAAGTATGAATGTGCCAAAGGCTGGTTTCAGAAAATTGGCATGGACTTTTGTTAAGCTGACCACAAAAAACTATCTGGATATTTATGACCGAGTATCAGGTAATGTAGATATATGCTTTGTTTATGAGTTTTAGTAACAAAAAGTAAAATAATTAAAAATATGAAAACTAAAAGTTTAGCGAAAAAAGTATTTATTTCATGTGCTTTGTTTTTTATAAGTCTTTATGGCTATGCACAGTCAACTGTGTATCTAATTTCAAGCCATGACCAAACAGCATCAAGTCTACAGATTCAAGTAAATGGAGGAGTAGATGGTATGATTGAAATGGCTTCGCCATTCCATAAAACTACTTGTATGGGTTATCTCAAATGGTATCAGAAGATGATAAGAAAATGCACATTCAATGAAGAAGGTCCGACTGTACTTTCTTATGATATTGAGATGGGATCAGGTAAGCGAATTCATCAAGAAGTTACTCTCAATTTGAAAAGTGGTGAAACTTATTACGTGGAAGTTTGGGGCAAAAAGTGGAAGATGAAAGAAATAACCACAAAGGATTACGATAAACTTACAAAGAAAATATCGGAGTTCCACGTATGTCCAAATTGGTCTTCTGACAAAGATGAATAATATACATTGGAGGAAGTGTTATTGGTCGCACTTCCTCCATTATCATTAAAAAATAAAAGTATGCGAAAAATATTAATAACACTGTTTTTTGTTTTGCCCATATTCGTAAATGCGCAAGACGTTAGTGGCATATTGTTCTCTGGCAAATCTGTAGATTACTTTGGACAATTAACAGATAAGGGAAAGAATAAAGATGGATTGGGTATTCAAAGACTGAAGGGAGGCAATTTGTTTGCTGGAAATCTGAGAAAGAATAAGTTTCATGGATTCGGTATGATGATTGCTGGCGAGAACGGTGAAATCACGAATTGTGATGGAGCATATGTCTATGTAGGTGAATGGAAGTATGGTGTCAAGAATGGCAAAGGAATCGTTTACGGTCGAAACGGAACCGCTATATATGTTGGTATGTTTGTTGACGATACGCCCACAGGCAAATATCCAAGTGAGGAAATTGAAACTGCAAAACATTTCTCGTATATTGAAATGGAAGAAGATGATGAGACAAATTTGTTTATAGGCGAAGTTGAAAATGGAAAGCCAGAGGGCTATGGCATGACTTTTTATGAGGATGGTTTTATAGGCTTGTGCCAACATAAAGATGGCAAACAAAGTGGAGTCGGAATAATGATTTTTCCACCTAATTTTTGGGCTACATTTAGGGTCAAAGATGAACGTTACTTCCAAATATCTTCTTCTAATGAGCAAATAGAGAGGCAAACTAACAACAAGACAATTGCTACACGTGAAAGAACAGAGTTGATACAATCATTAAGCAAAGTGTTAGATGCTGGTGTTGAATTAGCTGGTGTGATAGGGCAAATTAAAGATGACGATTTATCGGATAATGTCACAACACCAAGCATTGGCGTTGATGTAATAGGTGATTCTGAAACTGATACTCACATATTATCCTCGTCAAATGGCAATAAATACAATTTGGGCGAACAGCAAAGTTACAATACAGATAAGCAAACCTGGAGTAACTATGACGGTATGTTATCAGCCCATTTCTATGGCGGACGTTCTGCTACAAGGAATGAAGTTAAACAATGGCAACAAAAGATGAAAGATTTACGTGCAAAATGGAATGCAAAAGGAAAGGATCTCCCAAATTCTTCTAATGAAAATAAATCAACATCAAATTGTTCCAACGTTTCTCATATTCATTAGATTTATATTTAGGAGTTCAAATTGGGATTTACAAAAATAAAAGTCATCACGAAACAATTAACGTTATTCTAATTCGTTGAACTCGATTATTAAATATTCTAAATTACTAATAAATTCTTACATGATGAACAAGCTTATGAAGAAATTCTTTTTAGCTATTGTGTTAGTGGCTTTTTTACCTTACACTGCTTTTGCCAAAGCACCTTTAACTTATAATCCATACATTTCTAATGGCTCTTCTCTTGCAACTCACAGAGATTGTAGTAAAATTAGATTAACATGTGTTGATGCTGAAAAAATTGAAGTTAATAGCGAAAGAACTGTAAAATCTTTAAATAAAGGCATACTTACTTTGACCATAAATTATAATTATAAAACAATTAATATCAAGTCTTATGATTTTGGATTAGATATTGATTTTTATGGTTGTTTTGAATACCAAGAAAAAAAAGAACAATCAAAAGACTCCAAAGGTAAATTACACGATTTCTCTATAGATACCTATGTGCATGAACATAATGAAGGTTTGACATATATTCGTACAGAAGATAAAAGCTTGGTTCTACCTATGTTACAAGTTTTTCATAATGGTTATCGTTACAATTTTAATATTACATACGCTGAAATTTATGACTTCGATCATGAAAAATGGGTTTACGGACAAACTTTAGCTACGGGGCAAGAGGGAGACAAAGTTAAAGGTTATCTTATAGATCGTATAGGTGGTTCTATATTCTGTTCAAATTTTGAAGAAAGGATATTAGGAAGGTCATTAGAAGACAGCCTTTGTGTTGCTAATAGTGATGATCCATGGGATAATAATTAGTATTCACTAAATTGTTTTGACAAAACAGCCTCGTGTTGGATTTGTTGTTATAACGTAGCGGAAATGTTGTTCGTACGCTACAGGGAATAATGCGGTAGTGGTACTTATATTATAAAAAAATAAGTACGCTTATTTTGTGTTGTCTTTCTTTTGCATTATCTTTGTATTCACTTTTTCAGTGACTTAGTATCTACGATGTACTTATTAGGTATCCACTTGAAGAAATAAAACGACATGGAGAATACAGAACAGCAGAAGAAGGACGAGCAGTTTATGCGCCGCGCTCTTGTGGAGGCAGAGGCTGCGCGCGACGAGGGAGAGATACCCGTGGGCGCCGTCCGATTGGATTGCGTTCGGTGTCGGTGACCAATTTGCCAAATGACACACCCTCTTTTTATTGCATAAAAACGCAAAGAGTCGGCCAGAATTCTGACCGACTCTTTGCGTTTGTTGTATATATTCTTTTATCTTACAATCTGCTTGACTGTCTTTCCGTTCACCTTCTTGATGTAGATGCCCTTCGCGCCAGCGTTCGTTATGCGTCTGCCCGAGAGGTCGTACATCTTGCCGTCCGTAAGTTTGTCTGCGTTGATAGCTTCGATGGCGTTCGTGCTGTCCGTCGTCGTTACGACCACCTCTGCCGACGGCTTTGTCTTCTCGCCGTTGCGCACAGCCTGAACCGTCAGACTATACTCGGTGAGGGTGTTGAGGTCGGAGAACGTGAAGGTAGTGGCGTTCTGCACATCCTTCATGTTGTAGCGGTCGAGCGGATGATTCTTTATGCCATTGCCGCTCACGCTCACGTCGTCGATAAGCACGTTCGACGTTGCGCTGCGCTTGAAGCAGATCTTCACCTGCGTTGTCGGCTCGAACTCTACCATAGCCGTTTCTTTCTTCTCTGTAGAAGCGTCGATGGTCTTCACCGTTGTCCACTCGTCGTCGCTCATGGTCTGCACCTCAATAACCGAACCTTCCTTCGGCACGGCTACGTAGTACCAGAAGCTGAGCTTGCTTGACTTCGCCTCGCCGTTGTTGGCGATGAGGTAGCTGTTGTTAGCCGAGAGGCGCAACGCCGGAGCAGTCTCGCCGTAGTAGCCCTCGCTGCTGATGAAGTTGCTGCTGTTGGTAGACCATCCTTCGGGCATGCCGTCCTTCTTGTCGGCGAAGTCGTAGGCTGTGGTCTGCTCGTCGCCGTCGAAAGCGCGCGTAGAGAGCGTCACGAGATACTGCTGCGCCTCGTCCATTGCGTCCCATGAGGCGCTAAGCGTAGAGCCGCTGATGTCTGTCACCTTCACGTTCTTCACCTGCTTCTCCGTGAACGGCATCTGCGTGGTGCTTACCGTTTTTGTCTGTGGCTCAGAGTAGAACGATGCGGCGCAGCTGCTGAGGCTCACCTGATAGGTGGCGTCCTCGTCGAGACCCGTCACGAGAACCTCTTCGCCCTCAACAACCTTCTCGGTGTAGTCGCCCACTGTGCTCAGCAAGTTGTCGGCTTCCACCTTCTTTATGTCGAGGATGTGCTTCTCGGCGTTAGCCTGCTTCTGCCACGAAAGGCGGAAGCGGTCGTAGCTCACGTCGCTCACGGTGAAGTCGGGCTTGGTGAGTCCGGCGTCCGATCCTGCCACGATGAACGAAACGACGCCATCTGTCTCGGTGATATTCTCGATAGTGAGCAGTTCGGTCTTGTCCCATGCCTTGAACTTGTGCGACGTCACGTTGTTCGCTCCGGGGAAGGGCACACCCGTCTGATAGTACTGGTAGCCCGAGAGCTTGCCGTTAGCCTCGATGATGTCCACGTGCTGGTGGGCTGCGTTATTGTTCACCTCGTTCTTCTGCCACACTTCAGGTACGTCGTCGATGTGCCAGATGAGCATTCCCTGACCAGGCAGGTAGGCATCCCAACCGGTTTTCTGCCTGTTCTCGAGCAGGAAGTATTCGTTGTCCATTCCAGGCACGCTCACCTTGTACGCCTTGTTCGAACTGCCGAGATTGGGCAGACTTTTCACGCCACCGCTGCGGTGAGTAATCTCCTCGGGCTCTATCCAGCCCATCTCGTATCGCTCGAAAGCCGAATAGAGCGGGGGCGTGTTCGAGTTGTTGCTATACGAACCGCTCGCCATTGTGTCCCAGTCGCCCGGCGTGTAGTTGGCACTTGCGTCGCGCGTGTCGTAGTGGTCGGCGAAACCCAGACAGTGGCCGAACTCGTGCACGAAGGTGCCGATGCCAGTCGTGAGGTTGCCTTCACGTGTGCCGTCCACCTCGTTGCTGCACGTGTAGCTGCCGATGCCCACACCGTCGTTGGTGGTGAGATTGATGTTCCACTTGCGCAAGTCGAACGCATGGGGCCAAATCGTCTGCGTGTCATCCGAGTCGGCAGCGCCGTTGCCCGCATAGTAGATGTACACGTTGTCGACAAATCCGTCGCCGTCGTGGTCGTATTTCGAGAAGTCGACAACATCGTCGAGACCTTCGATGGCTGCCTTCACGAACGTGCCCATGTTTATCTTGGTGTTGTACGTGCCTTGTCCTGCGTCGTGCTGGTTATAGTTGATCTGCACCGGTCCGTAGACGTCGAAAGTAGGACTGAACATGCCGTTGCTGCTCGCGATGAAGAAGTCGCGCGCACTGCCGTTGGCGCCGTTCTCCGCCGTGAAACCCTCTTGGTTCATGGCGTTGGTGTAGTACTGCTGCGGGTTGTCCATCGTAGAGAACTTCTTGTCCTTGAACTCCATGAGGATAACTATCGAGTGCTGCTCGCCCGTATGCGGGAAGTTGTTCGTCAGCGTCTTCTTCGGCTTCGCGTTGCGCTTGTGTGTGTCGGTCTGCTGCATCAGCACATTCGCGTTCATGCTCTTCGCCTTTGCCGCCGACAGCGTTGCCGACTTGTCGTAGCTCACAAGGAACTGCTTCGCCTGCGCCGTACGCATCGAAGCGTCGGTTGCTATGATGCCACTCGTGCGCAGCGTGCTGCCCGAAAGCGTTGCATACTCGTAGTTGCCAGTCTGACGGTTGAGCATTATCGGGTAACCGTCGTTGGTTGTCATGAAGTTAACTCGCTCGTCGCCGTGCAGTCTCACCGATAGTACGGTGCCGTCGGCTTGCTTCACCTTGATGATACCAGGATAAGCAGGCACAGCCATCGCGTTCTCTGCCGAACAGAGTAGCACGGTGGCTGTGACAATTATATTACGTAAGTTCAAAATCTGTAGATTTTAGGGTTTTTACTTAACGATAACCTTTGCTGTAGCCTTCTTGCCGTCCTTGAAGTTGGCAACCACTACGAATACGCCCTTGCCAAGCTCGCTTGTCTTGAGCAATTCGCCGTTAGCTCTTGCTACGTTGCGTCCGTCGAGAGCGAAAGCAGCCATAGAGAGTGCGCCTTCAGCCTTAACAACACCGTTGCCCGGCACGATAGCCATTGCGTTGTTGTCTGCGACAGTCTCGTTGATGCCGTTCAGAACAGCTACAGTAACCTCGCAAGATACGGTTACGTTGTCGAGAGTTACGTTGATAGTAGCCTTGCCTTCCTTCTTAGCCTTCAGAGCGATGATGACGCTCTCCTCGTCGGTGTCGGTAGAAGTAACCTCTACGACCTCGTCGTTTGTCGACTCAACGTCTGCGTTCAGAGCGCTTGCGCCGTAAGAGTTAGCAACGAGTTCGCACTCATCGTTAGGCTTCAGAGTAAGCTGTGTGCTTGAGAGTGTGAATGCCTTGAGAGAGTTCTCGAAGTAGAGCACCGGCAGAGCGCTTGTCTCCTTCCAAGGAGCCTCGTCTGTTGTGCCGTAAGCATATCCGAGTGCTTCAAGAGCAGTCTTGTTGAGTTCGGCTTCGGTAGCGGTCTTGCCCTCTACGGTAGTAGCGTCGTCAGATTCTACGGCTACGCCGTTCACCTTCATGCCATTAACGGCGAAGTTGTTGGCAAGACGAAGTTCCTTGTCGTCGCAATCTTCCTCGTTCTCGATGGTGCGACCCACGATGCGGTGGATAGTAGCGTCGCTTTCAGCGCCCTCAGCGAGAGCAATCTCACCCTTTGCTACGTTGTTTGTAACGAGAGGTGTAGCTTTGCCAGTCCAGTCGGGAGCGAGAGAACCGACGATGCCGCCTGCAGAAAGTCCGTCCCACATAGCTTCCTTCACGATGATGGTGCCGTCGAACATACACTTGTCTACGTTAGACGAGTTGTTGCTGCCGAGGATACCGCCTACGGTGTTGTCGGCTGCGAGAGTAGTGCCGCTCACGTGAGCGTCCTTAACGGTCGACTGCATTGCTGCGCCAACGATGCCGCCTACAGTCTGCTGAGCATTGATGTTCACGTTGTTGGCAGCAGCTGCTGCGATAACGGTAGAAGTGCGGATGTCGCCAGCGATTGCGCCAACGCTGTTTGCCTGCGGAGCGTCAATATCCGAGTTGTTGAGCGATACAGACGAGAGAGTTGTCTCGAGAGAAGCCTGACCAACGATGCCACCAATCATGCCACCAGCCTCGCCTTCGATGTCGGCGTCGAACACATGCACGTTCTTGATTGTGCCACCTACAGCGCTTGCTGCGAGAACGCCCACAGTGCTGTTGTTAGAGGTGAGCTCTATCTCGGGCTTGGTGATAACGAGATTGCTGATAGAAGCCTTCTCTGCGAGGTCGCCGAAGAGACCTACGCTTGCCTTCGAGCTGTTGATGTAGAGGTTGTCGATAGCATGGCCAGCGCCGTCGAAGTTGCCTGCGAAAGCGTCGATTGGTGTCCATGTGTCGTTAACGATGTTAAAGTTGGTGAGGTTGATGTCGTTCACCATCTTGTAGAAAGCCTTCGGATCGTCCTTCATAGCGATGAGGTCGCCCGCAGTAGCTACGAGATACGGGTTCTGCTTTGTGCCGTCGCCGCCGTTGTGATACTTCTCGAACGGGAGCTGGAAGAACTCAAGATAATACTTGTTGCTGGTCTCGTCGTTGTACTGTACGTAGAACTCCTTGCGTGTAGCGGTAGCGTTGTAGCAACCTGCAGTTGTAGCCACGCCCTTGTCCGAGCTTGCGAAGGTGCGGATAGTGTTTCCGTCCTCGTCAGCGATAACGAATACGTTGCCGAGCTTGCCTGTCTCCTCGTTTTTAACCTTTGCCTGGTAGCAGAATTCGAGCTTGTCGTTGGTATCGAACAAGTACGGGTCGAGATAGTTGTCAGAGAGAGACATGCCGAAGTTCTCTGCCTGCGGTCCGAGGTTGAATGTGGTGTAGTGGTCTACGGTGAGATCCTTATTGATCCATGCCACGCGTGCGATGACATTGCCCTTGCCGTCGTCGCCGCCCTTGCTGAGCTTCATGAGATACTTGTAGTTGTCTGCGCTTCCGTAGCGGTTCATGACGGTGCTGATGAGGTTGCCCTCAATCTCTGCCGGCATAACCATAGCCTCTTGGCACGACGGAAGGTTGACGATGCGCAGCTGCTGCGACGATTCGTCGGCTGTATACTGCATGAAAGCCATCTGGTCGTCAGCGCCCTTTATCGAGTTGAGGTCGAACCAAGCATTGTAAACGCCGTCGCAGACTTCGTTAATCTTGTTGCCCTCATGGTCGTATGCCACGAAACGGTAGCGATAGTCGTCGTGAGACGTCATATAGTCGAAGAACGTAACGACGTAAGCCAGCTTGTCGTCCTTCTTGAAGTAGTCTTTAGTGAGCGTCTTCGAGCCGAAGTTGCCGATGAGCGCCATAGCGAACTGTGTGTCCTCCTTCTGCTCAACGGGCACAGCGAGAGAGTCGACGCGTGAGAAGCGCTCGTCGTAAGTCTTGATGACGAGTTTGTTGTCGGGAGTAGGTATCGGGTCGTAAGTCTCCTCGTCGTAGCCTTTGAGCCACGGCTTCTCGTAGTGCGACACCATATAATAAGGAGTGCCGTCTACGTTGAACACCTGCACCGGTGCGCCGTCGTTGCCGTAGTAGGTATAGTCTTCGTCCACTACGAACTGATGCTCCACAGCCGGTTCTGCGCCCCAAGAAGCGGGTTTGTAAACGTCGATATAGTCGTTTGTGGTGTAGTATGGGCTGCCGTCCTCATAAGTCTTGCCGTCGATAGCCTCGTACTTAGCGTTGCTTATGATGAGGCGCTGATACTTGGTCCATGAGTTTTTCGGTATGTTAAGGAAGACGCCGGCGCCGTTGAACTCCTGCACGAGTGTGCCGTCCTCAATGCGGTAAGCCTTTGTGTAGTAAGAGCCCTGATAGTTGTTGTCGGCGTTGCCCACCTGATGCAACTCCACGAGCACTTCCTGCGTCTTGTTGTCGAGGTCGAAGAATTTCTTAGTCACCGTTCCGTAAGGCTCCACGCGGTTAACGTCCATATCCTCGGGCACTTCCACGTTCAACGTACCAGCCAGTTCGTGGTTCTGGTTGTAGACGTTGATGACTGCCTTGTTGATAGAAGCGTTGAAACCAGTGCCGCGATAGTCGTTTTCCTGGGTGTAGTACCACACGTTTCCGTCTTCGTCGTACAGGAACCCGTAAGTCTTAGCCTCCATCGTGCTTGATGGTGTAGAGGTCTTGGCTTTAGCGAGGCTCGCTGCAGGCGAGTCGAAGCCATGAAGCTTTACGAGCGGAGTCTCGAGCTTCTTGGTGCGATACTGTTCCGTCAACTTGGCGAGTTTGCCGTTAGTCGGGAAGTTGCTTCCTGCGGATGCCGAAGTGGCAACGAGTGCCATAAGGCTGTAAAGTAGTGACTTCTTCATGCGATTAATTAATTAATTGTTAGTAATCAGTTCGCAAACCATAGGAACGCACAATGCATACCCGGCGGAATACGAACCGATTATATGTTAATGTTTCGTTTTTTTTGAATTCTCTTTTGTGTTTTCTATTTCTGTACTCTCTAATACAAATGTGTATCTTCTAATACAAAATAAAAAAATTATTAGCGTTAACTCTCTCTTGCGCGCCAGCTGTTTAACATCTGCGTTAATCGGCGGCGCCTTTGTGGTTTATCCTTTCTTTTTATATATCTCTCTTGCTTTAATGTGTTTTAATCGTTTAAATTATTGTTTTTATAACTCTTTGTGTGTGTTTCTCTCTCTATTTTTGTCTAAATGGTGCTGCAGGCGTATTGTCTGCTTGCATCTTGCATATCGCAAAGTTAGAAATAATATTTTGAAACGCATAACATTTTGTGATATTTTTTTAACTAAAAGTGAATTTGTTGTTTTTTTTCATGCTATGCTTGTATGGTGTAGGCGCACAACATTCTGTAGCGTCTGATTATTCGTGCAGAGCGACAAAAATAGACGAGCAGGTTTTGTAGTTTCTCGCTTTCTCCGTAACTTTCCTCTATAAAACAAAAATGAATATCTCCGCAAAAGGTAACTAAACA
>OQWI01001229.1_pt1 | contig 11226 bp, 9 predicted proteins | sample 1691551 | NCBI WGS metagenome assembly OQWI01 (sample SAMN03418259, study PRJEB22391) | human gut metagenome | biome: human-gut; feature: organic feature; material: feces | host: Homo sapiens | place: Tanzania | collected 2013-01
AAACATGAATAATATAAGTAAATTAATAAACACAAAATAGAATTATGGCAATTATCAAATGTCCGGAATGCGGACGCCAAATTAGCGATAAAGCACCTACCTGCCCTAGTTGCGGAGTAGAAATAGCAGGCAAAATTACCAAATGCCCAAGTTGTGGCGAGGTTTATTTCAGCAACCTGGAAATGTGTCCAAACTGCCACGAACTGAATCCGTTGCTCACAAGAATGACTCCTCAGGCAGGAATGAACCAGCAGGTTCCTGCAAACCAGGCTCCTTCTATGGCTCAGCAGCAAGAAGCAGAAAATGCAGCCAAGCAGAATGCTATCAGACAAGAGGAAATGCGCCGTAAGGAAATGCTCAGACAGCAGACCCGTCCTCAGGCGCCGGCAAGACCTGCAGCTCCAGCAACTCCTCCTACCCCTCCCGTTCCTCCGGTTCGCCCACAGCAAACCAATTCCCAGAACGGCGGAAACGGAGAAGGAACCCAGGAAAAGAAAAAGAGCAACCGTGGCGTTATCATCATCTCGCTTATTTTCGCCTTCCTCGTTTGTGGCATCTTCTATTATTTCTACGATAGTGCCAATAAGAATAAGGAACTGGAAGCTTACGAGTATGCCATGCAGAGTAGCGACCCGATGGTTCTGCAGAGTTACCTCGATACTTATAAGGATGCTGACGAGGCGCATCGTGATTCCATCATGGCTCACCTTGAACTCCTGAAGCAGACTGATCAGGACTGGACCAACGCCGTAGTTAGCGGTTCGAAAGAAGCCCTGCAGGCTTATCTCGACAAATACCCAAACAGTCCGCACAAGCAGGAGGTTTTGAACAAGATAGATTCCATCGACTGGAATGTGGCCAAGAATGCTGATAATGTGGAAGCTTATCAGGCTTATCTCGCCGCTCATGCTGACGGTTCCCATATCGAAGAGGCTGAGAATGCGATGAAAAAAGCCAAGAGCAGAGATTTGCAGCCAGAAGAGAAAGAAATGGTAAGCAGTCTGTTCCGCCATTTCTTCCAAAGCATCAACACCCGCGATGCAGATGGCTTGCAGGCTTCATGCGAAGACATTCTCTCTTCGCTCCTGGGTAAGAATTCTGCCACCAAGGCAGATGTTGTTACCTTTATGAATAAGCTTTATAAGGATGATGTGACCAACCTGAACTGGTTCCTCACCAACGATTATAAGATTAAGAAGCGCGAGGTGGGTGACGAAAATTATGAATATCAGGTTCAGTTCTCTGCACGTGAGGAAGTTCAGCTTACCGACGGTACTAAGAAAACAAACCTTTTCAAAATCAACTCAACCGTTTCGCCAGACGGTAAGGTTTCTGCGTTCAACATGTCGAAGATTAATGCCGCAGAATAGAATAAGAAACGCCCTGTAAGATTAAATAGAACAAAAAACGCCCTGCAAGATCAGGAACTTCATTTCTGAATGTTCCCTTCTTGCAGGGCGTTTCTTTTTACCTTCATGTTTCAGGAAGGTTCTCATGTCCGAGAAACCAATCCCTTCTTTTAGAAATTATTTTGCATCCTTCATCTGACGGAGCAAATCTTTCTGCTTTTCGTTCAACCCGGTTGGCAACTTCACGTTATAAGTAATCATCAGGTCGCCAAAGGTTCCATCACCCCGGTCGTATCCTTTTCCGCGAACACGAACCTTCGTACCATTCTGCGTTTCCGGTTTAATCTTCAGTTTGATTTTAGAACCATTACTCAGTTTGATGATTCCTTCGCCTCCCAGCAGAGCCGTGTAAAGGTCGATGTTCACATTCATGTTCATTTCGCCGTTATTGGCACGGCCATTCTGACCGCAACCGCCGCCACAACCGCCAGTACCGAAATCAGCACCAGCTCCGTAGCCTGCACCATTAAAGCCGCTACCATAACCGGCAGAACCATTAAATCCGCCGAAATTGCCGGAACCGAATCCTCCAGCCGACTGCTGGCTTCTGCCACGACCTCCGAAGAGATTTTCGAAGAAGCTGGAGAAACCTCCGCCTCCGCCAAACTGGCTGAAGTCGAAACCCTCGAATGGATTTCCACCTGCTCCACCATAGCTTCCGGAACCGCCTGCACCACCAGCTCCGCCGAAACCGCCGAATGCATCAGCATTCTTCCATTGTTCGCCATACTGGTCGTATTTTGCACGCTTATCTGGGTCAGAAATCACCTCATACGCCTCGTTCAGCGCCTGGAACTTAGCCTTTGCCTTCGGGTCGTTAGGGTGCAAATCTGGGTGAAACTGTTTTGCACGTTTACGATACGCAGCTCTCACATCCTTCTGCGGAATGTTCTTGTCTACGCCGAGAATCTTGTAATAATCAACAAATGCCATATTATAAAACCTCCTATTTTTTAGTTTTTAAAAAATATCCAACAAAAAGTATGCCTATTTAAGTTCTTTTTTGTACTTTTGCAGAGAAAATAAGAAACAGAGCTCATCAGATGGGCTTTCATTACTCAAAAGTAATATATTATTAATATGAAACAATTATTTGCTGCGCTTCTTCTGGCGCTAACTTTCAATTCACAAGCGATGGCACAACAACGTACCGTAAAACTGAGAGTGATAGAGACAAGCGATGTGCACGGCTCTTTCTTCCCTTACGATTTCATCAACCGTAAGCCAAAAGCAGGAACCCTGGCGCGCGTTTCTTCCTACGTAAACAATTTGCGAAAAGATTACAAGGATAACCTCATCCTCTTGGAGAATGGCGATATTCTGCAGGGCCAGCCTACCTGCTATTATTATAATTATGTAAATACTGAGGCTAGAAACGTGGCTGCCGATGTGGTAAACTACTTGAAGTATGATGCGCAAGTATTTGGAAATCATGATGTTGAAACGGGTCATCCGGTTTACGACAAATGGATAAAAGAACTCAACTGCCCAGTCTTGGGTTCCAACATCATCAGCACTTCTACAGGCGAGCCATACGTTAAGCCTTATCTCATCCTGAACCGCGAAGGCGTGAAGGTGGCTGTTTTGGGAATGATTACTCCTGCCATTCCAAACTGGCTCACGGAGAATCTCTGGAGCGGACTGAAATTTGAGAACATGGTAACAAACGCCCGCAAATGGGTGAAATATCTTCAGGAGAATGAGAAACCGGATGTCATCATCGGCCTTTTCCATAGCGGAAAAGACGGAGGCATCCAGACTGCCGAATATGATGAAGATGCCTCTATCAAGGTGGCAAAAGAAGTGCCGGGCTTCGACCTGATTCTCTTCGGTCACGACCATACGCGCGACAACGAAACCGTAACCAACGCAGACGGAAAGCAGGTGGTTTGTCTGGATCCTGCCAACAACGCCATTAGCGTGGCAGATGCTGAAATAACCCTCACCCTCAACAAGAAAAAGGTGAACGGAAAGAAGCAGATGGTGGTAACTGACAAAAAGGTAATAGGCAAGATTGTAGATGTGACAGATTGTCCTATCGACGAGGATTTCATGAAGACTTTCGAACCTCAGATTGAGGAAGTAAAGAAATATGTGGGCAAGCAGATTGGTAACTTCAAAACTACCATCTACAGCCGCGACCAGTTCTTCGGCAGTTCTGCCTTCAACGATTTCATCCTCAACCTCCAGTTGCAGATTACAAAAGCCGACATTTCGTTCAACGCTCCCCTTCAGTTCAACGCGGTTCTGAAAGCCGGCCCAATCTACGTGAGCGACATGTTCAATCTCTATAAATACGAGAACCAGCTCTACGTAATGCGCATGACGGGCGAAGAAATCAGAAAGCATCTGGAAATGAGTTACGACCTCTGGGTGAACACCATGAAGAGTCCGGACGACCATCTCCTGTTGCTCGATGAGAAGACCGTTGGCGACCAGCAACGACTCGGTTTCAAGAATCTCTCGTTCAACTTTGATAGTGCTGCCGGAATCGATTACGAAGTTGATGTAACGAAGCCAGATGGCGAGAAGGTGAAGATTCTGCGCATGAGCAACGGCGAGCCTTTCGATGAGAAAAAATGGTACAAGGTGGCGGTTAACAGCTATCGTGGAAATGGTGGCGGCGAACTTCTTACCAAGGGTGCCGGAATCCCTAAAGACAGTCTTGAAAGCCGCATCATCTATCGCAGCAAGCGCGACCAGCGTTACTATCTGATGGAAGAAATCGAAAAGATGGGAACGGTAGATGCGAAACCAAACAACAACTGGAAGTTTGTGCCGGAAACATGGACCAAGCCTGCTGCCCAGCGCGATTTCGAATTGCTGTTCGGAAAGAAGCAATAGCCCCTCAGAACGCATTAAGAAAAGCATATTATAAAGTTCAAAATAAAGAAGTTCAAAATATAGAATGAAGTATTGGTTTATATTTTGCAAGACCGATCTCTTGCTCGAAAAGAAAGAAGACGGAACCTATACGATTCCTTGTTCAGAAGAAAGTCCAATCCCAACAAAGCCTTGGACTCACATTCTCAACATTACTCCGATGGAAGACGGAACAGAGGTGAAGACCTTCACCATTCCTGAGCCTGTTACCGACAATCCGAAGTACGAAATGTGCGGCTTGCGCCCTAGTTTCTACAAACTCTCTCCCGCCCTTTACCAGAAAGCAGGAAAGTGTCAGGAACTCAACTATTGGGATATGAATACCCAATTCTGCGGCGTTTGCGGAGCTCCGATGAAAATGGCAACCGACATCAGTAAGAAATGTACAGAATGCGGCAAACAGATCTGGCCTTCGCTTGCCACAGCCATTATCGTACTGATTAAGAAGGATGATCAGGTATTGCTGGTTCACGCCCGTAATTTCAAGGGAAATTTCGACAGTCTCGTGGCTGGTTTCGTAGAGACTGGTGAGAATCTGGAAGAGGCGGTTCATCGTGAAGTGATGGAAGAAACCGGTCTGACTATCAAGAATTTGAAATATTTCGGTTCCCAGCCTTGGCCTTACCCGAGCGGTCTGATGATTGGCTTCTCGGCAGAATATGTAGATGGAGAAATTCATCTTCAGAAAGAAGAACTTTCGCGTGGTAAATGGTTTACGAAGGAGAATCTCCCTATTCTCCCCGAGAAACTTTCCATCGCCCGAAAACTCATTGACGCCTGGCTGGCGGACAAACTCTAAAAATGCGGACAAACTCTAAAAAATGATGAAAGAGAAACTTTGGAATGCAAATTACATCAAGGTGATGACCACCAACTTTCTGTTGTATTTCGCCTTCTATCTGCTCACACCCTTGCTCCCACTCTATCTGAGCGAAAATTTTGGAGCCACGAAAGATGTGATTGGAATTGTGCTGAGCGGCTATACGGTTGCCGCCCTCATCATTCGTCCATTCAGCGGATATGTGGTTGACAGCTTTTCGCGCAAGAAGGTTCTGATGGTCTGTCTCTCGGCCTTCGCCATCTTCTTTGCCGGCTATATTGCAGCCAGCACCATCCTGATGTTTGCCATCTGCAGAACCTTGCACGGAGGTCCGTTCGGAGCCGTAACGGTTGCCAATAGCACCTGCGCCATCGATGTTCTTCCGGCAAGCCGGAGAAATGAAGGAATCGGACTCTACGGACTGAGCAACAATTTTGCCATGGCGATTGCTCCATCCATCGGAATCTATCTGCATAATGCGGTAGACAGTTATATGATTCTCTTCTGGATAGCTTTCATCGTGGCGATAGCCTCAGTTGTGATTGCAGGAACCATCCGCCTTCCCGAAAAGGAAATCGTAAAGAACAAGGAGAAGCTTTCTCTCGACCGCTTCTTCCTGACGCGTGCCTGGCTCCTTGCCATCAATATCGCCATGTTCGGTTTCTGCTGGGGCGTTCTGAGCAATTATCTTGCAATTTACAGCAAGGAGGAACTCGGAATTACGGGTGGAACGGGCACTTATTTCGCCCTTCTTTCCATGGGTCTGTTCCTCTCAAGACTGCAAGGCAGAAAAGCCTTGAGCCAGGGCAAACTTACCCAGAATGCGGCCGAAGGAATGCTGCTTTCGCTTGTCGGTTTCATCATCTTTGTTGCCGTCAAGCACCCGGTAGCTTATTATCTTTCGGCTTGTCTCATCGGCCTGGGCAACGGTCATCTTTACCCAGCCTTCCTCAACATGTTTATTAATGTGGCTCGTCACAACCAGCGTGGAACGGCAAACAGCAGCATTCTTACAGGTTGGGATTTGGGCTTCGGAATCGGCTGTCTCTTAGGCGGAGTTGTGGCAGAACATTTCGGTTACAACGGAACATTCTGGATGGTTGCGATAGAAAATGCAGCTTCTGTTCTCCTCTTCTTTGCCGCTTCGAAACAATTCTTTGAGAAGAGACGCAGAGAATAGAAAACTGTTGATAAAGAGAAATATAAGATTATGAATAAAAAAAGAGCACTTCATCCGAGACAGAAGAAAGTCTCAGGCGAAGTGCTCTTATTTTTTATCTTACTTTGCTATTTTAGAAAGGAAGATCATCGGCGCTGCCACCCTCTGCTGCAGGAGCTGCAGGCTGAACTGGAGGGAATGCTGCAGTTGCGCCATTAGCAGGAGCTGCTGGCTGAGCAGGAGCTACAGGAGCACCTACTGGAGGAAACGCACCTGGCTGCATTCCGCCCATAGCACCAGCTACGGCGTTAGGGTCAATACGCTGGATGTTCCAGGCACGGATGCTGTTGAACCAACGGCCCTGATACTCGTGAGCATCAATATCGAAAGAAACCAGAAGTTCCTCACCACTCTGAATGTTGAACTGAGCCAGACGATCAGCTCCGAAAACATCAAAGCACAATTTCTTTGGATACTGCTCGTGGGTTTCAATTACGAACGACTGAGCTTTCCACTCTCCTCTTGCAGAGACGCCGCTTCTTTCAGGCAAAACGGCAATAACTTTTCCTTGTAATTCCATATGATAATATTTAAAGTTTTTCCTTTGTTTAAAGGGTGTTTTTTTCTTTCTGACTGCGAAATTACTAAAAATAGTTCAAAAACTAGAACTTTTCTCCAATTATTTTTGCTTATCAGCGATATTTTTTGTATTTTTGTGCTCAATTAGGTGATATTGCCTAATTTAATAAGGTGAAACAGAAAACAAAATAAAATTTAAATAAAATACTCATGAGATTTACAGTATCAAGTTCTGCATTGAGCAGCAAGCTCAACATGCTCGCAAAAGTGATTGGAAGCAAGAATTCGTTGCCAATCCTCGATTGTTTCCTTTTCCAAGTTGCTAACGGTGAAATGAGCATCACAGCTAGCGATAGTGATAATGTCATCAAGAGTACACTCGCTCTTACCGACCACGATGGAGAAGGTGAGTTTTGTGTGCCTAACCGCGTAATCCTCGATGCGTTGAAGGAACTGCCTGAACAGCCTCTTCACTTCGATGTGGATGCTGCCGGAGAAGCCATTGCCATCAAGATTGTTTACCAGAACGGTCTTTACAACTTCACAGGTCAGAGCGCAGAGGAATATCCTCGCACACAGAGCATGACTGATGCTTGTACCACCGTTTCTTTGCCTACTGAAATGCTGATCAATAACATTTCACGCTCGCTCTTCGCTACTGCCAACGATGAGTTGCGTCCTGTCATGAACGGTATTTACTTCGACCTGACAGCAGATGCACTCGCTATTGTAGCAAGCGATGGTCACAAACTGGTTCGCAGCAAGAACTTCACTATCAAGAGCGAATCTCCTTCTGCATTCAACTTGCCTAAGAAGCCAGCTTCTCTGCTGAAGAACATTCTGAGCAAGGACGGCGACGACGCAATCATCAAGTTTGATGACCGAAGCGCAGAAATCCAGTTTACAGATGGCGTCATGAGATGCAGACTGATTGACGGCCGCTACCCTAACTACAACTCTGTCATTCCAAACAACCCTAACGAGGTTACTGTAGACCGCAGAGGCTTGCAGAGTGCTTTGCGCCGCGTATTGCCATTTGCAAGCGAGAGCAGCCAGCTTATCCGTTTCCACATCGAGTCAGGTCGTTTCGAGGTTTCTTCTGAGGATATTGACTTCTCAACATCTGCAAAGGAGCAGTTGTCTTGCGAATACAACGGCTCTCCTATCAGCATCGGCTTCAAGGGAAGCAGTCTGATGGAAATCCTGGGCAATATCACCAGCGACAACATCATCATCCAGCTGGCAGACCCTAGCCGTGCCGGAATCATCGTTCCTGCAGAACAGCCTGAGAACGAAGATATTCTGATGCTCATCATGCCTATGCTCCTTAATGATTAAAGGAGCAAGGGCTTTCTCTGAAACAACAAAAAGAAAAGTATTTCTATAAAAATGAAACTCAATTTGACAAAGCCTCTGATTGTGTTCGACTTGGAGACAACGGGTCTTGACATGATCAAGGATCGTATTATACAGATTTCTTACATCAAGGTAATGCCTGATGGAACAGAAGACCGCAAGAACCTCTTCGTAAATCCTTGCAAGGAGATTCCTGCCGAAGTAGTTGCCCTTACAGGCATCAGTAACGAAGATGTAAAAGATGCGCCAACCTTCAAGCAGCTGGCTGCCACATTGGAGAAGGAATTTACAGGTTGCGATTTCGCAGGCTACAATTCCAACCATTTCGATGTTCCTATGCTCGCAGAAGAATTCCTGCGCGCTGGAATTGACTTCGATTTCAACAAGTGCCGTCTCATCGATGCGCAGACCATCTTCATGAAGATGGAACGCCGTAACCTGGCTGCTGCTTACAAGTTCTATTGCGGCAGAAAGATGGAGGAAGATTTCGAGGCTCACCGGGCTGATCAGGATACAGAGGCTACTTACCGCGTGCTCATGGGCGAGCTCGATAAGTATGCTCCAGGTGTACAGGATGAACCTGAGCGCGTGCTCAACAACAATATGGATGAACTTGCCGAATTCTCTAAGCAGAAGGATAATGTAGATTTCGCCGGACGAATCGTTTGGGAAGAGGTAAAAGACGCCCAAGGCAATATCGTCAACGATGAGAACGGAAATCCTTTGAAGCACGAAGTATTCAACTTCGGCAAATACAAAGGATGGGATGTGGCTGAAATTCTGACCAAAGACCCGGGTTACTTTACATGGGTCTTGGGAAGCGATTTCACCAATAATACCAAGCAGGTGCTTACCCGAATCCGCCTTCGTGAATTCAACAAGAGAATGGGTAAATAATTGTTACCGGGCTTTCGCAAGCCGCAGAATAACAGGCTTGCGAAACTCGGATTTATTACTTAACAGTTAGAAAAATTCATGTTAAAAGGAAAAAAAATCGTATTGGGCATTACTGGCTCTATTGCTGCTTATAAGTCTTGTCTCATCATACGAGGTCTCATCAAGCGAGGAGCCGAAGTGCAGGTGGTCATTACGCCTGCAGGAAAGGAGTTTATCACTCCCATCACCCTTTCGGCTCTTACCCATAAGCCTGTGGTAAGCGAATTTTTCTCGCAGCGCGATGGAACCTGGAATTCGCACGTAGACTTAGGTCTGTGGGCTGACGCCATGCTCATCGCTCCTTGCACAGCCTCTACCCTGGGGAAAATGGCTCACGGAATTGCTGACAACATGCTCATCACGACCTATCTGTCGATGAAAGCGCCAGTTTTTATCGCTCCAGCTATGGACCTCGACATGTATAAGCATCCTTCTACCCAAGCCAACATGAAAACACTTCTGGGCTACGGAAATCATATTATAGAACCGGAAGTGGGATTCCTGGCAAGCGGACTGGAAGGAAAGGGACGCATGGAAGAACCTGATATCATCGTAGAATGCCTTGACAGATTTTTCGATGAACAGGCTCAGCAGAATTCAGAACCCGATGAAGCAGAAAACTGCGAGGAAAAAGAAAGCGATAAGCTCGATTTGAAAGGCAAGAAGATTATGATTACAGCCGGACCGACCTACGAAAAGATTGATCCGGTGCGTTTCATCGGCAATTATTCTTCCGGCAAAATGGGCTTTGCCCTTGCTGAAGAGTGCTGCCGCCGTGGTGCTGAGGTTACGCTGGTTGCAGGTCCGGTTTCGCTCAGCTGTTCTGAAGCCATTCATCGCATCGATGTAGAAAGTTGCGAGGAAATGTACCAGGCTGCCACACAAGCCTTCGCCTCAACCGATGCTGCCATTCTCTGTGCTGCTGTTGCTGATTTCAAGCCAAGCGAGATTGCTGACAGGAAAATCAAGCGCGAGAAAGATGATTTGGAACTCCGACTCGTCCCTACTCACGATATTGCCGCAGCCCTTGGCAAAATGAAACAAAAAAATCAGCGAATCGTGGCTTTCGCCCTGGAAACCAACGATGAAGAGGCTAACGCACAGAAAAAGCGCAAAAAGAAAAATGCCGATTTCATCGTGCTTAACTCTACTCGCAATCCGGGAACCACATTCCGTACGGATGATAACCAGATAACGATTATTTCTGAAGAGGGTAAGAAAGAATATGAGAAGAAACCGAAAACTGAAGTGGCTCGCGACATTATCAACGAGCTGGCTCATCTCTTGTAGTCCCATCACATCAGCCGCTCAGGAGTTGCAGGCTAAGATTACCATCAACCATGCCCAGATTCAAGGCACGGAAAAACGTGTATTCGATAATCTGCAGCAAACTCTTGAGCAGTTTGTGAACGACAGGCAATGGACGAATCTTCAATTCAGGAAGAACGAGCGCATCGTGTGCAACTTCAACATCACGGTAAGCAAGTATGATAAAGACCAGAATATCTTTACCTGCAAGGCGCTCATCCAGGCCAACCGTCCCGTCTACAATTCAGCCTATACGTCCACCTTATATAATAATGTGGATGAAAACTTCACGTTCAAGTTTGCCGAGTTCGACCAGCTGGAGTTTACCGAAGAACGGATTGACAACCAGCTTACGGCTCTGCTCGCCTACTATGCTTACCTCATCATCGGTTTAGATCTTGACAGTTTTGCACCCAAAGGTGGGGAGGACATTCTGCAACGTTGCATGAACCTCACCAACAACGCCCAGAATCTTGATTTTCCGGGCTGGAAAGCGTTTAGTGACAACAGAAACCGTTTCGCCATCATTTCCGATTATCTCGACGGAGCCATGGAACCTTTCAGAATGCTGCAATACAACTATTACAGAAAAGGGCTCGATGAAATGGCGAATAATGTGGAACGAGGCAGAACTGAAATCACCAACACTCTGCTCCAGGATCTGAAGAAAGCCCGTACGGACAGACCGCTCAGTCTGCTGCCACAAATCTGGACAGACTACAAGAAGGACGAGCTTGCTAACATCTATCAGAAACATGGCACTCAGAAGGAGAAAG
>OQWI01001232.1_pt1 | contig 11215 bp, 12 predicted proteins | sample 1691551 | NCBI WGS metagenome assembly OQWI01 (sample SAMN03418259, study PRJEB22391) | human gut metagenome | biome: human-gut; feature: organic feature; material: feces | host: Homo sapiens | place: Tanzania | collected 2013-01
GCATCATCACGGCGACCGTCGGCGGCGTAGAAGTAAAAGGAACGGATATCCGCAGCCTGTTTTCCTTAAGCTCCACCAATTTTACCTTAAAAACAACGGAAGATTCCATTACTTTTGTGACAAAAGGGTATGGTCACGGCGTGGGGCTGAGCCAATATGGCGCGGAGGCGATGGCCGAGGAAGGCCATAGCTATCGGGAAATTCTGGCGCATTACTATCAAAACACAAAAATCGAAAAATTTGCAAAATAGGTATAATATGATGCACCGCCGTCAATACTAACTGCGGAGGTGCAAAACATGAAAAATAATCACACAAAAACGTTTGCAGATAAAGGATTTTACATAATCCTTTGTATATGCGCCCTTGCAATTGGTATTTCCGGATACATTCTGTTCCATACTCCGGAGGAAGCGACGGCAGAGGATTATACCCAATATGACCAGGTGGTGGATGCGGATCTGGATATCCTGAGCGATTTACCGGTGGCGGACATTGACGGCGGGGCTTTCCTCTGCGGCTTCTGCCAGATTGGTGTCACCCAGCGTTCCAATGATATCGCCGCCTTTGACGGCGTCGCCTTCTTTCACCTTCACCTTTTCATTCAGTCCGGTGTAAACGCACACGGTATTTTGCCCTACGTCCAGGGCGACGCATGTGCCATACAGTCCATCGGTGTATACTTTCGTCACCGTTCCCTCTGCTGCGGCCTTCACTTGGGTGCCCTCCTGGGCGGTGTAGTCTACGCCATTGTGGACCCGCCAGTCCCGGGTAGTCTCATTGTAGCGCAGGGCATCCATGGAGTAGACCGCCGCGGTCTCCCCCCGCACCGGAAGTCCGGTCTTCAGGGGTTCCTGCTTTGCCTGGGGAGCGGTGGTTTCCGGGGCCGTCTCTCTGGGCGTTCCGGTCGTCACAGGCTCCGTCGCCGCTGCCGGAACGGTTTCCCGCGCCTGCATTTCCACGGTCTCCTGCTCAATGAGGGAGACCTGCTCCACTTTTTTCTGGTTGTTCTGGTACACATAGCCCGCGATCCCGATAGCTGCCGCACACAGGACCAGGGCTATGTAGTAGCCCTTTCCTCCGATTCCGAAGGTTTTGTTATCGCGCATTTTTCAGCACCTCCGAGGCTGAGTATAGCCAGCTTTGTTCGCATTTAACCCAAAGAAAAGGGCAAAACAGGGAAAATCTTTTGTATACAATTAATTATGAAAATTTTATTGACAATGGGGGAAAATGCGATATAGTTATAGTTGTCTTTTTCGACAAATAATGAACATCAATGGACCGCAAAAATCACATGTCATTCCGAACCAGCACCCAGGCTGGTGTGGGAGATTTTCCCGGATCTTCGAACATTTCCGAAGGGTTCCGGGTATTTTCTCTGACTTTCAAGGTTGCCGCACCGGGAACAGGGTCAGCAGGGGGAATGGCATTGTTTTTTCGGTACCGAAAAAACAATGAAACGGGGGAGGATAATGTCCAAGGAACTCATCAGGCTCCGGGATCTTACCATGGAGTTCGACGGGGAGCGCATTCTCGACGGCATCAATCTTTACATCAACGATCACGAATTTCTGACCTTGCTGGGCCCCTCCGGCTGCGGCAAGACCACCACCCTGCGGATGATCGCGGGACTGGAGACCCCCACTAGCGGACGCATCACCATCGGCGACACGGTGGTATTCGACAGTGAGCTGGGCATCAACATCCCCGCCAACAAGCGGAAGGTGGGCTTCCTCTTCCAGAACTATGCCCTGTGGCCCAACATGACCGTCTACCAGAATATTTCCTTCGGCCTGTCAAACATCAAGGAGGAAATGCCGAAGATCAGCTTTGAGGCGAAAAACGCCGCCCGTCTGGCACAGATCCTCAAAAATCCTCAGGATGTGGTAAAGACTCTTGAGGAATGCCGGGATAAAAACGGCAAGCTGGACGAAACGAAGGCCATCATCAAGCTGATCGATACCTACACCATCTCCCAGTACACTGCCAAAAAGCTGTTCGGCTATCATTTGGAGCAGGGTAAGGACGTGTCCGCCGAGGTAAAGGCTCTGGAAGAAAAGGTGGAGGCCGCTCGAAAGGCTCAGCCCTTCAACGAGAACTTTGAGCTTCTCAAGGACGGCGAGGTGGAAACTGCTGTGCGCAAGCTGACCAAAGAAGAGATCGACCTGTCCGTGCGCCGGGTGTCCCGCATCGTCAAAATCAGTATGTTCATGGACCGCTATCCCGCGGAGCTGTCCGGCGGTCAGCAGCAGCGTGTGGCCATCGCCCGCGCCCTGGTGAACCGCCCCAAGGTACTGCTTCTGGACGAGCCTCTGGGTGCTTTGGACCTGCGGCTGCGCAAGGATATGCAGAACGAGCTGAAGCGTATCCAGCAGGCCATGGGCATTACCTTCATTTACGTTACCCACGATCAGGAGGAAGCCCTCTCCATGTCCGATACCATCGTCGTCATGGACAAGGGCCGCATCCAGCAGATCGGCAAGCCCGAGGATATTTACAACGAGCCGAAAAACGCCTTTGTGGCCGATTTTATCGGTGAGAGCAACATTCTCGACGGCGTTATGCTGGAGGATTTCCGGGTGCGGTTCTTCGGACGCACCTTCGTCTGCGTGGACAAGGGCTTTGAGAAGAACGAGCCTGTGGACGTGGTCATCCGTCCCGAGGATATCGACATTGTGCCGGAATCCGAGGGCCATCTGGTGGGCACCGTCACGGGCATCACCTTCAAGGGCCTGAACTACGACATCATCGTGGAGTTCAAGGGCTTCAAGTGGCTGATCCAGACCACGGATTACCACGCCGTCGGCTCCACCATCGGCATTCGGTTGAACCCGGAGGACATTCACATCATGCACAAGAGTGAGTACTCCGGCATGTTTGGCGACTACAGCTCCTACTCCGCGGAGTACGACGAGCTGACGGAGGATGCCGGGAATGAAGAAGACTAAGTCCCTGCTGCTGAGCACCCCATACCTCGTCTGGATGGTGGCATTCACTCTGATTCCCCTGGGCGTGGTAGCCTACTACGCCCTGACGGATCCCGCCACCGGGGCCTTTTCTCTGGGCAATCTGAAAAGTCTGGGCATGTACCTGCCGGTGCTGTGGAAATCCATCGCCTACTCTCTGGTGTCCGCCATGATCTGCCTGCTGCTGGGCTATCCCGTGGCCTACTATATCGCCCATCGGAGCCCCGTGGCGCAGAAATTTCTCTATATGCTGGTCATGCTGCCCATGTGCATGAGTTTTCTGCTCCGCACCCTGGCCTGGGTGGGCCTGCTGCAGGACACCGGCATCATCAACACCCTGCTTACCGAGAACCACCTTGCCGAAGGTCTAGGCTACCACTGCCCTATATGATCCTGCCCCTGTACGCCACGATTCTGAAAATCGACAAGCGGCTTATCGAGGCGGCGGAGGATCTGGGCTGTACCCCTGCCCAGACCTTCGGCAAGGTGGTTCTGCCCCTGAGTATGCCCGGCATTCTCTCCGGCATGACCATGGTCTTCGTACCCGCCGTGTCCACCTTCTATATTTCTCAGAAGCTGGGCGGCACCGACACGGTGCTGATCGGTGACGTGATCGAGCGGCAGTTCAAGCAGGGCAACAATCCCAACCTGGGCGCCGCTTTGAGTCTGGTGCTGATGGTGCTGGTCTTCGTCTGCACCGGCATTATGAACCGCTTCGGCGGCGATGAGGCGGAAGGAGGCGTGGTGGTATGAAAAGAGCCAATAAGATCATGACCATCCTGATCTTCATTTTCCTCTATATCCCCATGGCCGTGCTGATTGTGGCCTCCTTCAACACAGGCAAGGACATTACGGAATTCCAGGGCTTTACCCTGCGGCAGTACGAGCGGCTCTTTCAGGACCGCAGTCTGCTGAAGCTGCTGGGCAACTCTCTGCTGGTGTCTATCCTCGCCAGCCTGATCGCCACGATTTTCGGCACGATCTCCGCTGTGGGCATTCACAACCTGAATCCCAAAATGCGCAAGGTGGCCATGGCCCTGACGGATATTCCCATGACCAACCCGGATATCGTCACCGGCGTGTCTCTGAGCCTGCTGTTCGTCTTTGTAGGCACCCGGCTTCTGGGCCAGCGCAACAGTCTGACCTTCTGGACGCTGCTGATTGCCCACATCACCTTTAACCTGCCCTATGTCATCCTGAACGTCATGCCCAAGCTCAAACAGATGGACGCGTCTTTGACAGACGCCGCCATGGACCTGGGCTGCACCCCCTGGCAGGCTTTTTACCGGGTAACGCTCTACGAGATCATGCCCGGCGTGGTCTCCGGCGCCATCATGGCCTTTACCATGAGTCTGGATGACTTCGTCATCAGCTATTTCGTCACCGGTCTGGATTTTGTCACACTGCCTGTAGAAATCTATTCCTACACGAAAAAGCCCATCCAGCCCAAGATCTACGCCATGTTTACCCTGCTGTTTCTGCTGATCTTCCTGCTGATGACCGCCATGAATCTGATGCAGGTGGTGGCCGACCGCAAAAAAATCGCCGACCGGAAGGGGCATTAAAGGGCTGCTGCCCGGAAATACGGTTTATTCGGGACTGAAAAGCGGCTGGGAAAGTAAAAATTGACAATTGACAATTGACAGTTGACAATTAAGGTATTTCCTTCAGAAATATATCTATGAAAATCGTCCCGCAGGGACACCATAATTGTCAATTGTTCATTGTCAATTGAAAAAAGTTTCGTTTCCGTTTCTTTTTCCGGGGTATACTACCGGAAAAAGGAAAGGAAGCGTTTTTTTATGTGCACTGCCGTTTCGTTTCATCCCGGTGACTTTTATATGGGGCGGACGCTGGATTATGAGCGGTCTTACGGAGACCGGATCACCGTTACCCCCCGGAATTTTCCCCTGAAATTCCACGCCCTGCCGGAGCTTTCCCGTCACCACGCCATCATCGGCATGGCCGCCGTGATGGAGGACTATCCCCTTTACTATGAGGGCTTCAACGAAAAGGGACTGGGCGTCTGCGGTCTGAACTTTGTGGGGAACTGCGCCTATTTTCCGGAAAATGCCCACAAGAATAATCTCTGCCAGTATGAGCTGATTCCCTATCTGCTGGGAAAATTTGAGACTGTGCAGCAGGTCCGCGCCTTTCTGGAAAACACCAATCTGCTGAATATCCCCTTCCGGGAATATCTGCCTCTGGCCCAGCTGCACTGGATGATCGCGGATAAGGACAGCTGCATTACCGTGGAATCCATGGCGGACGGGCTGCACATCTACGACAACCCCGTGGGGGCCATGACCAACAATCCCCCCTTCCCCTACCAGCTGTTCGCTCTGAATAACTACCGGCATCTGGGCATCGACACCCCGGAGAATACCTTCGGTACGGAATTGAACGCGTACAGCCGTGGCCTTGGCGGTCTTGGCCTGCCCGGCGACCTTTCCAGCCAGTCCCGCTTTGTGCGGGTGGCGTTTACGAAGCTGAATTCTCTGTGCGAAGCCGGAGAAATGTCCGCCGTCAGCCAGTTTTTTCATATTCTGGGCAGTGTGGACCAGCAGCGTGGCCTGTGCCGGCTGAAGGAAAACGAATATGAGATCACCCTCTATACCTGCTGCTGTAACCTGAGTAAGGGCACCTATTACTACACCACCTACGACAACCACCAGATCACCGCCGTGGATATGCACCGGGAAAATCTGGACGGAGACAAGCTCATCTGCTATCAGCCGGTGACGGGGGAACAGGTCAGGTATCAGAATTGACAATTGGGGGTTGTCAGAAAAATGCCTTCCCCTGGGGGAAGGTGGCCCGCCGTAAGGCGGGTCGGATGAGGGGCGGTACGCAGAACCTACAAGGAGAAAACTCTGCAATCCAGTTCCAGCAAATAGGAGAGTAGCTGCTTAAGTTGATTCCACATCGGTTCTGCATGCCGCCCCTCATCAGTCAGGGCTTCGCCCTGCCAGCTTCCCCCAGGGGAAGCCTTTGTTCGACAAACCCCAATTTATAACACAACCCCGGCGCGTTTCCGCGCCGGGGTTACGTTCAGTTGCCCATCAAAATCTGTGCCAGTTTGCTGTCCTTATCCAGAATGACGGTCTTTTCGTCGCCGGTCAGGCTGGCTTTCAGGGCGTCCAGCGCCCGGGTGAATTCGTAGAACTCCTTTTGATCCTGGGTCTGGTAGGCGCTTGCCAGCATGCGCATGTATTCGCCCTCGCCTTCGGCTTCCAGCTTGGCGGCTTCGGCCTGTGCGTTGGAGACGATGATGTTCACCTGCTTGTCCACGTTGTTGCGGATAATGGAGGCTTCATAGTTTCCGTCGGCGGTGTATTTTTCCGCGATCTGGTTCCGTTCGGAGATCATCCGGTTGTACACGGCGTTCAGGTTGGATTCCGGCAGATCGAATTGCTTGATTTTCACGTCCTCCACCCGGATGCCGTAGGTCTGGGCCAGAGCGTCCACATCTGTGGCGATGGAGTTGTAGATTTCATTCCGCTTGGCCCCGTCCTCCATGTTGACGATGTCTGACTGTGCCAGAGTGCCCATAACGGTTTTCAGCTCGTTGTAGGTCAGGGCGTCCAGCCGCTGTTCTGCGTTGGAGGTGGTGCCCAGGCGCTGATAAAAGAGTTTGGGATCGCCGATGGACCAGAGAATGTAGCAGTCTACGGTCATATTCTGCTTGTCAGAGGTCAGCACTTCCGAGGGGGGAATGTCGTAGAGCTGGGTGGCCTTGGTAAAGTACTTTACGGAGTCCACGAAGGGCAGCTTGAAGTGCAGCCCGGCCTCGCCGGTGGTGTCGATGATTTTGGAGAATCGGACGGTGCAGGCATATTCATCCTCCCGCACGGTAAAGAAGCAGCCGGATACGAGAATGACGGCCAGAATCACAAGGATGATTCCTACAGTGGTGCGTTTTTTCATTTGGTGACTCCTTCCTCGCTGCCAATCAGAGAATCCAGAGGCAGCAGCATTTGTACGTCACTGCCGTTTCCCGTATTGATGTAGAGCTTGATGCCCGGCAGAATATCGGAAATGGCTTCGTAATACATTCTTGTTTTTGTAACTTCGGGGTTCAGGGCGTATTCCTGATACATGGCGTTGAACATGGCCACCTGCTCCGTTGCCTCGTTGATCCGCTTTTCCTTCAGATACTGGGCATTTTGGATCAGCTTGTCGGCCTCAGCCTGGGCCTTGGGCAGCTGGGCGTTCTGATAGGCTTTCGCGTCGTTGATGACGGTCTCCGCCTGCTGCTTGGCTGTTTCCACATTTTTGAAGGCTTCAATGACCTCCTGTGTGGGGGGTTCCGCGTCCTGAATTTTCACATCCACCAGAGCCAGACCAATGTCATACTGGGTAAGAATGTCGGAAACCAGATTTTTCACCTGCATCTGGATATTCTCCTTGCCGGTGGTCAGGACGGAATCCACGGTGGAGGAGCCCACCACGTTCCGCACCTGACTCTGAACCAGATTCCGGAGAATGGTCTCGGGATCGTTGGAGGAATACAGATACTGAACGGGGTCGGAGACCTTGTATTCCACAAAGAAATCCACGTTGACAATGTTGTAGTCGCCGGTAATCATGGCGCTGTCCCGGTCGTCCACGGTATAGCCGCTGATGCCGACAGGGTCATAGCCCAGGGTGATTTTCTGATAGACGTTTACATCTACCTTTTCAACCTTCTGGATGCCGAAGGGCAGCTTCAGGTGGACGCCGGCGTCTGTGATGTCCGTTACCTTGCCGAAGGTGGTGACCACGGCCTGCTGCTTGTCGTCCACGGTGTAGTAGCAGGTGGATATCAGCACCAGCGCCGCCAGAATGACGACTGCCAGCGTGGCGATCCGTTTGATTTTCTTCCAGTTCGGCGTTTTCTTTTCTCTGGGCGGCGTCCAGCGATAAGTTCCATTTTCTTCCATGTTTGTTACTCCTTTTCCAAGTTCTTCATAAGTTCCTCTGCCCGATCCCGGAGAAACCCGGCGCACCAGGCATAGAGCATGATCTGCAATGTCTTTTGGATGCGTTCATTGGCGCCGGGAATCCGTTCGGGGAGATCCTTTACACTTTTCTCGATGCCCGCTTCCAGTGTTCCGCTGCGGCCATAGACCTGGGCGGCCAGGCTAATAAGCAGGAAATACAGCTCCGCGTCGTCGATCAGGTCGTCCCCTTCCTGATCCAGCCGGCCATTGACGTAACCCAGAAGATCGCAGACGTTTTCAATGGGCATGCTTTTGCGAAGCAAATTGATGGTCAGAACGCGGCAGAGTTGATTTAAGGTGTATTTCTTCCCCTGGGGATTGGAAAGGTATTTCCTGCGAACCCAGTTCTGAACCATGTAAGGCTCCAACCCGGAGATGGCGGAAACCTGACTCAGGGTGATGTCTCCCGCCAGAAAGAATGCGCTGAAGGTTTCTCTTATTTTTCCGGCGTCCTCGGTTCTGCTCTGAACGACCGTGCCCGGTATTGTCCACTGCATGGGGGATGCTCCTTTCTTCTTGACTGTAATAGGATTATAACATACAATCACACGATTGTCAATAGCAATTATACGATTCAATCACAAGTGTCCTGTCACAGTTTTATATCCTAGGAAACGGCCTGTGTAGTATTCCAACGGATCCGGATCTGTTTCCAAACTGTGTCCGTACATAATTTCGACCTCGGGCCGATGTGGGCATGGGCCCCTACAAAAAATAACGTGCGTTTTCAGCGTAGGGGGCGATTTCTGAGCGGTCAGAGAAAACGGACACGCCCATACCGTTGGCATCCGGGCCGATGTGGGCATCGGCCCCTACGAAAAACAACGTGCGTTTTCAGCGTAGGGGGCGATGCCCTCATCGCCCCGTGGGGTATGTCGCCTGAGCGGTCAGAAAAGACGGACACGCCCATACCGTCGCAGGCTCTTCGCGAAGGTACTCCGTCATTGCGTTCAACGCGGTGTAAGTCGGGGTCTGATCCAGTTCGTAGCGCAGAGTCGAATGGTAGAGGCAGTCGATGCGCAGGAAACGCGCGTCGGAAGCGAAAGGGCTGCGGGGATAGACTTCGAGGAAGCGCTGGAAATTGGTCTCGGCAGTGTAGTAGTCCTTCTGACGGTAGTTGCTCAACCCCCAGTAGTAGCGCACTGTGTCGTCCTTTTCCGTGCCCTCGGTGTACATCGAAAGTGATTCGAACAGAGCGGAGGCCTTGCTGTACTTCTTGTTATTGAAGTAGTTGAACGCGGCCTCATATTTTGCGTCAACATCGGCGCTGTTCAAAAGAAGCTCATACTGAGATTTGCATGAATTCAGAGCCAAAAGAGCAAGTGCGGAAACTGCCGCAAGCTTAACATATATTTTCATAAAATATCAGGTTCAAAAATAAATGAATTATTTCTCTTTCAAGAACTTCTCCGCATCAAGCGCAGCACGACAGCCAGAAGCTGCGGCGTTTATGGCCTGACGATAGGTCGGATCCTGAACATCTCCGGCCGCGAACACGCCCTCTACGCTTGTTCTGGTGGACTTTCCGTCCGTAATTATGTAGCCGTTTCCGTCGAGCTTCAGCCAAGGCGCAAAGACATCGGAGTTAGGATGATGGCCTATGGCGAGGAAAAATCCGTCCACAGCGATGTCAAAAATCTCGCCGTCTTTGCGAAGAAGACGCACTCCCGTGACCCCGAAATCGTCTCCAAGAACTTCCTGCGTGTTGCAGTTCCACAATATCTCGATGTTTTCAGTCTCCTGAACACGCCTGCGCATGGCCTCCGAAGCGCGGAGAACATCACGTCTAACAATCATATAGACCTTTTTGCATAACCCCGCAAGGTAACTTGCCTCTTCACAAGCGGTGTCTCCGCCCCCTACAACGGCAACGACTTTCTTACGATAAAAGAAGCCGTCACATGTGGCGCAGGCCGACACGCCCATTCCGCGATATTTCGTCTCCGACGGCAGTCCGAGGTACTTCGCGGTCGCCCCTGTGGCAACAATCACCGCATCTGCCTCCACCTCAATCGTTCCGTCAACCGTCACTTTGAACGGACGTGACGAGAAATCCACATCCGACACCGTGCCGAACCGTATGTCCGCGCCAAGACGTACTGCCTGGGCACGCATAGTCGCCATCAGTTCCTGCCCATTGATTCCGTTCTCGAACCCCGGGTAGTTCTCGATGTCTGTGGTGGTCGTGAGCTGTCCTCCCGGCTGTGCACCCTCATAGAGCACCGGCGCAAGGTTGGCACGTGAAGCATATATCGCGGCTGTGTAGCCGGCTGGACCTCCTCCTATTATGAGACAAGCTGTCTTTTCCATATCCTTAAGTAATTTTTCTTCAAATCTGCAAAATTAGCAAATTTCCGCGAAGAAGTCAGATTTATAGTTACAATTCGACTGTTATTTTGTTGCAGAAGACAAAAATTCAGCATCTGGGAATGAAAAAACTTGACGAAAAAACATTTTTTTAATAACTTTACGGGGTGATATTGTACTCAAGTTCCGCAATTGCGAAACATATCTCATGAGCCCTCGTGGCGAGAGTAAGTAACGTGGTTAGAAAAAATTGCATTCCAATGACAACGACAGTGGTAAATACACAGGACAACTTTACATCTATATTAAAGAGATATTCACTCAAGGCCACCCCACAGAGACTTGCAGTACACAAGGCAATGCAGAAATTGGGACATGCGTCAGCCGACATGGTGGCGCAGGAAATAGAAAACGACGGTAACACCAAAATTACCGTCGCTTCTGTGTATAACATTCTCACCGAGTTCGCCAAATTAGGAATTTATCAGCACAGGCTCAGCGCTAACAACAAGATGTTCTTCGACCTCAACACCTTCGACCACGCGCATTTCTACGACATTGAGAACAACACCTTCCGCGATATTTCTGAGGACAAGTTAATTAGCGAACTTATGGAGAAGTTGTCGAAGAAGAGGTTTCGTGGCTACAAAGTCGACTACATCGACATCCAAATCGTCGGACATCCGAGCAAAAGACCTCTACAAAAAGGGTGAGTGAAAAGCTATTCCCCGCCTTCCTTATCCTTCAATTCAAAAGCCGACTCGATGCTTACTTGAGTATTGGAGTTCCAAATCGATTCAATCAGGCTCTTGATAGGAAAACTGAGATACAATACCTTGTTTGTCCAATCTTTGTCGGCCTTGTTCTCAGTTGTCACGACCTCTCCGCCGGCATTGTGATAGAGTGTGAATTTCACTGACTGAGAAGTGCTCTCCTTGTCAAAAATGAGATTAAAAT
>OQWI01001241.1_pt1 | contig 11179 bp, 6 predicted proteins | sample 1691551 | NCBI WGS metagenome assembly OQWI01 (sample SAMN03418259, study PRJEB22391) | human gut metagenome | biome: human-gut; feature: organic feature; material: feces | host: Homo sapiens | place: Tanzania | collected 2013-01
TGCGTGCCATCCAGAACCGATGCATCACGAGAGTCGGTGACACGAAAGCTATCCCCGTGGATATCAGGCTGATATGCGCAACCAATGCAGACATTCCGTCCATGATACGTGACGGGCTTTTCCGTGAGGACTTGTATTACAGGCTGAATACCATAAGCGTGGAACTTCCGCCTTTGAGAAACAGAAAAGACGTAATCATCCCGCTTGCGATGCAGTTCCTGACAGAGTTTTCCGAAAAATACGGCAGGGATGCAGAGACATTGACCCCGATGGCGAAAGCCGAACTGGAGACTTACGCCTGGCCGGGCAACATCCGCGAGCTGCGCAACTGCATCGAAAAGGCTGTCATTCTCTCAGACGGAAAGGCCATAGACGGATTCGGGCTGGACATCTCCAAAGCGTCAGGAATGACTGAGATCAATGCCGGGGACACGATGGAAAATATGGAGGAGAAGACTATCCGTGCAGCAATGGCCCGCTATGACGGTAACATATCAATGGTAGCCAAGTCCTTGGATATCAGTCGTCCTACGCTTTACGCAAAGCTCAAGAAATACGGAATATGATGGGCGCGGAAACAAATATCGGCACGTTATGGATTGCGCTTGGCGGTGCCGTGATTGCTGCATTGACCTATATCGTGACGAGAGCGGCGACAAGACGGAAGATCATCGGCAAAATCGACTTCATGTCAGATGCGCTGGACAGCGGCGAGACGGCGTTCCGGTATTCTGAGAGCCGATGGCGTAACCGGCGGCTGAACAAGTCATTGAACCGTCTCCGGTCCATTTTCGAGGCTGAAAAGGCCGATATCCGTGAGCGTGAGCGGTATTTCGGGACAATGCTGGACCACGTCCAGAGCGGCGTCATCGTCATTGACGGAGAAAAAATCGATTATTCGAATACTGTGGCGAAAGGTTTTTTGGGGATGGCGGAGATTTCGTCGCTGCGGCAGATCGGGCGGATTTCTCCGGACCTGGCCAATGCTTTCCGCGAGGCTTCTGAAATGGAGTCGAGGGCATCTTTCATTTCGGAGCGGGGCACGGTACAGTTTTCCATAAGTGCCTGTACAGCAAGGCTTCACGGCAAAGAGGTCAGCATCGTCACTTTCAATGACATTACCCGTGAGATGGAAAACAACGAGTCCGAGTCGTGGACCAGACTCATCCGCGTCCTCACACATGAAATCATGAATACGGTCACGCCTGTCGCATCACTCAGTTCGGCATTGTCCCAGAATCTGGACAGCTACAGTGCTGAGGACATCCGTTCCGCACTCGGGACCATCGCTTCTTCGTCCGAGGGCCTGATAAGTTTCGTGCAGTCCTACCGTTCTCTGACGCATATTTCCGCGCCGGTGCGCAAGGCATTCTATCTGAAGGACCTGGTCAATGATTCTGTCAACATCGCCAAAGCCAACTGGCCTTCTGTCAATGTCCTATATCGCGAGCTTTCAAGCGACGTGATTCTCTATGCCGACTACGGCCAGATGTCGCAAGTGCTCAACAATCTGATAAAGAACGCTGTACAGGCAGGTGCCGGGAACGTAAGCATAACCGCTTCTATCGACAAACGGGAGCAGACTGTCATTGACATTGCCAATGACGGGGAGCCTATCAGCGCCTCTGGTCAGGAGCAGCTGTTCGTTCCGTTCTACACCACCAAAGGTTCGTCAGGCACAGGTGTCGGTCTGAGTCTCTGCCGCCAGATTGTCCGTCTGAACGGCGGCACCATCAAGCTCTCCTCCTCCACTCCGGAAGCCACGGTTTTCACTATTGTCATGTAGTCTTACTGGTCCTGTTTCAGCACTTCGACCGGATTTTCGGCTGCGGAACTCCAGGTCCGGGAAATTATCGAGGCGAAGGAGAGGAGGAAGGTCAATGCCGCCGCCACAAGGATTATCCACCACGGGAAAGCTATGGCATTGTAAAAATCTGCCAGGTAGTAACGCATTGACCAGACACATACCGGAATCGCTATCACGACGGCGACTGCTGTCATCAGGATGAACGACTTCGAGAGTTTCCACGCCGCGGACCTGACACCCGAGCCGAAAATCTTCCGGAGGGCGATCTGACGCGCCTGCTGCTCAGTGTAATAGACGGACATCGCGAACAGGCCGAGAGCAGAAATCAATATGGCAAGCACCATGAACGTCATCACCAGCTTCATAGTGTTCTGCGTCCCTGTCAATGAATCCGCCAGGAAGTCATCTATATAATATATGTCCGTTTCGCGCGGCACACCGATATACTCCTTCGCCACATCACGCCATGCCTCGCGGACAGCATTCAACGCCTCTACCCTGTCGCCACGCACCTTCAGCAGATGATTCATACACACATCGGTACGGTTCAGCACAGCCCGATGACTGTCAGGCATTGGTTTATAAAGAGGATCACGCGCGCGGAAATCCGCTATTATACCGCAGCACTCATACTGCGGCTCGCCATATTTATTGGTCCCGACAGTCCTGTTTTCGGCAGTAATCCCATAACGCCGCTGCGCCTCCTCCGTAAACCAGCATGTCCCTTCAATAGGATCGGAATACTGTTCTATCACATTGAACCCAAGCAGCCTGAATGCCGCACTGTCAAAAGCAGGCAGCTGAAGCCACGACATTTCCTCACCCTCGATATGTACTCCATTGCTTCCACATTGGAACGGAAGCTGCACTGCCATAACCGCCGTCTCCACCTGCGGAAGAGCCTGAAGTCTCTGATGCAGAGCCTCCTGGGCAGCCATATTGTTATAGCCAAGCGCCCATGAGGAAACCGACAGCAGATCTGTATTGTACCCTACCGGCAAAGATACCAGATGGCGCATCTGGAGAGTCATTGTCAATGCAACCGCGACAAGAACCATGCTTATGATGTTCTGGCAGACGATAAAGACCTTGCTGAACACCATCTTGCTGCGGAACCTGAAATCGCCCTTCACGACAGCTATAGGCTTGAATCTCGACACCATCAATGCAGGAAGAAGTCCTGAGAGAACCGAAACCAGCACGAGTACAATGACACCAACCGCAATGGTAGCCACATCCGGGACAAGAACTATAGTTGTATCAAGAAGATTCTCTATCCAGCCCTTGAACAGCAGGGCGACCAGCACGCCGACCAGCATACAAACAAATGTGAACAAGAACGATTCCATAAGGTATCTGCGGACAATGCTGCCTGAAGACTCGCCGAGAAGACGTCTCGTCGCCATCTCCTTTGCCCGTTTTCCCGTCTGCGCCACAGTAAGGTTTATGTAGTTGAAGATGGCTGATATCAGAAGTATCAATGCTACCGCCAGGAGCACCTCAACGATCTTCCTGTCCCCATGACGCAACGGGTTATATACGTCTATCTTGCTGAAATAGAGCTGGTCAAGCCTTGTCAACGTGGAGCCCCACAGGAAATTCCCGCCAGGGCCGTCGCGTGTGTAGAAATCCCAATAATCCACATACTTGTCCAGCAGCTTCTCAGCCACAGCGTCAGGCGAGGCACCATCCTGCAGCGTCACGAAAGTATTGACCATACCGAAATTGTCCATTCTCTGGACCATGCCATCCAGCTGCCTGATGCTCAGGAAGATGTCATAATACGTCAGTTCATCATAAGGACCGAAATCCTGAATCACGCCGGTCACCGTGAACCTGTTTTTTCCTATTTCAATGGTGCGCCCCACAGGGTCAGAGCTGCCGAATGCCTTATGCGCGAACTTTTCGGAAAGGATTACATCATTCAGGCCCGCAAGTATGCAGTTCCTGTCACAACCTGAGAGCGTGTAGTCAAACAACCGCAGGAAATTCGTATCCACACAGACCGCCTCGGCAGCATAATAGTCGTCATTGACAATGACATCGGCATCACCATACGCCCCGACTCTGGTCCAGGATGTTATCTCGGGCACTGACGGGAAGAACTCCTCTGCAGTCCCGTACGTCATTCCGATGCACTCCCCCGTGCCGATAGCATACAGCTGCCGGGAAAGCGGCTGTCGTGCGCCTACGCTGAATTCTGTCCTTGCATAAGAAGCCAGCAATATGACGAATCCCAGTGCCACTGACAGGCCCAATGCCTCGATTACGGCATAGAGTTTATTTTTCGAGAGGAATTTCAGATATGTGCTCATGGCCGAATTGCACGTTTTGATAATTACTTTATGATAAGTTCATCCTTGTCACCGCAACTGTCGTAAGAGGATATGATGATCTTCTCGCCCGGCTCCAGACCTTCTATAACTTCGTAATACTGAGGGTTTTGGCGGCCTATGCGGACACTACGTTTCGTCGCTTTCGTTCCATCGGCATTGACAACATACACCCACTTGCCGCCAGTTGCCTGGTAGAAGGAGCCGCGCGGGATGATAACGGCCTCTTCGGGCTGGCCGAGCTGCACATTCATATAATATGTCTGTCCCGCACGGATATTTTCCGGCTGCTGTCCTTCGAAGCGAAAATCCGCCTTGAACTTACCGTCACGAACCTCAGGATAAACCTTGCGGATGACTGCTGAGTATTTCTCATTCTGACGCTCGAAGGTCGCCTCGAGACCAGGCACAATTCTATCAATGTAATGCTCATCTATCTGAGCTTCAATCTTATACGAATCAAGGTTGTTTATCTGGCCGATTTTGGAACCTGCTGCCACCGACTGTCCGAGTTCCACGTCGAGAAGTCCGAGTTCTCCGCTGATAGGCGCCTTTACTGACAGATTTTCCTTGCGTCTGCGGATCATGCTCATATTGATACGCATATTCTCCAGACTCTCATGCATCTGCGCAATCTGAGTGCTGCGGTAGAGACTGTCCCCACGCTCACGGTCAATGACAAGTTCAAGCTTGTCTTTCGCCAGGTCGTAGTCTTCGGATGCTTTCAGATATTCTTCCTTGGCAATGAGTTTTTCTTCATAGAGAGCTTTGTTCTGTTCATACGCCCTCTTGGCTCTGCGCACTTCTATCTGAAGTGTAAGCTTGTCCTGTCTTACCGAGAGTTTCTGCTGTTCCATCGAAATCATGGTATTGCGCAGGATATTTTCCTTCTCAGCAAGTTCCGCTTCAGAGTTAAGTATCTGCATATCAAGACTTTCATTGGACAGTTCAACAATGACATCACCGGCATTGACCTTACTTCCTTCCTCGGCTATGATTCTCTGGACATTGCCTCCTTCTGTCGGGCTGATCTGGACTGTGGTCATCGGCTGGACCTGACCGCTGACGCGGATATAGTCATTGAACTCGCCTCTCTTTGCGGTTCCAGTGATGATGGAGCTGCCGTCAACTCGCACTGCAGAACTTTTCCCAGTGATTATCAATAAAATAAGGACGACTACCAATGCCGCTCCTGCCCAATATTTTATAGCTTTCTTTGTAAATGCGGCAGCCAATCCTGTTTTCTTTTCTATTATCTTGTCCATGATGGATGTTGTTTATTGATCTATATATGATACTCCGTTATAGTACTCGACGACCCTGCGCTTGAGCTGATACTGCAGCTCGGCATTGAGCCGTTCCGCCTTGGCCTTCAAGTAGTTGGACGAAGCGGTATTGTATTCTATCGAGGATATGAGTCCCTGTTCGAATTTGCGGGCGTTGAGTTTGAATGCCTCGTCATACACGTCGGCGCGTCTTTCTGCCTGAAGCAGAGCCGACTCCGCCCCGTCCCTGTCCTGAATTGCCCTGCGTACTTCAGATTCTACATCGCGGAGGGACTTGTCATACTCGAGGCTTGCCCGTTGATATGCATTGCGTTTTTTGGCCAATGCCGTGTGCTTCTGAAGTCTGTCGTATATAGGTATGTTCAATGACAACTGCACATATTCGCCTCCGTTGTTCTTGAACTGATCCCAATAAGGAGTTGCTTTGTAGCCGGTCTGCCCCGGGTAGGTGTAGTAACTGGTGGACCACCCGCCGTAAAGTCCGAGTGTCGGAAGGAATTGCCATTTCGCGGTATTCAGACTGCGGAGGGCATTGTCCATCGACCCCTTGGCGATCAGTACGGAAGGCATTGACCTGACTGCATTTGCTATGATGTCATCAGCCGCAGGACTGTCCGCGCCGGTCTGAATCGACGAGAGCTCCGGATCTATCGTAAGTTTCTCATCTACTGGCCAATACATTACATCCTCAAGTGTAATCATGGCATTGTCCCGATTGTTTGTCGCGGTGGTGAGTTCGTATTCTCTGTCAGCGAGGTCGGCTTTCATCTGGACCACGTCGGCATAGCCCTTCGAGCCGAGTTCTTCCTGATGCTCAGCCAGTTTCACAGCGTTTCTGGCGTTTTCCACCTGTTCTGTAAGGATTTCGGCCAATTTGGTGTAGTAAATGACATTGAAATAGGCCTCGATGGTGGCGAGGCAGACCTTGCCACGTTCCTGCTGTTCCTTGGAAATGCCCATTGACATGGATGTGCGGGCGATTTTCAGGTTGTTGATGGCGGAGAATCCGTTGAATATGGTGAAGCCCGCCGACACGGAAAAGCCCTGGTTGAAGGACGTCGTGGTGAGATACGTATTGGTCTCAGGGTCGATGGAACGGCCCCATCTGTAGTAGCCGTAGGAGTTCCCTTCCGCTGAAGGCGTAAATGCTTCCAATATCGCATCACGTCTGTCGAGTCTGGCGTCATCGTTCTTGGACTGCTGGATTCGCACCTGAGTGGAGTTGCTTACCGCATACTCCATGCATTCGCGCAGGGTCAATGCCTTGGCTTGTGCTTGCTGGGCTGGGCTGTCCGCGCTGGCAGTGTGGCCTTGCGTGTTTTCTGTGAGCGGTGTTGTCCGCGTGGCAGTGCGGCCTTCGGAGGTAATTCCCTGTGCGAAGACCTGCCCGGAGGCAGTGTCGGTGCTGGCAGTGCTGCCTTGCGTGTTTTCTTTGAGCGGGGTCGTCCGCGTGGCAGTGTCCTTACTGGCAGTGCGGCCTTCGAGGGTAATTCCCTGTGCGAGGGTTTGCCCGGAGGCAGTGGTCGCTGCAGAAATCAACGTCAAGACTATAATTGGTATTATCGGCTTCATAATTCGTTGCTGTTTTCCTTGATTCGTACTCATTGCAGTTTGCACACAGCTCTGCATTGTCGTTTACGCTGATGTATTCATTGCTTATGGCACATGAAACACACATCATCGTTTAGACATGAACGAGCACGCCACGTGCCACATCGGGCAACAGATTATCCATCAGCCGATTACATCCGGGCGTCATTTATCTTCTTGTAAAGAAACTTTACAAATCTGTAATGAAATTTTACAGTCCTATACATATCTTACTTGTCTGCCATGACACTGGGTCGTTCTCGAACAACCTGCATGTCGGTTTTCTGAGCATAATGCTGAGTATCAGGGATATACACTAACAGCCGAAAGCCTGGTTACCCACTTTTTCGGGTAACCTGGCTTTCGCTACATTCACTAACTTATTAGTAATCAACGTTTTTACTTTACAGCCCAAAGTCAGGTTGTTCGGATTTCGGATTAGAGGACGCTTACGTGACCTGTAGAGGAATGTTGGGATGCGTGAAATACCGTTATTTCACTTCTTCTTTTAATTTAGCCACCTCCTCCAAGGACAATCCAGTCGCCTTCGCCACGATCTCGCATGGCGTTCCCAACTGAATTAAGTTGATTGCTATCGCCTTACGTTCTTCCTCGCGTCCTTTCGCGAGTCCTTCTTCAAGTCCGGTCTCCTTGGCATATTCAATCTGATTGTGGGTGTCACGTGCTGTTGTCATGGCCTTTACGTAATTTTGTTTGTCAATATTGTCAAGGCTGGCGTACTCGGCGACGTCGAAGAGGCGGCTGAAGATCCTGTCCCGCAGCGCTGCCGGTCTTTCCAGGAGTTTCGACAGGTTCTTCAGGATGTAGAGCCACTTGTCGAAGTCGGTGGTCAATTCATCCACTCCCTTGCTGAACTTCTCGACCTCGATGAAGACGAACTTCAACTTGTCCGTCATCGTCTTGCCGGTCGTCGCCTCACGCAGCAGATACCTGTGCTCGATGAGGTCGTCGTCCTCGTACCTGAAGTTCAGCACTCCGAGGAAATACACCCCGTTCAGCTTGTAGTCCCACTCTTTCTTGATGCCGGTCTCCTCATCCCGCTGCGCCTTCTTGCCCTGTTTCATGATCGAGAAGGAAGTGTAGTACAATGCCCTCTCGAAAAAGTGTTTCTGTGTCGCACACTGCATTTCAACAATGAACTCCTCCCCTTTCTTCGTCCTGCAGATCACATCGAACACAGCCTTCCTGTCGTCTTCCATGATTCCCAGCTGCTCTGCCGGAATATAGGTGATGTCTTCAATCTCATGTTCCGGAAAGATGACTTTCAGGAATTCAATGAGAATGTCCTTGTTCACTTCGCTGCCGAAGAGCCGTTTGAAGGACCAGTCGACCATCGGGTCGATGTACCTCGCCTTGATCTTTTCATCCATAAAGGTAAAATTTTTTAGTTGTTAAACAAAATTTGGACACAAGATTCAAACTCAGTTATCGGTTTCTCGTGTCAATCAAGGCTACAATAGTATGCAAAATTTTTCCGAAAAACGTGTAAAAAGACGCTTCCAATGAAAATTTTTACGATTTTTAAATTTTAAAATTTGTTTTAAATCCCTTAATTTTCTGTCAATGGGTTGTCAGTGATGTTGTTATAAATTTCCGACGATAAACGGGTGTTCATCTCTGCAGAAGCCAGGTGTCAAGGTGGTTGGCCGGCCAGCGGCAAAAGCCCGCTCTGCTCAGGTGCTTCGCAATTCGCCGCGGGCTATGCCGCTGTTCGGCTTCACTAACTTTTGTGAGTCTGCATGAAGTTTAGCTTTTTGCGGTGCGAGGCTGTCCTGCTCGCTACTATGATCCTTATTACTGAGTACGGTTGACTCAAAATGCTCAGTTTGTCCGTAAACAGGTGGGGTTTCACGGATAAGTTATTCATTTTGAACAACTTGTCCGGAAGAAGGCGGGGTTTTCCGGACAAGTTGTAGATTTTCAGTCAATAGTTCCCAGGAATAGAAACGGTTGGGGAATAAATGCACGCAAAAGATGAAGCCAAGCAGATAGGCTTAGCGTTCTTTCCAGTAGCGTTCGATTTCCTCGAGCGTCTTGCCGGTGGTCTCAGGGACAAGCTTCCACATGATGAGCAGATATGGGACACACATCAGCGCAAAGAGGAAGAAGGTGCCTGCTGGAGCAAAAGGCGGAACATTGGCAAGAAGCCATGGCGTCAGCTGACCTATGAGGTACGTGCCTATCCAAAGTGCCAGACCTGCGATTGACATTGCTATACCACGCACATTGTTCGGATACATTTCCGACAGGAGGACAAACACGACGGCGCAGATGGAAATCGCGCAGCAGAACACATAGAACAGGAAGAACACCAACATAAAGATACTTCCGAGCTGTTCAGGGAAGATGAAGTAGAATCCTATCATCAAGAGCGAGAGTATCATTCCGGAAACGCCCCAGTAAACAAGTTTCTTTCGTCCGACCTTATCAATAATCAGCAATGCTATGATTGTAGTTCCCGTATTCACGAAGCCCACAAGGACCTGTGAGAACAGGGCATCTCCAGACGAGAGGCCGGCCTCCTTGAAGATCTCAGGGCCATAATACAGAACTGCATTGACACCCATGAACTGACCCAGTATTGCAATGGCGGAGCCGATAAGGACAGCCTTCAGGATGCCCGGAGAGAGGAGCGCTTTCCACTCTGTTTTAACCTCACCTTTTATAGAATCTTCAGTAATGGACTTCTGGCGGGAAGCCTCATCAGGAGAAAGATAAATCTTCTGAAGAACCGCCGAAGCCTTCTGACCTTCTCCATGAACGATTAGCCAACGAGGACTCTCCGGAATCAAGAATATGATGAAGAAGAACAGCAGAGCCGGGATTGTCTCAGAACCGAGCATTCCTCGCCAATACTCATCTACCATTGCCTTATTCATAAAATCAGACACAAAACGCGCTGCCGGATCCAATGCCGCCGTTTCAGCCACTGAAAGTATCCACCAGTTTATGAAATAGGCGAAAAGGAAACCAATGGTAATCGCCAGCTGATAAAGAGACACAAGCGCACCACGCCTGTCTGCCATCGCGACCTCTGAGATATAGATAGGAGAGACAATAGAGACTACTCCTATACCCACACCTCCGATTATACGGTAAACGACAAGTTCCGTAAATGAACTGCAAATCGCGCAGCCTATCGCTGAAAGGCTGAACATGAATGCAGCAAACAGCATTGCCTTCTTACGTCCGAGACGATCACTTATGACACCCGCAGAAGCCACGCCGGCTATCGACCCGATAAGTGCACAGCCCACATACCATCCGAGCTGAATGGTGTCAAGTCCGAACTGCGTAGCGACAATCGATGTCGTGCCCGAAATCACTGCAGTATCATATCCGAAAAGTATTCCTCCGATTGCTGCTACAACCGAGAGGAACACTACATATCCGAAGTTTTCTTTTTTCATATCAAATTTTCATTCACGCTCGCTATTATTTGGCTTGTCCACATTTTTCAGCCAACTGCCATATCTGGAAAAGTCCTCTCGGGACATGGAAACAGCCCTTCCATTTACCACCTTTGAGCGGGAGAAGAACTTCGCCACGGCGGTTAAGGTATCCGTACCATTCCGGATATTCCTTATCCTTGAAATTATTCCAAAGATACGCATCCAGTTTCAAGAACCATTCGAGGCATTTTTCATTTCCGGTCAGCTGATAGCCTTTGAGCATGGCAATCGCAGATTCGATATGCACCCACCAGAGTTTCTGGTCCCATTCGAGCTTCTGCTGCGGAACTCCCTTGGCATCAAGGAAATAGTATATTCCGCCGAATTCCTTGTCCCAGCCGCGATCAATGACGCGAAGAGCGATTTCCACACATTTTTCTATCAATGCCTTGTCGCCTCGACGCACTCCGAGATTCATCATAAACCACAGAGCCTCAAGATCATGGCCCGGATTGATTTCCCTTCCTTCAAAGCAATCAACAGGAGCTCCGTCCACTGAAGATACATTCTCCAGCATGCAGCCGAGTTCCGGCTGATAGAACACGTCGAATACTTCGTGCAGACAAGTGTCGATAGTCTGCTCCAGAACCGACTTGTCCTCGAGGATATCCTCTATTTCGAGGGCCATATTGCAGATAATCATCGGAAGAGCGAAATCCTTCATCGGACGTGTTCCAGGATATGCCTTGC
>OQWI01001243.1_pt1 | contig 11171 bp, 10 predicted proteins | sample 1691551 | NCBI WGS metagenome assembly OQWI01 (sample SAMN03418259, study PRJEB22391) | human gut metagenome | biome: human-gut; feature: organic feature; material: feces | host: Homo sapiens | place: Tanzania | collected 2013-01
AGAACTGTGTTAAACAATTATTATTATAGCCTGACACAGTTTATTTTACACTCTCCATCAATCCGAGGTAGATAGGAACAGGAAGCTGTTGGTTTATTTCTTCATCTACAGCATCACAGTTTCTTTCTACAATATCTTTTATTAGGTTAAAGTCGCTAACAGCTCCTTTGTTCCTTAAGAGATATGAATTGATAGTATCTACAACCTTAATTATAAGTGGATTACTTTCACTACTATCTAATGATATAAGGTGTACTTTTATTTTATTTTCCATATAATGCTAAGTTTTAATAGGGCAAGAGACCTTCATCGTCAAGATTAACATCACCAAGGATAGGAGAATAGCCAGTTCGTTTCGAAGTGAACCGACCTTTCTCATCACGAGGTTGAGTGTCTTGTAATGGATCACTATCGATTACTTCCTCTTCAACTTTTGAAGGAGTATAAGTAATTTTATCTACGACGTCTGATGGATTCAGCTCGAGTATTTTACTAGCAGGAATCTCATATTCTTTTAACAGCAAAGAGGTCCTTCCTTTAGGAAGGAACGACTTCATTTGGCCTATTTGCCAGTACGCATGGACAGCGATAATCAACTGAACAATAATAATTCCTATTATTGCGATGGTTTCTAAAGTACTAAACATATTCCAATTTCAATTTTCTAGTTACATGCCAGATGCCGTTTCTTAATTCAGCTTCACCAGGCGTGATGTTATTGTATCTTGTAGGAGTCTGACTCTTTGTTTCTACGTCACAAACGGTAACGAGCGAGTTCTCTCTATCATCATATGCACCAACTATGTTGTTCTCTTGTGGGTCAAATGTAAATTCGGCCTTGTTCCCTTTCTTGACCACGAACTTGAAATAAGTAGTTTCATTTTTTACATACTTCCTTTTGCTATCATCGAATTGCCGGTCGGTTCTTGTTCTTGGCATATAGAAGGTGTCATTTTTTTTAGGCTCTTCATTCTTTGAAATTTCTGTCTTTGGCTGTTGGAAGGATGTCTGCGCATACTGTGAATAAGCATCGTTTGGGTCTTCTATTTTTATTAGTCTCTTAACGATGTCGTCCATACGGTCATCTTGTGACTTGTTTTTAATGTTAATTTGTTTTGCCAAATCATTAATTGATGTCCGAATTATTCTGTTTACCTGAATCTCAGAAATTCCTCCTTCAGACTTCTCCACGTTGTGAAGTATGCTCTTCAATTTCATTATTCGGCTACTCAATTTTCTATAAAGATACCAAATGATTAGCAAAAATAAGATGAATTCCACCACCATAAAGGTATAGGCAGAAGACTTATCCATCAGCTCCTCTGATTTTCCCTCTAAATCAGCGATTTTAGAGTTTAGATCATTTATCGAATCAGACTGAGAGGACAATTTATCCTCAATCTCTTTAGCTTGCTGTGCCGCTTTGACACGAGCCAGAGAGTCTTTCCTAACTTGTGCGAGAGAATCCTCTTTGGCTTTTGATAGAGAGTCTGTAGCACCTTCTTCGCTATCAGTGTTAGAATAATTGCTTTCAGTAGTTTCTTCAGTTGGTGTTGACCTATCGAATATGCCACTGATTTTATCACAACTTGTAAAAGAGGTGATGCCAATAGCAAGGAATGCGAATGATATTATATATTTTGTAAATTTCATAATAGTGAAGTGGGTTATGAGATGAATGCAGCTAATCTAAAGATTCCACCTGACAATGGGTAGAAGAAGAGTGAGTCTTCAAAAGAATCCTTCTGTTGGAAATCTTTCAAGCGTTCACCAAGAACAGTTGCGAAATCCTGTTCAGCATCTTCAATAAGAACTTCCTCGTATTTAGCGAAAGCACCATTGTCCTCAATACCGAAGTATTGAGCAAAGGACATTTTCTCGTTAAGCTTGAAGAAGAATTTGATGAACTCTTTATAGTTCTCAATGACTTCATTGACAATGTCGGCAGGCAGGTTTTCTAGTTCTTCAGCCAAGATGCTTTCTTTGCCGTCCAAAATTGATGTTCCGAAGAAGTATGCCTTTGACGGAGTGGCATCAATATCTTCTTGGGACATTTTAAGACCGCCCTTGCAGGTGATTTCCTTTGGATTGGGATCTTGCTTTAGAATGAGTTTCGTTTCAGACTTCTGAACTTCATTGAATATCAAATTCGTAAACTTCTGAATATTGTCAGTTCCTCCTATGATATTAAATATCTTGGATGCAGTACCGCTGCATGTGATATATCGAGGAGAAGGAATACCTTTCTTGTTCAGCAACTGTGCTATATAATATATAATAGCAGTGTAGAACAATAGGAAAACAACTTTCATCTGATAGTTCTCTTGCAACTCTGAAGAAAGAGAAATCTTTTCGCCCTTCTTTTTTAGTGCAGCATTATTCTCTAAAGAGAAGAGGAAGGAAACCAAATCTGCGGAATTGTTATTGGCTAGAATATCCTCAAGGATATGTCCCAACTCACTCTTCTGAGATGACTCATTGATTTTCTTCTTGAAGAGGTCTTTATATTGCTTATAGAAACCGTTCAAAGAAGAACTCATGCCGTAGAAATCTCCAAACAGATTATTGCCAGCGAAACGCACAGAAGATATGAACTTTGGCATATTGTTCTGATATGTCACGAAGTCGGAAGTTCCTCCACCAACATCAACTGAAACAACAGAGCAAGTGCTGGAGTTAACTCCTTGTTCATCCTTATAATAGTAGTATGGAGCAATAGACTCGGAAATCGGCATAATGGTACAACTGGGAGATATAAGGTCTTTGCACATGGTATTCCATGCCGTTTCCAGCCGAGACTTCAGATAAGGTGACATGCTAACAGGATAGAACCACTTAATTGTTGTTTTTGCAAGGTCACCACCGCCAATGAGGACTGTGCTCCTAATCAATAGAAGCAGCTCTTCAATATAAGCCTTTACAGCATCGTTGTTGTTCCTATTCCACTTCAAGTCGGTCAGGACTTCATTGTGCGTGTGTATAACAGTCTTCTCATATCCAAATGCGATTGTATAATCAGCAAGTGAGATTAGTTCACGCTGTCCAGTTTTTGCAGACCTGAGCTTACTGAGGTTTGTACGCATCGGGAATGAGAAATCCTCAGCTCTCCCGATTGCTTCAGGAATGAACTCTTGCGGAACAGTCTGTAGCAAGAATTCCGCAGCCTTGTCGTAAAGTTTATCTTTGTCTTCCTCTGAGTCGAAGCTATAATTACTTAGCTTAAGAATGAATGGGTTGCTTGCGTTAATCTCCAACGGCTTAGGATTGTTTCCATTCTCAGAGTATTCGATATGTGTGTTGGTCGTACCGAAGTCAACCGCGAAATCAAATGCTCTGGTTCCACCTGACTTGTCTTCATAAAGAGGGATGATAACATTCTCATATCTGCCATTCGAAATCTTCAGATAGTCAAATTCCTTATTCAAGGCATTGTAGAATGACGTATATCCACCCTTTGACTTATCTGCGCGAGAGACAAAATGCGATTGAAGCTTAGTTTGGTTGTCCTCCTTGAACGCAGAAATCTCATATCGATAGTTTTGCGTTAAGGCACCTTTATCCTGGTCAACAACATATATCCGCTGTGGACTATCTATCCCGATATGATATGACGGGAACAAGTAAAGGTTAAATTTGCATTCAACGATGCAACCTTTATTCTGCTCGGGGTTAGGGTCCTGTCCTCTAAAGTAATTTCGCTCAAAAGCGATGTACTTTCCCTTTTGAATAGGAATACGAAGAGAGACTTTCACCACATTTTCGTTTTTGCTAGAGATTTCAAAGATGGGGCGCGGTGAAGGCTCATTAGTGACCCCTCTGAGGTCTTCAAGGCTCATATATTCAAACAAAGTCTGCTTAAGAGGCAAAAGGTAGCCTTTGTTCGAATCTTTAAAATTAGCTGTAAAGAAAGAGTTCCCAGAGATAGGATATACAGTTTCAATAATGGATGGTTGGAAAATATCATCTACCGTAAGATAAGGATATTGTGTTCCATCAAAAGGCAAAAGCCTTTGGTTTAATGGTACGACATTTCCGCGTGTATCTTTAACGATAAAGGGTGCTTTATTATCACTGTTCCAGTTTCCGCTAACGTACTTCATGTTCGGCTCCGTATACGTACTATACGGAAGCACAAGAGGAACCTCTTCAGACAAGGATTTTCCGTTACTTAGTTGAATACGGAAATCACTCTTGGATAGGTCAGCTCCTTGGCGAACTTTCATGGCAATGTCTCCAGCGAGATAAATTGTTGTCTGCGCATCAAAAGTGAGTGAAGTGTAATTGTTGTACGCAGAAGCAGAAATATCTCTTAGTTCACTCTTCAGGCTAGTGTTATCCAGTCTCTCGAAACATCTCTGAATATACTTGTTTACCTCTGGATAAATATCAGCGAAATTAGGCTGAAGGGACATAGTCCAAACGAACTTAATAAAGTCTGGGTCTCGGTGTCTTAGGCTACAGAATGTATCTTCATCGCTACTTAATGCACGATGGTCGTTGCCCAAGAAAATCCTGACGAAATCAAGATTGTTGGTAGATGCAATGGTCAGTGAAGTTGGTGACGTACCTCCTATAATATTGATGGGCTCTGCACCATGCTTATAATTCAGCATGTAAATTGCATCCATCTTGTCAAAATGAAACGTATCAGAGTCCTCATCCATATATAATGCAAGAGTGTCCCCCAAACGTTTTATATCATCGTCAGAACTATTACGCAACATATCTAAATCATTCTTGTACCATGGAATGATATCAAGATCTTTTGCGTACTTATCATAGTTATAGAAAATTTCGAGTATGTCAAGAGCGAAAGAAACAAGTTTGTGATAGACGGAAGTTCCGTCGACACTGTTGTTCCTATCTGCACAATATTCAAACGCATTTCTAACCAGCTCCATCGATGCAAAAGGAGAAGGAATAGAAGTTATGGGGATACTAGCGGCACCTCCATTCGGGTCTTCAATACTCTTTATTGCTGTTTTATCATATTTCACGGAATCATCCCAACCGTCTAGGTTGTCGTTTCCTTTATGTGGTCTAAGAACGTATGCCATAATTATATACCGAATTTAGATTTGAGGACTTTGTTGATTGCTTGCCAATGTACATCCATAAAATAGTCATACATCGGTAATTTTTTATGAAGGTCATTAGAAATGTCTGCTATTGCATTATCAATCGCTTCATATCCATCAAGGTTCTTACTCGTAAGTTTACCCCAGAAACCCGTTTTTTTCGGCTCATATCCATCAATAGAGTTGAAGATATTTTCTCCGCTGGTCTCTAAGTTGAACGGCTTAAATGCACGGCTATTGTTAGCCATCTCTCTTAGCCACTCGTTATCGAAGTCTTTTAGGAACTTTGTCAGTTTAACAAAGAAGTCGTGAGACATGACAGTAGAATCCATTTTCCCCTCGTTGTCGTCATCAGCATATGAGAAATCTTTAGCCCAAGCGTTTTCCCATGTATTTTTAAGATGTTCCTTATAGAATTTCTCAAAGATAAACATGGAGATTAAAGGCTTTCCTACAAGCGCACGAGTAGAGTCTGCAAGAGTCCTAATTGAAACGACTGGCTTGTCTTCATTAAATCCAAATTCCTTGAACGATTTCGAACCATCGTGTTGAACATTGTTCTTGCAGAAATCAATAATAGACAATGCTGCCACCATTTCAACGAAATGAGCATTGTTACGTTGTGCACTATCACCTTCGTGATTGTCGTAGTTTTTGGAAAGCTTATCACTGATGTAATAAAGAACATCCGTATTAAGATTGTCTCTATAGTATGAGAGTGCAGCTTTAGCTTTTGACATGAACGAATCCATGTTGATTTCACTGTCTTCATCATGCTGAACGCCGAAGTAAGGAAGTACAGTGATTGCTCCTATAGGTGCGTTAGCCACCAGAGCAGCACTGGGCAATTGAGAACTTTGTGCTTGTCGCAAGGTCTTCAACAACAAAGGGAATCCTGCGGCTCCTGTTCCTCCGAAGATGGAACTTATAATAAAAATCTTATCACCAGATTGGAAAGATTCTAGGATAGACCCCAGGTCGTTATCCGCTTCCGTAGAGAAGTTGTTGAGCACAACACTACCCATATTCGGGTTACCCTTGAAACCGACATCCATGCGAGCTTCAAGATTTTTCTTTGAGAAGAGAAGGCTCACAAGCGCCTTATTTCTAGTGTCAAGATTAAGATATTTGATATACGACTGAAAATCTTTATCCGCAACATCAGCTACCTGCATCCTGAAACTTGTGTTCAAATCGTCTATATTAGTTTTGAAGAACTCGGATTTTGAGTTTCTGCCAAATTTTAGCTGATCATGAAGTGACTTATAGGTTTTCAGCAGTGCTATAGTTCTTGTCAAGTCACCATTACTTCGGTCTTGGTCTATTATCACGGGGATAACAGTGTCGATGTTCTCTCCGAATTTAACTCCTGAAGCCAAGAGCATAGTAAGGGAACGTATTACTCTCGCTCCCGTTCCACCGATGCCAAATACATATATTTTGCTCATATCTTATGGGATTAGAATGGAATGCGACGACATTTCGAAGCACCGAGTTTGAAAAGTAGAGAAAGAACAAATGAGATTAATGCTGTATAGCAGAAAACAATAAATGAGAACCAGAAGTAGTCAACTGGTATGATATTGTTTTTCTTTATCTTGTGTTGAACAAGATAATCACCAATCCCAGTGTCCGCTATGTTATATGCAACAAGGGCGGTAATTATAGATACCACGATAAGGATTACAGTCCAAATAGACGTTTTAGCAAGTCGAATGTGGTCTAATGGTTTGTAGTAGATAAAAAACACAATGAGAGGAACCAGTATTACCCATAGGGCTACCTCTCCATACAAATCAGCTTTGTACATGTACTTGGAAAAATCTCCAAAGTAACATTGACCCCAAAGCTCGAAAATGTTAGCGATAAGATCTTTCATGATTTATTTGTATTTATTGATTTTTACTTCAAATTCAAAAATAGGTTTGCCAGATGTTTGTGATTGGTATGCTTCATATACACCAGCGATTAGACTACCAATGGCAAATGTTTGTGTAGGAGAGGGTACGGCACCTTGGTCATCCGCAACGTCAGCTGCAGAAACCCAAGCAGGAATTTTGTTTATTAAGCGTACCTTCATATTCGGAGTCTTCACAGTTCTTTCCATGCTAAATTGAAGAACCAAAGGTGAACTGAATTGTGCCACTTCGCTAAGTGCAGCAGGGTCTTTGGTATATTCTGCTTTGATAACCGAGACATCTCCAGGCTCAACTTCATAGTTGTTCTTGTCGGTAAGGTATGAGCCATCCACGAATAAATTGGATAATCCAAGTGCATAAGCAAAGTCCCAATTACTATTGGAATGGTCGAATTTGAAGAAGTCAATGTCGAACCCATTTCTATCTGGTTTAATCAACAAACTGTTTGTATAACTGGTAGTTAGTGCTTGTACTGTATTCTCATCTAATGTCCAAGTTTTAGAGGACAAAAGGTATTTATTGGTTAATCCAGGAATTCCTGTGTTTGAGTTGTTAAGCGCAAGCTTCTCGTCGAGATACTTTAATTTGTCATACGGCCCCATAATGAAGATATAATATGGACGGGTACCTACAAATGGTATTGGGTGGTCATTCCTGTCATAGTATTTACCTTGAAACTGGGATGAACATTGAAGTATGATAGTTGCGAAATCGGGATTCCTTTTTATTGCATCCATGAAAGCTCCCATAGTTGCATTTTTAGCATTAGAGATTTGGCTTGACACATCCGTTCCTTTAATGGAATACACAAAATCTGAAAAGAGAATAGATACTGTATCATTAACCGTTTTGTCAAGTACCATTTTAAAGATTTTGTTGATATTTGACGATCCGGTTGCTCCGACTTTCATATTTGATGCATTAAGTTGTGAAACGAAATTGTTTATGTCTCCTTTAAGAGCCGTCTGCTGAACATCATAGATAGCATCGTTTACAAAAAATAAGTCAGTCGAGCTGGAGCAGTTGTTGCTTTTTACAATGATTTTGCCTAAAGCGTCCTTAAACTCCGAGTTGAGATTAACATAGCCATCCATGCTGCCAGAATTTTCCATGTAGATACAAGTTTTAACAGGCACAATCCGAATACTTTCGTTTCCTTCAGCAGGTAAACAATTTTCCAACTGAACTGCTGTGGTATCAGTACCTTCATTATGAAGAGTCCTACCAAGCTTCCATGGTTGAGTGACTACTATTATGCCAATGATAATAGCAGTCAAGACAATGTAAGAGATGTTCTTTTTCATTTTTATAATATTTCACCTTTTATCGAAAGAACTCCCCTCGCAGTGTCTCGACAGGCGACCAAGCCCTTTGTTACACTGCGAGGGAGTTTTATTATTTCTTATTTCCCGATTGGCTGGTGGTCTTTGTCGAGCAATATCCATTCGTCTCTCTTTAACAGAGTATTGTTCTATAGTTTTATATTATTATCTCAATAAACGCGCTCGGCACATACGCTGTGCACACTGTCAGGAGTCCGTCGATTACAATGCCTACACGCTGCTGGCTTTGGTAGCGGGCTACTATGCCAGTTACGTCTGCGAACTTGCCTTCAGTTATCCGCACCTTTTGACCCGTCTTGAATTTCTCTACTTCTTCTGTAGAAGCAATAATATCATCTGAATCAGCAGCACAAATTATCTTTAGGCTGTTCATTTGATTGTCTGGTACGACCAATGGCTCCTTGACAATTTTGTTGCCAACGTGGGTGTGACGATAATAAAAGCGGAGGTAGGGGAGGTTTACGTTGTCGTAAACAAAAGTCTTTAATTCTTCTTCTGTGCCGTATGCAAAGAAGATGTTCGGAATGCGTGATTCTTCTACGGTGATACGTTTGCTGTCAACAAGTTTGACGCTTTTTAATATAGGGTAAAATGCTTCTACGCCTTTGCTCAGAAGATAGTTGTATGCCTTCTTTTCTCTGCCGTATGTGGTACGGAGAGCGTACCAATGGGGAGTGTCTTTTGTGTCTTTATTAGTGTCAGCTGAAGGTTTTGACTGGATATTATTGGTGGACACCCCTGTTTGTGAGTCCGTTGGTTTGATAGGCTTTCGAACTTCGGGGAGGGCGTTGGAGGTAAGTCCAGCGCTTGGAGGAGTTTGATTATCTCCTACTGTGCATTTTACATCTGATGTGGCGCAATATTTTTCCATATCGTGATGGTATCTTATCAAAGACTTGACTTGATACGCAGACACTAAAAAGCGTGGAATCGTCCTGTTGTCCATTCCACTCTCTGAGGCTCTAGCAATTGCCTATTATTGTTGAACAGACAACGTCAGAGCCCACGCCGATATGATATACGCAGCCGTAAAGAGACCTCCGTAAACAGATGCATTATATCCATAAGGGTACAATAAGTGCTTACAAGGTCTCCACGGGATAGATGTATTCACACCCCGGGACATCTACCGTTGACCACGTTCAAGACAATAATTACTGTGAATTTGCTAGATTAACAGAGAGTCTCAAACATAGCGTCGATAAACGCCTTCATTATGTCCTGGATTATCGTCCCACCCAAAGCCCGCTTCGCATAGATATGTCTTTCGATTTCACCATGCTCCACACGGCGTGAGCTGTCTCATAATATTTATGCAAGAACTCGTCTTAACTTAATACTGTAATTGAGACATGATAATCCAAACACAAAATTATACAATTTTTCTTAGACTAAAAAATAAATGTTAAACAATTTTATTAATAGTTCTATCTTTTTTGGGAAAAGATGTTGAGGAATGTTAATACAATTATTGCTGTCCGCTAAAACTTCAAGTAGAATTATAAAAACATGCAAAAATGTGCGGTATTTTATAAAATTATCCGTAGAATATTGCCGTGTTTTCGTAATTAATTGTATTTTTGCAGCAGTAATGACATTTTATTAGATGTGAGATGGATAATAATATAATTAGTAAAGTGGCAGCACTTGGTGGCACTATCTCCACTACAGATATATCTCATTTGTCAGAGTATAAACGATTGTTGAGAGCTAAGGAGCGTGGCGACTTGATAAAGTTGCGTCATGGCATATATGCCGTTCCCGATGCCTTGCTTAATACTATGATAGATGTGGAGCGGATTGTACCCAATGGCATTGTATGCCTATACAATGCGTGGGCTTACCATCAGCTTTCAACAACAGTTCCACCTGCTTTTTGCATTGCCATCGCCAACAAGCGGAAAGTAGTTATACCTGATACGCTCCCGATAGAGTTGTATTATTGGAAGAAAGAGAACTTGGAGTTTGGCATTATGGATGCAGAAATTTCTGGGTATCATGTTCGCATCACCGACATGGAACGAAGTGTTTGCGATGCTGTGAAATACAGAAACAAACTGGGGCTGGATGTTTGTGCAGAAGTGATACGCTCCTATCTGAGAAAGCCAAACCGAAATCTCACTCGTTTGCAAGATTATGCCCAACGTCTCAGAGTATTCAACACATTGAAGAATTATCTTGAAATTGCAATAGAATAAAATGGCAAAGAAAAACTACGGCAAGTCTGTAAAGACACGCTTGCTCAATCTAATGAATGAAACAGGCTATAAATATATGTATCTCTTGGCAAGATACTTTAACGAAAGGTTGCTTTACAGAGTATCTGTTAGCCAATATAAGGACAACTTCTTATTAAAAGGAGGCTCTTTGCTTTATGCCATGAATGGACTTGAGGCACGTCCTACGGTAGATGTTGACTTTATGGCAGATAGAATCAGCCGTGATAGGGATTTCCTTGCGCATGTGTTCCAAGAAATCTTGGGCATAGTATGCAATGAGGATGGAGTGTCGTTTGACATTGACAGCATCAGATTAGAACCTATCACTGTCGAAAAGAAATATCCTGGCACCCGATTCTACTTTACTGCCCACATGGATACCATTTCTTATAACATGTCTGTTGACATTGGTTTTGGTGATGTTGTTACCCCATATCCCACAACCATTGATTTTCCATTGCTTTTACCAGACATTCCATCTGTAAACATACAAGCATATTCCTTGGAGACAGTTGTCGCCGAGAAATTCCATACGATGATAGACCGTGATGTACTTAATACCCCAGTTCGGGATAAGAAATAGTTTATAAAAAAGTTGGTAGTCTCACAAAT
>OQWI01001244.1_pt1 | contig 11168 bp, 11 predicted proteins | sample 1691551 | NCBI WGS metagenome assembly OQWI01 (sample SAMN03418259, study PRJEB22391) | human gut metagenome | biome: human-gut; feature: organic feature; material: feces | host: Homo sapiens | place: Tanzania | collected 2013-01
TACTACTGCTACGTCAAGGCATTCGTGACGAAGTATATGGTGCTTTATCGCCAGCCTTCCTCACCAGGCACATTTCAGCAGATAGAAAATTGCTCCCAAAAACGCCCCCATCACCGTACCATTGAGGCGAATACGCTGCATATCGGTATCAACCTTACTGCGCACCATCTCCGTCAACCGTTCATCGGCCATGGCCTGCAAAATGCGCTCCACGATATCGCCCAACATTGTCTGAGCCTGCAGTAGGCCCAAGCCAAGTATATGCTGCAGATACGCCTCTGCCTTAGCCTTAAACTGTGCATTGGAACGTAAATCCGTTTCAATAGCTTCCAACGCCTCTACTATAGCCTGCTGCAGAATCGTCGGCCGCGCTACCGCGCTGCCTTCCCGCGTCTGCGGACGGCACAAGGCTTTAATCATATTATCCAAAAGCTGCTGCAATGCAGGCTGCAGCGAAATATCATGCAGTGCGCGTTGCTGCAATGACTGCACTAGCGTGCGCCACTGCTCCGTACCATAAACGCTGGTTACAACGCGCTGCAGCTGCGCATAAAGCCAACAGCGCCACTGCTTATCATCCTGCAAGCGATGCGCCGTTGCTACCAACGCCCGACAGACAGCATCTGTCGCATCATCAACATTGACTACATCCAGCTTCTTTGCTGCCCACAGCTTCAGGCTACTCCACAAGCCTTCACTACTGCGCTGCTCAACCTGCTTTTGCAGTTCACTGTGTACACGCTGCCTGGTAGCTGGCGCTTCTGCCAGTGCCACCAGCTGCTGCAGTAGCCATGCATAGCATTGTTCGTCACGGCGTTGTGCAACCAAAGCTTTAAACAGCTTATCAAGCTCTGTATTAGCCTCAACATCAGCCAAGGCTGTTTTTATTTTTCCCTCGAGCTGCCTGCTTAAAGCCAGCGTATCAAGCTTATGCAGAACACCCTCGGCAAAGTCAGTCAATAATCCTTGTAAACGCGCCTTATTCTGAGGCTTTTCCAGATAAGCCAGAAGCTTATCCAAAAGCACCAGCTGCTTTTTCTGCAGCAGCAGCGTTTTTTTCGTCAAAAATTCCTGCTGCACCATTTTACTGCAGCCACGCACAAAGCCTTCTCTGCTGCGCGGCAAAATCGCTGTATGCTTAGCCATAAATGGTAGCAAACGGCATATCCACGGCACCTCGAACACTGCCGTCACAGCAAACCAGTCAGCAAAACTGCCAACAAGCGCGGCTTCCGCCATATAATAACCCAAAACCAGCCAATCCCAGTTCAGCTCGCCCAAATGTCCCATATACTGCCCAGCATAATGCAGGCGCAGATACAGGAAAAGCAGATAAACTAAACCTGCAGCCAGAAAGGCACTGTCTGCATACGTCCAATGTTTTTTCCAGCTATGCATCCTAGCTCACCAGCCTTTCTGCCAACGTCGCAATAACAAACAACACCGCGCCTAGCAAGCCACCGATACAAGTGCCGCTCTTGCGGATATTTTGCAAATCATCGCCCACGCGCTGCTCCATCTTTGCAATCAGCTCATCCCTGTCATAGCTCTGCAGCTTATTCAAAACCAAATCATATACCGTAGCATGCTGCATTGCCAAGGCCTGCAGCAGCATCTCCTTCAACGCGCTGTCCAGCCTGCTCTGCTCCGCCTCGCTGTCAGCCAGCAGCTGCAGTCTCTTTTGCAGCAGATTCAATAAAATATCTACATCCTGCGTTTGCAGCATCTCCTTAAAGGCCAGCGCCTTCGCTGTTGCCAGCTGTGACAGCTTGCTGTTAAGCCAATCCGCAAAGGCAATATCATGACGATAATCCTCCATACGCGCCAACAGCCAGTTATCAACCTGCCGCCGCAGCTCACTGTCAGGATCAGCCAAGGCATCCAAAGCCTTTTCCAGCTCCTGTACAAAAAGCGGTGCCATCTTAGCCGCCTGTCCGCTAACAAATAAATTGCGCAGCAGGCTGTCCTTATTGTATTCTTCCTCCGCCATCTGCGTCAGCCCTTCCAGCAAAGCGGTAAATTCCGGCTTATGCAGAATCTGCTTGGCCTCCTGCGTCAGCAGCTGCCAAATACCGTTAAAGCTGCCGTTGGCCACAGCCTTCTGCAGCGCGTCCACCAAAATCTCCGGAATACGCAGGTTGGCAATATACTTAGGCAGCTCCGAAAGCAAAAGCTGTTCTGCCTGCCTTGTATTGAGTGAGCGCAGCGCATGCTGCGCCAACGGCCGCACCGTCTGCCACAGGCGCTCTACATTCTGCTGCTGCGCAAAATGTGCCAACAGCAGCTTAGCAAAATTTTCTCTGCCGACAGCCCGCATAACATTTTCCGCCGTCAGCAAGTCATTGCTCACAAAATCCGCCAAACCTGTTGTCAGGCGCTCATAATTATTGCGCAATACATCTGTGCCGGGCGCATTGATGCCAAGCGGACGCTTAAACAGCGCCGTCACACCCCACCAGTCAGCCAAGCCGCCAATCGTTGCTGCCAAAGCCGTATGGTGTATAAAATCAGCCGCCAGATTGCCTTGCGCCCAAGGCCAGGCGCAGACAGCGGCAGCTGCGGCGCCGGCCAGCAGGCAGTGCGCCTGTGTTTTTACTGTAGCCATAATTATTCTCCTATCAACAAACGCTTTATAATAGTATGCTATAGAATTCCTTTCCTGCTATTTTTAATTATAGCACAAAGCAGATTACAGAGTAAGCAAAGCTATCCAACGCCTTTAAAACACATAAAAAATAGCCGGTGCAAGGAACTCTCACTCCCCTTGCACCGGCTATTTAAAATTCTCTCTCTCCTCGTAAAGCAGAAGTGCTTAACCTTTTTGTTTTAACAACTTTACAATTTGCAGAACTTCTTCCAGGCTGATATCTTTATCTTTGGCATCAGCCTGTTCATCTAAATCAACAAAGAAACTGCTCATATTGCACTCCAACAGGCTATGCAGTTTAAGCAGATTCGGCAGAGTTACAGGAACACGGCCACACTCTATATTACACAGGTGTGTCTGGGAAATCCCCATCTCCTTTGCCAACCCTGTTTGTGTCAGATTTTTTGCGGTACGCAGCAAACGGATTCTGCGACCAATAAGTTTAATTTCCTCTTGCAATTTCCTAGCACCGCCTTTCGGTTTACTTGCGACAAATTTTTTTAAACTAATAAAGCACTTATTTAAAGTTTACCACGTTTTTCAGATTTCGCAAGAGTTTTTTCGTATATTTTATTTACTTTCCTCTATATTTTAGTTATGAAGCTATTAAATTTCTAGTGAAATGCTAAAATTCTTTTTTTATGGTACTCTTGTTTACCTATCGTAAACTTGTGTCCATATCGAGAAATTCAGCCTATCAACCAAGCAGCAAACGGTCACTTGCCATCTCGGAGCCGCTTGCCTTTTCAAACATATCCAACAAATCGGCTATCTGCAAATGCTGCTTTTTTTCTCCCTTAACATCGATAATTACTCTGCCGTTATGCAGCATAATCAGTCGGTTGCCGTAACGCAAAGCATCGCGCATATTATGGGTGATCATCAGCGTTGTCAGCTGATCACGGGTTACGATTTTTTCCGTAAGCGCCAGCACCTTTGCTGCTGTCTTCGGGTCAAGTGCTGCCGTATGCTCGTCCAAAAGCAGCAGCTTCGGTTTTTTCAGCGTTGCCATCAGCAAGGTAAGTGCCTGACGCTGACCACCGCTCAAAAGACCGACCTTAGCAGTCATTCTGTCCTCCAGACCTAAATCAAGCTCCTTCAGCAGCTCATAAAAACGGTCATGCTGATCGCTGGAAAGACTCCAGCCCAGGCCGGGAGTTTCACCGCGGCGGGCCGCCAGAGAAAGATTTTCTTCTATCATCATACCGGCAGCAGTACCAAGCATCGGATCCTGGAATACACGGCCAATATATTTGGCACGCTTATGCTCCGGCTTTTTGGTAATATCCTCACCGTCAATAATAATCTTGCCCTTATCTATCGGGAAAACACCGGCAATCGCATTCAGCGTAGTAGATTTGCCGGCACCGTTACCGCCGATAACTGTAGCAAAATCACCGGGCTCCAGATGCAGAGATAAATCCTGCAGAGCCTTCTTTTCATTGATAGTTCCCGGGAAAAATGTTTTGGAAACGTGTTCTACATGCAGCATTTAACGCACCGCCTTTCTGGCACCGAATTTACTTTTAATCAGCGGCATGGACAACGCAATTGCCACCAGCACTGAGGTAAAGAGCTTCAGATCGTTTGGCGGCATACCCATAGCCAGTACAACTGCAATTACAATACGATAAACAATGGAGCCTAAAACTACGGAAATCAGGCAGTTTTTAAAGCTGCGTGTACCGAAAAGCACCTCGCCGATAATAACGGATGCCAGGCCGATAACGATTGTACCGGTACCCATACCGACATCGGAAAAGCCGTTGGACTGCGCAACCAGAGCACCAGAAACAGCAACCAGAGCATTACTGATGAGCAAGCCGAGAATAATCGTTACGTCGGTATCTACGCCCTGAGCGCGGATCATCTGCTGGTTGAAGCCGGTAGCGCGGATAGCAGCGCCAATCTGCGTACCAAAGAACCAGTACATGAAGCAGCCCACCAGAACGGTTACAGCCAGACCAACAACAAGCGTTGTCTGTGCCATTGACAGGTCCAGCATAGACTTGGCAATTTTAAAGGTAGTATCAACACCAAGCAAAGATAAGTTAGCCTTGCCCATAATGCGCAGATTAACGGAATACAAAGCAATCATTGTCAAAATACCGGCCAACAGAGCAGGTATTTTCATTTTAGTATGCAAAATGCCGGTTATAATACCCGCCAACATACCTGCAATGCAGGCACCCAAAAGTGCGGCCAGAGGACCGAAGCCTGCAACCATCATGGAAGCAGCTGTTGCCGCGCCCAGCGGAAAGCTGCCTTCTACCGTCAAATCAGCAATATCCAGCACTCGGAATGTTACATATACACCAAGAGCCATCAACGCCCACAGTAAGCCCTGTGCCACTGTAGGTATCAACAAACTAATCATTTCCCAATTCCTCCCTATCTTCTTAGCGAAAAAAGAGCCTGCTTTTTTAACGGCAGGCTCCAAATTTTAATTATTTAATAACCTCTGCACCCTTCAGCAATTCTTCAGGAACCTTCAAACCAATCTTAGCTGCTTCCTTAAGATTGATGGTAGGCTTAAATTCTTTTTGTGCCTGAATAGCCATATCAGCCGGTTTAGCCTTGCCGCTCAGAATATCAGCAGCCATCACACCGGTTTGGAAGCCAAGCTTGTAATAATCAACGCCCAGGGTTGCAAGACCGCCGGCTCTTACCATACCACCTTCAGCACAGATAACAGGAAGCTTTGCTTCCTCAGTTACACTGATCAGAGTAGGAATAGCGGAAGCCAATACATTGTCGGTAGGCACATATACTGCCTGTACATCACCTGCCAGACTGCGGGCAGCCTGTTGGATATCATTAACAGTAGAAACAGTTGCTTCCTTTACGGTAATGCCCTTAGCAGCTGCAGCCTTCTTCAGCAGCTCAACCTGCAGTTGGGAGTTAACCTCACTGGAGCAATAAATCGTGCCGATGGTTTTAGCATTCGGAACCAGCTTCAGCAGCAGGTCCAGTTGTTCAGCTACAGGGTTCATATCAGTCGTACCGGTTACATTAGTGCCCGGTTTAGCATCGTCCTTAACCAGTTTAGCTGTTTTGTAATCAGTCACAGCAGTCGCAACGATAGGAATATCACTGGTAACATTGGCTACAGTCTGTGCCGCAGGAGTTGCAATAGCACAAATCAAATCAACCTTATTATTTACAAAGCGATGAGCAATATTCTGCAGGTTAGATTGGTCAGCCTGCGCATTTTGCTTGTCAAAGGCAATGTTTTGGCCTTCCTTATAACCCTTAGAAGCCAAACCATCAATAAAGCCCTTGTTAGCTGCATCGAGCGCTTCATGCTCAACCAGCTGTACAATGCCTACATTAACCTTTTCAGCCTTTGCACCTGCTTCCTTTTTGTCACCGCCACAGCCTAATGCCCCCAAGGCGAGGGTCAGCATCAGACCGGCTGCCAATGCTTTAAGTTTGTTGCTTTTGAGAGAAATCATTTTCTACCATCCTTCCATTCTACAAATTTCGTATAAATGTAGTTAGGGTTATTTTATGCTTTTATACTTTATTTGTAAAGTTTTTTGAAAAAATTTCCTCATTTCTGTTTTCAATGTATATTTACTGTATAAAAAGTTACATGTTCTGCTGTAAAAAGCAAAACTGCCCCACACCTATAGTGTGAGGCAGTCAATCATCAATGAAATGATTTCAGCAAAGCCTTAGCCTGCTCTTCGCTGACAATAAGATGCGTAAAAAGACCTGTTGCCAAAGCACCCACCAACGCCTTATTACCGGCATTCAGTCCTATGCCTATCAGCTTCTTGCAACGGCGCAGCTGTGCCAACGGAATATGCAGACAGTAATCATTATTACCGCTGATGAATTCACCGCGCTGATTATAATAATATGATAAAAAGCTTCCTACGGCCCTTTGCTGCTCCAACGCGTCACCGAAACGGGTTGCCGTTGCTTCATCAGGCACGGCAGGATAACCGCAAATTGAAACAACAGCAGCATCCAGGCTCTGCCATTGCTGCAAAAGCTGCTGATAGACCGACCTGCTTTCCAGCTCGGCGCGTTCCTCCTCGGAATCAGGAAAAGCACTGCAGCCAAGCATATAACAGCTTCTGCCACAGGCGCTTGCCCATATTTTCACCAGCTCATCCGGATGATAGCCCTTATTAGGAAAATTCGCCGTACCGATCAGCGGATATACCATGCCATCCTGCGTATAACTGCTGCAGTCCGCAGCCTTCAGCACAACTTCACCCAAGGCATAACCCCAGCCCAGAGCCAGGCTCTTGTCAGCCGCAGTTTCAGCCATAAGATAATGCATAGCCTGCGTCAATGCGTCCTGTTCATCTGTAAGCACACAGCCACCGGCCAAGGCATATTTAGATTGCAGACGCTGCAGCAAATCCGCCTTTCCCTCATCTCCGGCCCGGATTTCGATATGCACAATTCCCAGCTCACGCGCTCTTGCCAGCATCTTGCTGACAGAGGGACGTGACACATTAAGGCGTTGCGCAATTTGCGCCTGCGTCAGATTACTTTCATAATATAAACGGGCAGCAGCTACAAGCTGTGCCCGTTCATAAACCGATAGCATTTATTTAACTTCTTCCATTAATTCAAACAGAATACCGTCCTTCATGATGAAAGCAATGCGGGTATGCTCATCAGCCATCCAAGGCTCAACAATAACCTTATTTTCTGCCAGTTGCTTATCAAGGTCATCAACCTTATAAGCTACATGCACTAAGGTCTGCAGCTCTTCCGGCAACGGAGTATCTTTTTCGAAGCGCAGGTATTCAATATGAAATTCATTGGTATCAGGAGTAATAAGATGAGTCTTTATGCCTTCAGCATAAATCTCGCCTTCTCTTGCAACAGTCGTCGGTACGCCGACATGCATAAATTCTTTCATTTAATCCACATCCTTCTGCCATAACTCATAAGCATGGTAAGCTGCTTCCGGAGTTGCGTTTTCGTGTACAACCATGCGGATGGCACGCAGCATAGCCTTCGGTGCTGTAGCCTGTAAAACGTTGCGTCCCATATCAACACCGGCTGCGCCTTCGTTTACGGCACGGTAAGCCATTTCCAGTGCGTCGCGTTCAGGAATCTTCTTGCCGCCGGCAATTACGATAGGTACGGGGCACGCAGCAGTAACCTGTTCAAAGTTATCACAATAGTAGGTTTTGATGATATGAGCGCCGGTTTCGGCCAGCAGACGTGTAGCCAGAGAGAAATAACGTGTGGTACGCTCCATTTCCTTGCCAACAGCTACAACACCGAGAACCGGGATGGAAAAACGCTCGCCCATATTTACATAATAAGACAAATTACGCAGGGAGTCAAGCTCGCCTGCAGAGCCTACAAAGCATTGAACTGCCATGCAGGATGCATTCATGCGGATAGCATCTTCAACTTCAACGCCCACATTGCCAAAGCTCATATCGTCCTTGAGTACGCTGGTATCTGCCGTGCAGCGCAGTGCAACAGCCTTGTGATGGTTAGCGGGAATGCAGGTACGCAAAGCGCCTCGTGTTGCCATAAGGCAATCCGCATATTGCATCAGCGGCGGAATTGTCAGATCAAGACGTTCCAGGCCTGCGGTTGAGCCCATAATATAACCATGGTCAAAAGCCAGCATAATAGTGCGGCCGTCATCAGCAAAAATCTGTCCCAGACGAGATTGCATGCCCCAGCCTGCAGATGCATGTCCCTTTACCGGGAACGGGCGCTCCGGCGGAGCAATGCCGATACCATAGTCTTTTGCCAGTACATTACCTTCTTTATCTGCCATATTCAGTCACCTGCTTAATTTCTGTAGTACGGAGTGCGACAAGGAGCATTCCAGTAGCCAAGCAGCTCGTCATCCATACGTGCAATGAACATCTGGAAGCCTGCGGTTTCCTGTACGGTAAGGATTTCGCCTACAGCACTTGCCACAACCTCAATGCCTTTTTCTGCCAACAGCTTATGGCAGGCACGGAAAACAATCAGCTGCTCCATCAAAGTAGTAGCACCGCTGCCGTTGATAACAACCATCAGCTTTTCGCCTGCTTTTACGTCCAGATCCTTCAGCAGAGCGTCCATCATAATTGCAGCTGTTTCGTCAGCAGATTTCATCGGCTGAGTACCGCCACCGCCTTCACCATGCTGGCCCATGCCAACTTCCATGGTACCTTCGGCAATATGAGCGATTTCTATACCGGTTGCCGGATGGGTAGCGCCTTTGGTAGCAACAGCGATGGTTGCCATGTTATCAGCAAATTTTTGTGCAATAGCAGCAACCTCTTCCAAGGATTTGCCGGCAGCAGCTGCAGCGCCGACGATTTTGTACAGAGGAACGCAGCCAACCAGTCCACGGCGGTCGTCAGCGTTTTCACGCGGAGCATTGGCAACGTCTTCCTGAGTTACAACCTTAACGACATTGATGCCCAGTTTTTTCACCTGTTTCATGGTCAGGTTGCCGGTCAGCATATCACCTGCATGGTTAAGTACAACGAAAAGCACGCCATGACCTTTATCAGCCATCTTAATTGCTTCTACGCAAGCCTGAGGGCCGGGTGCAGCAAAAATATTACCTGCAACAGAAATATCAATCATACCTTCGCCGACAAAGCCGCTGATAGCAGGCTCATGGCCGGTTCCGCCCAAGGTTACGATAGTTACGCGGTCTGCCTCTGCCAACTTCTTGTTTACAATGAGGTTTCCCTGCTCCAGAGTGATGATATCATGATTAGATAACACAAGACCTTCCAATAATTCACTTGTCAGATTTTCCGGATTGTTAATGAATTTTTGCATAATGACGCCTCCGTTTTTATTTATTGTTTTTTTAAGCTTGCGCTTTATAAGCAAGTCAGATTGCCCCTGCCATCGCTGTCAGCAGAATAGAAATAGACGTTGCACCGGGATCCTTAGTCCCCAGGCTGCGTTCACCGACGTTTTTAGCACGGCCGAAGCGTGCTACCATGTCAGCGGTTCTTTCTGCGCCCTCAGCTGCTGCCTTGCCCATAGCCGCAAAGACAGCCTTCGCATCACCTTCGGCAGTCATACCTGCTTCAAGTGCAGGATACAGAGCATCAACCATCGTCTTATCACCGATTTTAGCTTTGGAAATATCCTCAAAATCCTCTTTAGCCTGAGCCAGCATAGCGTGAAGCTCCTCCAAAGAAACCTCCTTGGCATCCTCTGGGGCTGCATCAGCAAAGCCGCCAAAAACAGTTCCCCATAAAGGTCCTGCGCTACCGCCGTTACTGTTCATAAAAGCCATGCTTAAATCATCAAGCAGGTCCTTAATATTGCCACTATCATGTGCTTCTACTTTGTTTTTCATGGATTCTGCCATACGTGCAATAGTAACGCCATGGTCACCGTCACCGGCTACGCTGTCCAGCTCGCACAGCATTTTGCTTTTTTCTTCAAGCTCAACAGCTGCTGCCAAAAGCATTTTTTCCAGCATTTCTAAAGTAAGCATAATTTATCCGCTCCTTTCATTATCCTCATTGTAGCATTTGTTAGAACATATGTAAACGATTTTTCTGAAATTTATCTTCTTTTCTGTTAAAAAAAGTTCGTCGCACTAAGCACGACGAACTTAAAAATTTTCAATATCTTATTTTTCAGGGTAATTATATCAGGCTGGAAGGATCAACCTGCTCGCCATAGCGAATAACTTCGAAATGCAGATGCGGACCGGTGCTGTACCCAGTGCTACCAACATAACCGATAATCTCGCCTTTTTTCACATATTGACCTGCACTGCAGACAACTCTGCTCATATGTCCATAGGCTGTCTGATAACCATAATCATGGTTGATACGCGCATAAATTCCATAACCGCCAAACCAGCCTGCCTGTTGTACATAGCCTGCTGCACTGGCATAAACCGGCGCACCATAATCATTAGCAATATCAATGCCAGGATGCCCATCGCGACCAAACCCGCCAAAGGGATTCGCACGACCGCCAAAAGGGGAAGAAATGCTACCACCACTAGTAGGCCATTGGCTAGGAGTAACATCTCGACGATAGTTTTCAGTCTCAATAGCACTCAGCAAATTTTCCAAATCTGCCTTTTTAGCATCAGCCTCGCGACCAATGTTCTTTTCCTGCTCCAACACAATGTTAGCCGGATTTGTATCACCCAGGACAGGACCACCCTGACCAGCGTAATCAGAAGCATTGCTCTTAGGAGGCAGCTGTGCACCGCTTTTTTCCATCTGGCTACGCACCTGATCTTCAAGCTTTGACAAAGCTGCCAGTTTTTTCTGGTTGGTTTCTGCCATCAGGCGCAGTTGTCTGATAGTCTGCTCCTGCTCAGATTTAGTCTGCTTATAAGCAGCAAGCTCCTGCTTCTGCTGCTCGTTTTGCACAGCAAAATGAGCTAGCACACCAATGGTGCAGGTCACAGCAACTAAAAATGAAGCTACTGCTGTAAAAGCATATTTCAAATGAGTCTTTTTGACATGAGTTTTAGCGATATTCTGACCATCAGCGGGAATGAACCAGAAGGTGAAATGCTGATTACGATGCCATATCATACGCAAAG
>OQWI01001247.1_pt1 | contig 11160 bp, 10 predicted proteins | sample 1691551 | NCBI WGS metagenome assembly OQWI01 (sample SAMN03418259, study PRJEB22391) | human gut metagenome | biome: human-gut; feature: organic feature; material: feces | host: Homo sapiens | place: Tanzania | collected 2013-01
GCAGCGGTGCTACTACTTTGATGGAGCAGCTGATTGTTTTCCGTGCCTGCCATAACCTGTTGGCAGAAAAAGGCATTGAGGTTGTGGCAAGTGCTGTAGGTGAAATCCTTACTGTACAGGAAACCGCAGGCTTCCAGATGTTCATCGCACGTATGGACGACGAGCTGCTTGGCTACTGGAACGCTCCGGATACTTTTTTTACTGTCCTGCTTGATACTGCTTCTGTATCAGTCTAAGGCATATTCCATGGTGTTGACCACGCGGATACGTTTGATATACGGTGTGTTGTTGTCGCGGTTCTCTATCGAGAATTGTCCTTGTTGTGCACTACGTATATCTCCCAGCTTACTGCCGGAATCGTCTGCAAATTTCTGAGCAGTGGCACGAGCGTTTTTGGTAGCCTCTTGCACCATTTCTGGTTTGATGCGGTTTAGCCCTGTAAACTCATAAGTGACGTTGTTGCTATACTCTTCGCTGACGATTGCAATGCCTTGCTTCATCAGTTCAGCCTGTCGGCGCATCAGTTGTCTCACTTGGTCGATATTGTTTGACGTGACGGTAATCACACTTTTCGCCTTATAGCGGTAGTTCATGATTTCGTTGCCATAGTTGTCGGCTTGCCGGTCGGCAATCTCTGCAGGATTGATGCTTATCTCATCATCTTTGATGCCTGCCGATTTGAGGAAAGCCACCACCTTGCGGTTCTTCTGTTCCAGCAGGTCGTACATGGCGGAAGGGTCGTTGCCAATCTCTTTATAGGTCAGCGACCACGTCACTTTATCAGCTTTCACTTCGCGTTCACACAATCCTTTGACAGCCACGGTACGGTCGCGGTCTTTAAAAGTCACAATGCCATTGCGGATGGCCATTCCCATGAATGCCATGCCTACAGCGATAATGGCAGCAGCTGTTTGTTTGTCGTTGAGTTTCATCATAGTTGTTAATATTAGTATTCGTTGGCAAATCTACGTCTTTTGTTTCGTATTACAAAGAAAAATAGCGATTATTCTGTTTCTTTTCACATTTATTACATTCTGCGTCTCTGAAAACATATATATCATTCAGTTTTTAGCAAATCGTATGATACCTCTTCACTAAACAATAGCCAACATACTATCATGTCTGTATGTAATATGCTAACATTTTTAACAAGATATATGGTGTGCGTGGACATACTTATTTACAAAAGATGTTGAGTTGTAATTATTTTTCTGTTCATTTTCGTTCGGTTCTCGATCACTTCTCGTTCCCTTTTCGCTCGGTTCTCGTTCGTCTTTCGTTCGTCTCTCGTTCGTCATTCGTTTGCCGATAAAGAACCTATCGAAAAACGAACGAGAAAACAACGAAAAAACAGCGGAATGACGACGAGAACACGACGAAGATGGGTCGATGTGGCGACGAACGGCCAATAATCAAATCGCTGATACTGTCTGGTGATTATAATACCCGTTTTAAGGCATTTATAAAGCGTCTGTGGCGAATCAACCCATTATGTGGTACACCGGCAAACCTGTGCTGTAGAAATGGCTACAAGGGGCATTTCTGACATCTGCCAACCACAAGACAGTTCGCGCGCGAACCTATTAATATAAATCAAGCACGTCACAATTCTAATCTCTCACCAACAAGTTCTATTCTCCCTCAAATTTAGACTTCCATCACCAAATCTTTCTAAACTCTATGTCTCAACCCTGTTATATTTAAAGCTATTTTATATTATCTAACGCATTAACTATCAGGCGTGTACATGTATAATCAAAACTTTGCCAATAAAAATGGTTTCTGGTGCAAAAGTGTATAATAACTTTACAGGATTGCATTTGCAAAGCAGATTAAATATTTATAAAAACAAGTGTATGATTATTAGGTTCATGAACAGAATATAGCTGTTGGCGCAAATGAAAAAATGAGAGCACTAACACTTGCAGTTGACACAAATACATGGAAAATGAGCAGTTGCGTAAACAACTATATTATTTTCAAGTATTATCCAACGTTTGGCAAAAGTGTTTTCCAACGTTTGACAAAAGTGTTTTCCAACGTTTGACAAAAGTGTTTTCCAATGTTTGATAAAAGTGTTTTCCAATGTTTGATAAAAGTGTTTTCCAACGTCGATAAAAGTGTTTTCCAACCTTTGATAAAAGTGTTTTCCAACCTTTGATAAATGTGTTTTCCAATGTTTAGTATAAGTATTTTCCAATGTTTGGTAAAATGTTGTGTAACGTTGTACAAATACAATGAACAATATGGCCTGTCATAGATGGCAATACTCCTACTTTTATCAAGTAAGAACAGAATGGTGTTGAAGGGGGAGAATGTATAAGCAGGTATGGATATTGATAGGTGGTCGATGGGTGGTCGATTACCCATTTGAATATCTTTTGACCACCGTTGTAAGATAGTGCGTAGTAGGTTATTATGCGTAATTGGTGATCGGTGGTCGAAAAGTTGACGAGTCGCGTGCGCGTATGTGCGCGTGCGTACATTAGTAAATAGAGATTGGTTTTCATGTTGAGTATGAATGAGCCATCCTCGTACTGCTATAATAAAAATGTGGAAATAGACTTTGTAAAACCGGAAATAATCCTTATATTTGCAGAGCGAAACAATAAGTATGCTAACCATTACAAATTTGATATCTATAAAGATGATGAATAGAATGAAGTTTACGATGCTTTTTGCCATGTTGCTTTGTCCCATCATGCTGATGGCGCAGAAGGTGAAAACCGTAGCAGGTGAATATACATACGCAGCACCACAAAATGTCACGTTGCGCGAAGCCAAGGACTATGCCTTGCAAAGAGCTAAAATCAAAGCATTGGCAGACGAATTTGGAACTACCGTATCGATGACCAATTCGTCGTTTGCCAAAGAAACCAGTAGTGAATCTATCGATAAGTTTGTACAGGTGGCAGAATACGAGGTGAATGGCGAATGGATAGAGACCGTCGGTAAACCGGATATAACCGTAATCCCACAAGATGATGGTTTTCTCATCACAGCAAAAGTAAAGGGAAAGGCGCGCGAAATAAAAAGAGCCAAGGTAGAGTTTATGGCAAAAGTGTTGTGTAATGGCACCGACGATAAGTTTGAAACCGACCGCTTCAATACCAACGATCAACTCTATCTCTCTTTCCAGTCGCCCACTGATGGTTATTGTCTGGTTTATCTCATCGATGAGAGTCAGAAAGCCTATTGCCTCTTGCCTTATCGCCAACAGACGACAGGCAATTTTCCAGTAAAGGCAAACCGTCGTTATGTGTTTTTCTCACCTAAGGATGCTGACCGCAGTATCGCTTCGTTAGTAGATGAATACATACTCAACAGTCAAGAAAGCAAAGAGTATAATCAGCTCTACATCATTTTCTCACCCAATCCTCTGACCAAGACCATCGACCGTTCAACCACAGAACTCATGCCCAGAGAGACTACAGTAGAAAACTTCAGAAAATGGCTTGCCCGTTGCCGACGCAACGACCTTGATATGGCTGTGGAAGTGAAGAATATCGTTATTAAAGGGCAGCCTTGACGAATTTGCAGATATTTCATACAGTATTTGGAAGCAGCCAGTTTTGTTTCATTCTGATGTCTCAGACTCGCTCAAATCTTACGACTTTGTTTCCACACACTTCCGACTCTCTGCAATCCATGCGGATGGAGTCATGCCTTTTACTTTCTTAAACAACCGATTGAAATAGGGGATGTCGCCAAAACCACAAGCCCATGCCAATTCGTTGATGCGCTGTGTTGTGTCAGATTGTAACAGTTCGCAAAACTTGTTTAACCGATAACTGTTGAGATAAGCAATGAATGTTTGACCAGTGGCCTGTTTCACACATCGGCAGAATGACGCTGTGCTGAGATTCAGATGCTGGGCAATATCATTGAGCCTGATTTCCTCTTTATAATGAAGCGATATATAGTCCAATAGTTTGCGCATCTGCTCAATACTCTGATTCATTTCAAATGTGGTGTCCTCAGGTTTTCCAATGGGTAATAAATCTTCAGGATGATGACTGATATAGGTAAGGACAGACCACAGGTGACACAGCCTCATGGCATCATCAGCATGCTCCATCGCCAATAGTTGCTGACAGACTACGGCTTTGCTGCTGCCCGTAATCAGATATGCTTGGCGCAGACTAAGCAGAAAGGTGACTACCGGTTTCAGTTCGGGAAATATGATGCAGGCATGCAACAACATGTTGGCAGACAACTGACACACATGCGACTCCTTGCGACCTGTATCGCCACACGACTCAGGATCGTATATCCAACAATGGGGCATGCTGCCCGGCATGAATACCATTTCACCTTGTGAGAAAAACTCATGGCAGGTGCCAACAATGCGCATACCATAGCCACGCACTATCCAGTTGATTTCCAATTCAGGATGGAAGTGGATGGCAATCTCTTCGCTTATCGGCACCTCATGATGCAGATAGCGAAACGACTTTCCCTCTGTGTCGTAGTCGAGCACCTCATACGCAGGTTGTTTCTCGTCGGTAACCATATCCTTAGACTTTGAATATTTCCTCATAATCGATCAGGTATAATGCTTGTCGGTGCAAAATTAGACAATTATTTGATAATATCTACCAATTATACCTTACTTTCTTACCCTATCTTTGCACGAAAATTGAAAACACAAATGAAGAAAGCTCTCTTTGCCTTATCTCTTGGCACTTTTGCATTAGGTATTACTGAATATGTCATGATGGCTATCTTGTCGGAAGTAGCATCAAGTTTGTCGATTAGTATTCCGCAGGCAGGACACCTGATTTCTGCATACGCTTTAGGTGTGGCAGTTGGTGCACCGCTACTCATTGTGGGCTATAGATTCAAGCCCAAGAGTGTCTTGCTGTTTTTGGCATTGGTGATGTTTGCGGGTGCCGTACTCTCTGTGCTTGCTCCCAACTACTGGTTGTTTCTGGTGGCAAGATTCATTTCAGGACTGCCCCATGGTGCTTATTTCGGAGTAGCGTCTATCGTGGCTGTGCATCTTGTACCCGAAGATAAGAAGGGTAAGGCAGTATCAACCATGATAGCAGGAATGACGGTGGCAAACCTGATGGGTGTTCCGGTGTCGTCTTGGCTTTGTTCTACATGGTCTTGGAGATTTCCTTTCCTCATTACCAGTATATGTGCCTTGCTCGTCCTTTGCAGTATCTGGCGCTGGGTGCCCAATATGGATCGCTTGCCAGTGACAGGTTTCAAAGGGCAGTTTCGCTTTCTTAGCACCAGTGCTCCTTGGTTGATTCTTACGGCAACGTTGCTTGGCAATGGTGGTGTGTTCTGTTGGTACAGCTATATTTCTCCGTTGCTCTCGCAAGAGAGTGGATTTGCATTGACTCAAGTTCCGATGCTGATGATAGCCGCTGGTGCAGGAATGGTGCTCGGCAACATACTGAGTGGAGTGCTTTCCGACCGCTATTCAGCCTATCGTGTTGCACCAGCCACACAGCTTCTTGCCGTTGTCGGACTATTATTGATTTTCTTCCTTGCCGATTATGGATGGCTCTCGGTAGTGCTTATGGTTGTAGTGGCTGGCTGTTTGTTTGCCGTAAGCGGTCCTGAGCAATTCCTCATTCTGCGTCATGCACCAGGTGGTGAGATGCTGGGAGGTGCCTGCGTACAGATGGCGTTCAATCTTGGTAATGCGCTTGGTGCATTTGTTGGCGGATTGCCCATCTCGTTTGGTTGCACACCGCGTTATACGGCACTTGCCGGTATTCCTTTCTGTTTGTTGGGTTTTGCCTGTCTGATGTTGCTTTACAGAAAATCTACCAAGACTGCACTTTCCCATTCTTGACGGGAAATGCATTAAAAAGTATAGAGGCTATGGGTTATCCAGCACTTCGATAGCGAGGTCAGCCCAAACATTTTTATGCTTTTCGAATATGGCAGGAAATTCCGAGATGGGTACGGGATTGGTAGTTCCTAATTCTACGGTGACGCTGGGACATTGGTAGATAATCTCTACGTCGTCAGCCCATGTGCCGCCGGCAGGAGCACTGTCTGGACCATAGAGTGGATAGTTGGTGTGGCGATGGATGAGTTTGGCATAGTCGTGGGCTAACTTGTTGACGTATTTCCTTGCATTCTGACATCCGTAATAGATGATGTTGCCCGATGTGTGATAGTTGAGAAAAAGGTCATAGTCATAGCGCTGCGATACACGGAGCATCAGTTGGCTCTCTGGCTCGGAGTAGGGCAACAAGCCCGAATAGAAATTGAAACTGCGATGGGTCTTGCGTTGCGAAGTAAACGGATTATTGAAGCCATTGCCGAAATTGCGGTTTATATCCACGCCGTTGGCATTGGCTTTGATTTTTGTGTGCGAGGTGCCGTTGTCCTCAGTCTGCCTTACCCATTGTTTCACTTCATCGGTCAGTTGACCGTTACTGCCGTTTTGCGCAATCTCCACTCCGTCGGGATTGACCATCGGGATGATGACAAAACACACCTGTTGCAGCAGATTGCTGATGCGTTGGCCTTTATATTCACAATTGTCTTGATAGCACATCTGAGCATAATGTTCGAGGAGTGCCATGGTGAGTTGTGTTGCCATATATTCGCGAGCGTGCATGGTGGCTTGTACCATGATGTGGTGACGAGCCGAACGGTTGCCGAGCGTCACCACAGGCAACCGATGTCCCAGTAGGGTTGTGGCGCTGTCAAGTTCGTAACTCACAAAGTCGGGATAGCGTTTGGCGATGGAATCGAGGTCTGTGAGCATTTCGCTGAAGGTGTAGTGTTGGTGGTCGGTCTCTACAAACTGAAGGGATTGACAGTGGACAGCAGTTGCCAAGAGCGTTTGCAGTATCCATATTGTCAGCGTAATCGGGATTCGTTTTTTCATGACTTATACTATTTGTAGGTTGTATTTTTGAGTTGCTGATAGAACTCCCATGCCACATCGGCATAGTTATATTTGTTGCGGAAGTGGGGAAACTGTTTGAGTCTCTGCAAGCGACTGACATCGGCAGCGCTGCGATGCAGTCCTGCATTATAGAGTGTTGCCCAATGGCGCAACTGCTCTTGCGTGGAAGTAAAGTGGATGTTGGCAGTCTTTTGCTTGCAAATATCCACGAAGGCAGCCAGATAGCGAGTCTGCCATTTCAGTTGCATCATGCGGTCCATGCGTATTTTTCTACATTCGCGTGCGTTGCGCTTGTGGATGAAGAGTTTGGCATATTTTCTTTTCAAGTTCTTATCGGCAGCCAGTTGTTGTTCGAGTTGTTCTACAAACGAGGGCTTCATCTGAAACAGACCGATGCTGAACTCAGCCTTGCTGTGGAGAATATACATCAGACAAAGGGTGCGGTATTCCATCTGTCCACCCAGTTTGGTGTACATTGCCACTTCAGGCATGACGATGGCTTGTGCTATGCGACTCTCTTCTTCAGTGAGATAATGGCAGAGTTCGGTCCTTATCTCCGAATGTTGGTTGAAGAGGTCGATAGCACATTGTGCTTCTCTGTGGTAATCAGAGAAGAATGTGGTGATGGCAAAGAGAATGGTAAGCCACATCGTCAGTTGAGGTCAAAAGTATAGAGCACAATCTCATTGCCTTCGATGGTGGTCCATGCAAAGGCATTGGTATCCTCGTCGTAGAAAGCATCTATAGGACAGCGCTTTCCGTATTTCTTTCCGTCTATCAATACGTAATCATACTTCCAATTGGCGATGAAAAGATGGCGTTTGCTCTTGTCTTGAAGGGTGAAGTTGTAGTTGTCCTCCCAAGCATAGCCTCCATAATGCCACGTCATAAAATCAATTGAACTTGAATATGTTAAGCCTTTGCAAGGTAGTACCTGATGTTTGTCAAAATCGTAGTATTCCTTTCCTGCGATGAGTTGTTTGATAGCTGTTGGAGTGATAAAGAACTGGAATCTTTCCGTATTGTATTCGTTCATCTGACAGGTCTGCTCATAAAAACAAGTACCATCGTCAAATAGACAGACTCTTGGATCGTATTTACTACAGTCTTCATCCATAGGAATCGCATCCATAGGAATCGGGATGATAAATCTCCTGTTATCCAAGGTGACAAAGCGTCTGGAATGATCAATGTGAATCTCGTGTTGTTTGTTCGGACTTTGATATTCGTATCTCGTTTCTTTTGCGTCGAGAATACTACCATCTTCGTAGTGAAAATAGTCTTCGCCCATGAGCGTGAATCTAAATTCATGGGGTAGGGCATAGTTGATGTTTGTCTGTCCGTTGTCAAAATTATAGGGCTCGTAGTAGTAACTGATGTTTTCGTATGGCCCATAATTTTCTCCATATACAGATAGGTAGTACTGCCATTTGTCAGTACCACTGATGTAGTTAGAATATTTAAAGACGCATTTGTTGAAATCGTCAGGATTGATGTTATGAATGAAGATACTGCTTGCTGTTACTTTTCGTTCGCCGTTGTGGATAAAGATCTTTTTGTTATTTAGCGTGTCGTTAAGAATACAGGTAAACTTATGACCATTGATGCGCATATTGCTGGCATATTCGGCATAATAAAATGTTTCGCCCTTTTTGAGCATCAATAACACTTGGCGCTGAGGCTGCGCATAAACAAATGTTGTGGCAATCAGCAACAGTGGGAGTAGAATGTATTTCTTGATCATGGGTTAACGGAGTTTCATGTTCAACAATGATTGTTCGTTGGCAGCCGATATGGTGAGGGTAGGGGTCTGCGTCTTATATTTCACGGTACTGGTTTGATAGACATTAGACTCTACATAGTCTTTCAGTTCGCCCAATGTCACATTGCCCTTGGTGTCGTGGAGTTTCTTCAATAAGAAATAGGTGAACAGACCGTGGCGCTTCTCGTTGTAGGGATAGGCGGTCTGGTCTTCTTTTGTGGCACTCAATACGGCTACCTTACCGCTGACCTGTTCGGCTTTGGGCTTGATGCTCACACCCTTGGTGCTGGTGAGCATGCCACCGTTGCGTTGTGCTCCGCTGAAACAAGCATCGAGGAATACCATTACGGCATTGGTCTGCAGTCCAGCCAGTTGTTCATAGAATGTGGATAGGGGGTAAGCACTCTCAGGATCGTTTGCCATACCGTCGGCAGGCAACAGATAGGCTTTGCGGCTTACCTCATCAGGCATTCCGTGACCAGAATAATAGAAGATGATATTGGCCTTCTGTCCGAAAGCCTTGCTGACATTTTGTGCCCATTTCATTTCTGCACGCATCTGGTTTTTGGTGGCATTGAGTTTCATGTGGATGTTTTCTTCAGGAATGCCCAAGGTTCTGATGCAGTATTGGCGGAATATCCTGCCATCGTTTTCGGCATAGTTGACAGCAGAGATGTTATTCTCCATATATTTCTCATTTGCCACAATAACCACAAACGTGTGTTTGTTGCTGTTGGCAGCTACCATAGGAATGTTCTGATCCACATCTGTCATGTCCTGTTTTGGACTGGGAGTTTGCTGGGCATAGTAGTTTTGCTGCGGCTCAGCCTTTGGCTTCTTAGCTCCGAGTTTTGCCAAATACTTCTGACCTTGTTCACCGCCTTTGAGTAAATCGTCTTGATAGGTTACATCACCGAAAAGATACTTGCACTTGCCACGCAGGAAATAAACCTCTGTATTGGTGTCGTCGAGCATGAGCGACGAAGTGCAGTCTGCCACAGCCTCTACATAAGATTCTATGGCAGCGTATGCGGCAGCCCGTTTGTAGTAGTTCTCGGCAGTTTTACTTTCCTTGTCCTTCAGAACCTTATCCATCAGCCTGATAGCATCGCCATAATTTTTCTGTTTCATCAGCTTGGTGTAGGTCTGTTGGTTCTCTTCATTGGTTTGCGCAACTATATTGCCCGTCAGTAGGAAAAGCAGCAGACAGGTCAATATTCCAAATCTATAATACCTTTGTTTCATAAGGATAGGTTTTTTTAATTAATTCATGCCTACAAAGTTACACGTTTTTCTCTGAAACAAAGAACATTATACTCAAAAATGTGTGGTACAAGGCTAAAGTTTTATCTTTATGGTGATGATTACTGTTTCAACATGCAAATGTGACCACGTAATTTGTGTTTCCTTTGTACGACCGTGGTAGCTCCCATCAGTCTCCTATCTTGCTCGTATGATTATTGGGACTTACATGGGACTTGTAACGGAGTTACATGGGATGTGATACGTACATTTAGCAATGGTAAGTGTGGGGCACTAATAATGGGAAGTGATATGGTAATGTAAAGAAAGAGTGTTGTTTTAGGAGCCCTGTCGCGTTACAGTATTACAACCCCAAATAACCAATATTGTCAAGGTACTGTATGGCTTTGTTTCTGTCACAAATCTGCAAACCTCGTGATTCAAGCAAATTAACGAGATTTTCCGAAGATTCAAACCGTTTTGTAAAGGGAATAAGATTCGCCATGTTCAAATGTGTATAAACAAAAAACGCCTCGCACGATTTGAGCATTGTTAATCATCCAGGTGGAGATGGGTATCTATCAGCGTGAGCTTAATCCAGACTTGGTACCAGTTCAGTTCACGCCAACTTTGAATCAATATCTATTCGGTATAATCGGTATGATCGGTATAAAAGGTGAAACAATATTCATTGCCATCCACGTAAACGTCAACAACCTCATTTCCTTTCTTTAGTGTTGTTATCTTGCCATCAACCTCTGCGGTTTTGAAAAGGAACCTGTTTCTTATTTCCGATTTTATATAGTTATAGGCACGTTTGTTGAAGACAGAAATCGAGACGAATGGTCCAAAACCAATGCTTCCTGCTATCAGCACCGACGAATTGGCCTTACCATATTTAATCGGGGTGCCGTCTGCCGTCACCATACAATTCTTATAGTACACATTTTCATAGTAGAAGTCGTTCAAATCTGGCTCGTGGTAGCGACCGCGAAACGAATAGCCGCTCTTTTCCGCAATCTTCTTAATATTAACGTTGCTCTCCTTCACACTCTTTATTAGCTCACCGATATTGATGATATCGCTGAAAGCCTCATGTTGCGTCGCAACTGTCTGCTGCGTACCCGTTACGGAAGACTGGCTATATCCGCAAAGTGTGGAGGTTAGGAATATCAGAAAAGACATTAATGCTTTCATATATCGTGAATTTTAAATTACCGAAAGTACGTATTTTTTATAAGTGATTGAGAATGAGATAAGTTTTTATCCCATA
>OQWI01001249.1_pt1 | contig 11132 bp, 6 predicted proteins | sample 1691551 | NCBI WGS metagenome assembly OQWI01 (sample SAMN03418259, study PRJEB22391) | human gut metagenome | biome: human-gut; feature: organic feature; material: feces | host: Homo sapiens | place: Tanzania | collected 2013-01
CCGGCATCCCCTCCCTGGAAAAGACCCTGCGTGAAAACAAGAACGACACCGGCAAGCACAACGGCTCCGCGGCTATCACGGACGGATTTGCCCACACAGGCACTGCTTCCGCTGGCGATACCATTGACTACCAGATCATTTCCACCCTGCCTTCCATCACCTCCGAAAGCACCTACCTGTCCTGCTACACCTTTGTCGATACCCTGTCCAAGGGTCTGACCTACAACAAGGGCGATGTGGTGCTGGAGTTCTTCACCGACGCGGCCTGCACCGATTCCGTTGCCAAGTGGACGGAGGCTGACGGCAAGTTCACTGTTGCCTACAACACCACCGATGGCGGGGAATCCGTTATGACCATTGAGATGTCCGCTGCCGGTCTGACCGAGATCAACACCTCCAAGGCTGTGTACTCCGGCGCTACCATGGTCAATTCCGGCTATTCCGACTGCACCGTGAGAATCACCTACACCGCCAAAATGGACAGTAGCAACGACCTTGTGTTTGGTGACAAGGGCAACGATAACAAGGTTGTGCTGACCTGGAAGCGCAGCTCCCAGAACTACTACGATACTCTGGTGGATGACTGCCATGTTTTCAGCTACGGCATTGACCTGACCAAGCTGTTCTCTGACGGCAAGGGCGATTTCTCCAAGGTGGAGTTCCTGATCCAGAACAAGACCGACAACTATTTCGTGAAAGCCGAGCTGAACAAGGACGAGGGCGTTTACTATGTGGTTGACCATGTGGCCGACAAGGCGGACGCCACTCATTTTGTTCCCGTCAAGACCGCCGATGCCCGGGGCAGAATCATTGTCAAGGGCCTGGAAGATGATAACTATACCATGACCGAGGTTCGTACCGACAGCGGCTATGTGATGCTGAAACAAGGCATCAATGTGGTCATTTCCCAGAAGAATACCGATGCTTCCTGCGACATTTATGGTGCGGATGTGCTGGGCCTGATTCAGAATGACCCCCGGTATGCCAGCATTATTAAGGACAACGGCGACCTGCACAATATGCCGCAGAAGCATCTGGAACACAAGCTGCTGACCGCTTCAGCTACCGTGGACGGCAAGAAGGTCAACATGGTGGAGGATAACGGCAGCTCCAATGCAGAGGCACCCCTGACTGTTGTGAACACCAGTGGTTTTGATCTTCCCCAGACAGGCGATCATGGCACTTGGATGTTCACCGTGGGTGGTATTGTCCTGATGGCCAGTGCCATGGTGATGATCTTCATTGCCTGCCGAAAGAAGTCTAATCGGTAACAAAATGCAGCCCCGGAGGAAAGAAAACCTCTGGGGCTGATTCAGCAAGGAGGGCATTATGAGTACAAAAGCAATGACCATTTCTGCGGCTGTATTGGTTTTCTTGTTGGCCTTGGGCCTGACATTGTATCCGCTGATTTCCAATCAGTACAACCAACAGCATCAATCCCAGATTCACACCGCTTATCAGGAACAGGTAGAGCAAATGGAAGATGCAGATATTCTCATCGCCAGAACGATGGCAGCTGCCTACAATGGAGCCTTGAAACCCGGAGTTCAGGATAGAGATGCGTATAGTCGGGATGCACTTCTGGTAGCAGCGCAGGACTACGACAGTCAGCTTGATATTACCGGAAGCGGCATCATGGGCTATGTGGACATTCCCAAAATATCCGTAACGCTGCCTATCTATCATGGCACAGATTCCAATACACTTTCAGCCGGGATCGGGCACCTGTTGGGCAGTTCCCTCCCGATTGGCGGGGAAAGCACACACACGATTCTCACTGCCCATTCCGGCATGGCAAGTCAGAAAATGTTTTCTGACCTGGACCTGCTGGAAAAGGGGGATGTTTTCTATCTGGAGGTGCTGGACGAAGTCCTTGCCTATCAGGTGGATGCCATCAAAACCGTGCTACCCCATGATACCACCTATCTGGGCATCACTACGGGAGAAGACTACTGTACCCTGGTCACATGCACCCCCTTTGGCGTAAATACCCATCGGCTGCTTGTCCGTGGGAGCCGCATCCCATATGAGGAAGCAGAAGAGATTGTTTCTTCGATTTCTTTTGAGGAGGGAGCAGTTTCTACTTGGGAGGAGAAGTATATAAATGGTATTCTGACAGGGCTGTGCATCGTGGGTGTCATCATCATTATCGCCGTTACTGTATGGTACATCAGGAGGCGGTAGGATGGTCAAGAAGGTCATCCTTGTGGTAATGCTTTGTGTGTTCCAGATTGGGCTGAGTTTACTTTTGTTTCCTGTGTGGAATCGGCTTTTTACAGAAAAAGAAGTGACGCGTTCAGCGGAGCAGTTCCTTTCCGAGGTGGCTGCTCCCGTCTCAGAACCAGAAACAGAAAGTACCGATCCAACGGAACTGCAGAGGCCCTATGCAGAACTTTGGAAAGAAATGTGTGCCTACAACGATAATCTTTATGCGCAAAAACAGGCTGATTTGAACAGCACGGATGGCTTCAAGGAATCCAGCTTCCAGCTTCGGGACTATGGGCGAAAGGATGAAGTGTTTGCCGTGCTTACCATTCCGAAAATCAATTTGGATATGCCGGTTTATCTTGGTGCCACAGATCTGAACTTAGCAAGCGGAGCAGCACATCTTTCCCAAACCAGCCTGCCTATTGGCGGAGAGAATACCAACTGCGTCATAGCCGGGCATAGGGGATGGAATGGGGTACTGTATTTCCGTTATGTCCCGGATTTGGTAAGGGGCGATACTGTCACCATACGAAATATTTGGGAGACGCTGACTTATCAGGTGGTGGAGACGAAGATCATTGCCCCCAATGATGTGGATGCCATTCATATCCAGGAAGGACGGGAACTGCTGACGCTTTTGACTTGCCACCCCTATGCCAGCGGAGGCAAGCAACGGTTTCTTGTCATATGTGAACGAGTGAATTAAAGAGGTCTTTATGAATAAACGCATGGCGGGTGATTACGAGATCATCCAGTCTTTTCACATTGGTGATCAGGAGGTGGTACTTGGAGAGAATGTGAACGCTCCCCCGGAGGAGCGCTATATGTGCGCTTTCTGCCAGCAGAATGAAATCATGGCACTGTATAACGATGTTCTCGTCAGCGATGATTTCTGCGAAATCGCAAAGCTGTATGGAGAGCGGCTGGCGCAGCAGGCGGAGAAAACCCGTGTGGCAATGTTCAAGCCCAAGTTTCAGGGTATCGACATAACCCCACTGACAAAGGCCGACTGTACTCCCATTTCCCATGAGGACGACCTGAACGGAAAAGTGGTTGTCATCAAGCCGGCGGTACTTCGCCGGGAGTATCAGCTGGCAACCAACCAGATAAAGCTCTGCACCGGCGGTTTTGGGGCGTATCCCCACAGCCGTGGTTCTGCCTGCTTCTGTGTTGACCTGTACTCCGGCAAAGAATCCCGGTTTGAACGGCAGGACGTTCTTGGCATCTTGGAACAATCACAGCTTCCTCAATGGGCAGTGCTGGGGCTTGAACAATATCGCAATGAACACCGGCAGAAAACCCATAAAGGCAGGAAGGAACGTTGATGGAACAGAGAACAAATGTAGGCTATGTCATTACGGACTCCGTCCATATCGGAGATACAGAATTTGTGATTGGACAGAGCGAACACGACCCTGCACGATTTGTCACATGGGCTTGCGATAGGGGCGATTACTATTATTGGGGACATTACCTGACCAGCCGGGAGGATGCCGAGCGGGACCTAATCAAGCGGGCATCTGAACGGATTCGCTATTTGAATAGTATCCGGGGAGAAAAACAACCTGAAAAGAAAAAGGAGCGTGAGCGATAATGGAAGCAGAAATGACTTTGCGCCCCATGACGGCAGCGGAGCAGATGTACAGTTATTCCCAAAGCCAGCAGATTTCTATGCAGACTGGACTGATTGGCTATCTTCGGGCAGATATGGACAGCAACGGAACGGGATTTTTCAGTTCTTGGAACGGCTTTCGGGACAGCTTGAAAAGCGATGATTTTAAGCAGGAATTTGATGAGGTTCTCAACGAACTGCGTGAAGATGGAAACCTTCTGTATGACCGCACCATCTTAGCCCGATGCTGCCACCGAAGGCCGGACAGTTCTTTTCGCAATGATCGGAATGAATATGGCTTCCGTGCGGATACCGATCACTATTCTTATTTGATGCGCGTCAATCCCAACAAGGGCGAGTACAATCTATACTGCTATTGCTATGTGCGGCAATGGTTGGATCGACACATGCGGCAGGCGGAAAAGGGCATCCGCTTTATTACCCCGGACTATAAGGAAATGTTTCGGATTCCGGATGGTGACAGAATCCGCATGACGCTCCCCTCCGGGGAAACACAGGAGCAGACATGCCGCTATATTGATGAAACCCATCTGGAGGTGGGCAACAATCTCTATCACATTTGTGAGTTTGCCGAGCGGATGCAGTGCAATGGCGTGAAAACCATTCCTCTGCGTTCTTCCCTCCCGGAAAAGTGTTTCAGCACTTTGGAATCCACAGGTGAAATGATCGTCATTACCAAGGGTGAAAAGGGTTACGCTTCTACCGGAATTTATCCGCAGAGTGATTCCACGAAGGAAGGTGCTTCTGCCCTCAATGCCGCCAACGGTGTAACGAAAGCACAGGAAGCGGCTATGGTAGCCGGCTCCATGTTCGGCTGGGAAACCACTGCCGCAGATTCCAAGAATTACGACGAGCAGGGTGTTCCTATTCGTCCGAAAGCTAAAGACCGTGACGAACGCTGAAATCGGGAGGGGAACCGATGGCATCAAAATATGAACGGATCACGGATTTGTATTTGCAAACAGCAGGTGAAGTGGCAACGCCGGAGGTGTGGCCCCGGTTTCTGACCACCGCCTGCTATAATTTCCGACTTTCCTTTGATAAGCAGGTTCTGTTGTATGCCCAGTGCCCGGATGCCACCGCAGTCCTGCCTATCGAAGGGCGGCAGGGCTGGAACCAGCGGTTTGGGCGGTGGGTCAATCGTGGCTCCAAGGGCATTGCCATTCTGGACAGCGACAGCAATGGTCAAGCGAGAATCAAATACTACTTTGATATTGCGGACACCCACGAAGGGCGACATCCCCGCCCGGTGCCCATTTGGACAGTATCGCAAGAGAGTGAAGCAGCAATTGAGGAGACACTGGAAAACAGTTTTGGTGCTCTGGGAAGTAATGATAATCTGGGGGACACCCTGCTGTCAGTGGCATCCAATGTCATGGAGGATAACTTTCAGGACTATCTGGCGCAGCTCATTTACTATAAGGAAGGCAGTTTTTTAGAGCCTCTGGATGAGGAATCCCTGGAAGCGATTTTCAAGCCCCTGCTGCAAAACAGCATCGGCTATATGCTGCTGGTGCGCTGCGGCATTGACCCTTCTGCACATTTCACCCCGGAGGATTTCAGCTACATCAGCGGTTTCAATACTTTGCAGACCATCAATGCACTGGGCACGGCTACCAGCGACATCTCCCAGATGTGCCTGTCCGAAATCGCCCGCACGGTGCTGTCCTTGCAACGGCAGCCAAATCACACATTTGAAGAACCTGCCCAAAAGGAGTATGCTGTAACTGAAAACCAACCGGAAAGGAGCATGAACCATGACACAGATCACCTACACGAAGCAGGGGGATTATCTGCTTCCCAACCTTCTCTTGCCCCAGGAACCCCAGATTCCCCTTGGGAAGTACGCATTGATGCGCCGCAGATTCCTACAGCAGAACCGGAAAGTGGCCTACACGAATCTTCTGACCACAGGGCAGCTCCACGCTCACCTGATGGAGATCGAGGAGACAGCCAAGCAGAGAATCTCGCTGATGGTAGCGCAGATGGCGCAGACCGAAGGCGTGACGGAGGAGCTGAAAGCCACCGACCAGATGAAATGGGTGGGTCTGATGAACAACTTCCGCTCAGCAGCGGAGGAGCAGATTCTACAGGAATTGATTTACGCATAGAAGGTATCTTGCCGCCGCCCAGTTTTGAGGAGCAAATCTCCTTTTTGGGCGGCGGTTATTTTGCACCCGAGCAGGAGGGCGAACAGCAGACCTTCTTCTCCCAGCCCCAGCTTCCCCAGCAGATCATTGACGAAGCCCTTTGCATTGGCTTCAATGATAGAAACAGCCGTCTCATTATCTGTGCCTACTTTATGAAGGATAAGCCGCTGGAAGATAACGCGGCTTTTCTGCAAAAGAGCTACGGCACCAATGGCGCAGGACTTTTCATCAATAACCGGGAATACGCCATCTTGTATGACGCGGATGGTATTCGTATTGCTACCGGGCGCACCGTCCAAAAGCGGTATACCACCCTGGTCACATGGGAGCAGGCGGCAAAACGCATCCGGGAACTGCTGGACTTGGGGCGGTATATGCCCCAGAGCGAACTTGACCGGGTGCAGGACTTTGAACGCATGGAACTGGCAAAGTCCCTGATCTATGCCAGACGGGAATTCAGCGACGAAGCCAGAGATGCCGGATATCTCCCCCTGACCACGCTGACCTATTCTGCAAAGGGTGGTTTCCCGGAAATTGAAACCCAAATGCAGCGCCTCCTGGAAGATCGTGATACCCTCAGCCAGCTTATTGATGAGTGGACATTGTTTGCCGCCGTCTATGAAAAAGACCGCAGTCTCTTGCGCAGTCGCTGGTATGACCCAATAGCACTTCTGCGCAGGCTGGAAGATTTGCAACGAGAACCCCTTGTTTTCACCGCCGCCGATGGGGAAGACCCACAGCGGCGGTTCTTCATTTCCGACGATGAAATAGACCGTATTCTGCGTGGCTCTGAGAGAAGCTATGAATCCCGTCTGGATACCTTCTCCTTTTTCAGCCGGAACACCGATGCCAAAGAGCGGGAACGGTTTCTGAAACAGCAGCATGGCGAGTACAGCGGCTATCATGGAGGGAACGACAACCAGACCTATACCTCCGCCGGTCTGTCATTCAGCCACGGCAGTTTGGCAGAACCCTACGCCCATGTGGAACTGAAATGGCCTGCCATTACAAAGCGGGTTTCCGATATGATTTCTATGGGCAGATTTCTGTATCCCAGCGATGCTGAGAGGATGGCGGACTACGAAGTCAAGCAGCTTGCAAAACTGGTCATGAACTTCTTCCGGGATGCCCCTGTTGAATCTGCCAGACCCACCGAAAAGAGCATCTTTGACTACTGGGATGGGGTGGCAGATGTACAGGGGCAGCTTTCTGACCCGGAGCGAGTCAAGGAAATCTATGAAACCATGATGCTGCCCCTGTGGAATGCAACCCTGCCAGGTGACCGCTTTTATCCGGAGCGGGAGCGTGGTATGGAAGCGATGCAGGCGTATCAGGCGGGCACTTTCTCTGTTTTTGGGAGAGATCATACCTTACGCCCGTTGTCGGGACTATCTCAGCCGGAAAAACAGCAAAAGATGGCATCCAATGCTGATTTGGATGCTGCCAAAGAGTTGATCGATCAATTCTGTTCTCAGGAATACGGTAGTGAAGCCGACTTCTCGGATATTCAGAAAGTGAGTATAGCCTACACCACCATTACGGACGACGAAATCCCTGTTGAGGTCTATGTAAATCTGATCGAGTTCAGGCTGGAGCGTTATATCGAAGGCATCATCGTTGATTCCAGACAATATCGCTCTTTGGAGGAACTGACGGAACAGGAATTGGTTAACCTGGATTTTGACGAACTGGTTTCCTTTTCCAGAGAGCAGCTCGCAAAGGTAGCGATTCACGAAGCCGAAATACTGTTGCAATGGAATTCGGATGGTGAGCAAATCCAGACATGGCGGCATTTCAATGGCTGGTTTTATAATCACTATGGCATTGTGGATGGGGTTGCAAGTTCGGTTGCAGGTCCCTTCGATACGCTGGAAGATGCAAAGGCGGCGGTTCTTGCCCACCGCCCTTTGGCAGCTGAAGAATTTGATTTTCGTGATTCAGAAGATACTTTTGATGATATTGACCCGGAACAGATTCGTCAGAGTCTGGCACAGCGTGGTATCGTCAACGGCGAAGTGGTTGACCCGGACGCTCTGGAGAGTGACCCTTTCATCCAGCGGGTGGTGGCAGATACCGAAGCAGCACAGGTGCAGTCCACCGTTCCCATTCCTCCCCAGCCGAAACCCAAGCGGGAGCGCACTACCTTTGAACCATTCCTCCCGGAGATTCCCAGGGAACAGCGCACCAATTTCCACATCACCGACCCGGAGCTGGGCTATGGAACCGCCAGTGAAAAGTATGCCGCCAATGTTTCCGCCATCCGTATGCTGAAACGCATCGAGAACGAGGGCAGGCTGGCAACCCCTGTGGAGCAGGAAATCCTTTCCCGGTATGTGGGCTGGGGTGGACTAGCCGACTGCTTTGACGAAAAGCACAGCAAATATCAGGAACTGAAAGCCCTGCTTTCCGAAGAAGAATACGCAGCCGCCAGATCCAGCTCCCTGACCGCATTCTACACCTCCCCAGTCATCATCCAGGCCATGTATCTGGCGTTGGAGCAGATGGGCTTCCGGGAGGGCAATATCTTGGAACCGTCCTGTGGCGTGGGCAACTTCATCGGCATGATCCCGGAAAGCATGGCAGTCAGTCATGCCTACGGTGTGGAATTGGATTCTATCTCCGGACGCATTGCCCAGCAGCTTTATCAGAACAGCTCCATTGCCGTCACCGGCTTTGAAAAGGTGCAGATGCCGGACAGCTTCTTTGATGCAGCTATCGGCAATGTGCCCTTTGGTGACTTCAAGGTGCTAGACAAGCGGTACGATAAGCACCACTGGCTGATTCACGATTACTTTTTTGGCAAGACGCTGGATAAGGTCAGACCAGGCGGAATTGTGTCGTTCATCACCTCCAAGGGTACAATGGACAAAGAGAACTCCGCCGTAAGGAAATACCTTGCACAGCGGGCTGACCTGATCGGTGCCATCCGCCTGCCCAATACCGCATTCAAACGCAATGCCGGAACGGAAGTCACCAGCGATATTCTGTTCCTGCAAAAGCGTGACCGGATGACAGACATCGAGCCTGACTGGGTACATCTGGATACCGACCCCAACGGCATCCGCATGAATAGCTATTTCGTTCAGCACCCGGAAATGATTCTGGGCGAGATGGTCATGGAATCCACCCGGTTCGGCATGGACAGCGTGTGCCGAGGGGATGAAAATGCCGACCTGTCTGAGTTGTTGCAGGGAGCCATCAGTAACATCCATGCCCAAATCACCGAGTACCAACATGAGGAATTGGAGGAAGAAGATAACTCTATCCCTGCTGACCCCAATGTGCGCAATTTCAGTTACACCATAGTTGACGGCAAGGTATATTTCCGGGAGAACAGCCGCATGAACCCGGTGGCGGTTTCCGCTACGGCGGAAAATCGCATCCGGGGGATGATTGCTCTTCGGGATTGTGTGCGCAGGCTCATTGACTACCAGACCGAAGGGTATCCGGACGAGGACATTCAGAAAGAGCAGGCGCAGCTCAATTCCCTCTATGACGAATACACTAAGAAATACGGTATGCTGTCCAGTCGGGGCAACAGCCTTGCCTTTGGGGATGATTCCAGCTATTTCCTGCTGTGTTCACTGGAGGTGCTGGACGAGGAGGGCAATTTCAAGCGCAAGGCGGATATGTTCACCAAGCGCACCATCCGTCCCCATGTTGCTGTCACCTCCGTGGATACCGCCAGCGAAGCCCTTGCTGTGTCCATTGCGGAAAAAGCCCGGGCGGATATGCCCTTCATGGCAGAATTGTCCGGGAAAACCGAGGAGGAACTGGAAACAGAGCTGGCAGGCGTTATTTTCCGGGATGTGAACTGCGCCGAGCGCAAAGAGGAAATCCCGCTGGCCTTTGTGGATTTGGAGCGGTATGCCTTTGTCACTGCAGATGAATACCTCTCCGGCAATGTGCGCAGGAAACTGCGCATGGTGAAAGCCTTGCAGGAGGTATTGCCTCCCGAAAAGAAAGAACTGCTTACCCGGAACATTGATGCCCTGACTGCGGTGCAGCCGGTGGATTTGACTGCCGGTGAGATTGGCGTCCGCATTGGCGTCAATTGGGTACCCAGGGAGATCTACGAGCAGTTTCTGTATGAAGTCATCGGCACCAGTGCCTATGCCCGATACAAGATCAAGGTGCTGTATTCGCCCCATTCCGGCGAGTGGAATGTGACCAACAAGTCCTTTGACGGCAGCAACATCAAGGCGGTCACCACCTACGGCACCAAGCGGATCAATGCCTACCACATCTTTGAGCAGACCTTGAACCAGAAGGATGTCCGTATTTATGATACCAAGATTGATGCCAACGGTAATGAAGTCCGGGTTCTGAACAAGAAGGAAACTGCCATTGCCCAGGATCGGCAGGAGCTGATTAAAGCCAAGTTTACCGAATGGGTTTGGAAGGACATTGACCGCCGGGAGCGTTTGTGCGGCATCTACAACGAAACCTTCAATGCCATCCGCCCACGGGAATACGATGGTCAGCACATCCGTTTTTCCGGCATGAACCCGGAAATCACTCTCCGAAAGCACCAGATCAACGCCATCGCCCACATCATGTACGGCGGAAATACATTGCTTGCCCACGAAGTTGGGGCAGGGAAGACCTTCGAAATTGTTGCGGCGGCGATAGCAACAAGAATGCCGACTACCTTAAAAATCTTCTTTATAACATCGCACATAATTAAAACCTCCAAATGTTTTATTTTCCTAATTATAGTATAAGAACAATACAAAGTCAAGCCTTTTTGAAATAAATTCATGGTTTATACACAAATGAATTTATATGTAAAAAAACAAAAGGACGGAAAAATCCGTCCGTCATGTTTATTCAGATTAGTCTGCGAGAAGCTTTGAAAGACTTTATCTGATCCGGGTAACGGCAGCCAACAAAATTTTTTTGATTTTTTTCAAGATAAATTCACCTGCTTTTTTTATTTAAATTATATCATATATTCTGAAAATTTACAATAAAAAACAGGCGGATTTTTTCAACCGCCTGTCAATGATTTTTTATTTTGTAACTTTTTCTCTTTCATCTTTTTCAGCAGATTCTTCAATTCCTGCCTGCATTTTCAAAAGGTCACGAATTTCTGTAAGAAGTTCTTCTTGAGTTGGAGCGGCATCTTCGTTTGCTTTTTC
>OQWI01001251.1_pt1 | contig 11119 bp, 10 predicted proteins | sample 1691551 | NCBI WGS metagenome assembly OQWI01 (sample SAMN03418259, study PRJEB22391) | human gut metagenome | biome: human-gut; feature: organic feature; material: feces | host: Homo sapiens | place: Tanzania | collected 2013-01
TGATCGAGATGGTGCAGGATGCCGCTATCAATACAAACCATGCACAACTCATCTTTACAACACACGATACCGGACTTCTCGACCTGACGTTGCTGCGGCGCGATCAGATTTGGTTTGCTGAGAAGAATGAAAAGACCATGCAGACCGATATTTATGCCCTGACGGAATTCTCCCCGCGGAAAGGGGAAAACATTGCCAAGGGCTATCTGCAAGGCCGGTATGGGGCGATTCCATTCATTGGGGGGAATGCAGTATGGGCAGAATAAAAGAACTCAGCCGCAAACCTGCCCGAACCAGAAAGCGAAATCCTGTCGTATACCTCATCTGCGAAGGCAGCGAAACCGAGATTCGTTATTTTAAGCGTTTCCGCAGTCGAGGGTGCAATATTGACATTATCCCGATTTCTTCACAGTATAAGTCCGCTGACAGGCTTGTGCAGAAAGCCAAGGCAACGATGGGCAATAATCCATACTACCCGGAAGATGGCGATTCCATCTGGTGTGTGTTTGACCGTGACGATAACTCCAACGAAGTTCTTCTGCGTGCCAAACAGTCCGCTCAAAAGGAAGGCTATCATTTGGCCTACTCTAACCCATCTTTCGAGTTGTGGTTCCTGCTGCACTTTGTAAATCAACAGGCAGAGGTTGAAGATTGTCAGTCATTGATTCGCCTGCTGAAACAGCCGAACAGAATCCCTGATTATGAAAAGAATAAGGATTACTTTGACGTTTTGAAGCCTTTGCAGGCAACTGCAATTCAGCGAGCGAAAGTTCGTACCGAACAGATTCAGAACCAAGGTATTGAGCCGTTTTCACGGCAGAGCAATCCTATAACAACAGTTTGGGAACTGGTGGAGTATTTGAACTCTAAAATTTAGGAGCAAAAATCAAAACTGTACACATAGCTAGGCCAACAGATTGGATATAACCTGTTGGCCTAGCTATGCTTTTACTTTTAGAACAACACCCCACAGAAAATCTCTAGGACATAACGGCATTAGGGATCGTTAAGTTGCACAATTAAAGGTCATACCAATGCTCTACTGGTCGTTAAAAAGGAAAAAAGACTTTTCCGATCTTGTGCGCGGGAAAGATTTGATCTATAATATAACGATGAGAAATAACATTTTATTTGTGGATGGTGTATAAAATGCGGATTGGTTTAATAGATGCCGACTTAATGGACAACGGAACTCGTCACCCCAACTTAGCCTTAATGAAGCTTGCTGGTTATCATAAAGATAATGGTGATGAAGTTACCTTGATTTATGATTCTTATGAATCTGTCCGCAATTATGACAAAGTATATATCTCGAGGGTTTTTACTTTTACATACGTTCCGGATTGGGTTTTAAAGCTTGATAATGTTTCATATGGCGGAACTGGCTTTTTTGCCGATGGCGGCGAAAATCTTCCAGATGCGGTAGAACATCATATGCCATATTATGATATTTATAAACCTTTTATTGACGAACAAATTGCTAACGGAAAAAGTCGAACCTACTATCAAGACTATCTAGATTACTCTATTGGCTTTACCACTAGAGGCTGCTTTAGAAAATGCAGCTTTTGTGTAAACAAAAAATATGATCATGTGTTTCGGCACTCCCCTGTAAAAGAATTTCTTGATCCACAAAGACCTTATATCTATTTGTGGGATGATAATATCCTAGCCTACCCTTATTGGGAAGAAGTCCTTGATGATATTGAGGCAACCGGGAAGCCATTCCAATTTCGACAGGGTATTGACATTCGACTAATGACAGACCGAAAAGCCGAGAGATTCGTACATTCCCGCTATCAGGGTGATTTTATTTTTGCCTTCGATCATCTTGAAGATAAAGCCTTGATTTGTGAAAAATTGCAGCTTTGGAAACGATACTCTTCCAAAATATGTAAACTTTATGTGATTGTTGCCTATAAAGCTCAAGATGCGACTGATATTGACGATGTTTTTCAGCGCATCCATGCTCTTATGGAACTTGGCTCTATCCCATATATTATGCGCTATGAGGCATACAAAAAAAGCCCCTTCCGTTCTTTATATATCGAACTTGCCCGTTGGTGCAACCAGCCAAACTTTTTCAAAAAAATGTCTTTTAGGGAGTTTTGTGCGGCAAATCAACGATATAAAAAAGATCAAAGCACCTATTGTTCTGCATATCAGGCAATGACCGACTTTGAACGCGAATATCCTGAAATCGCAAAAAAATATTTTGATCTAAAATTCGAACAAGAAAATATTTACGCTAGACAGTACGGTTATGGACGTCGGTATGCTAATAAACCGCTTTGTAGAGATTGTAAGCGGAAAAGCATCTACTGGGATGCTTTCTTGAACGATGAATGCAATACGGATAAACTCTTACAGGCGTATTTTACAAAGCAAATAGATCTAGAATGCCTGACATATAGAAATGCTGAATGTCACTGTTCCGCAGCATTCATCGCCGAAAAGCTGATCAAACTTATTGATGCCACTCCTGAAGAACACATTATAGAATTGATAAAAAATGCTGATTCTCTTGAAAGTGTTGAAAAAGATAATATCCCACAATTTAGTCAATTAACACATGCGTTTCTTAATACACCGCTTATCCTTCGTAATTCTGGCGAACGCATGAAATTTGAAGATTTAGGTTATTACTTGCTCCGTGATTCAAATCAATCTGCTGATCAAACACCAATTGCTTGTAAGAAATATGGTGAAAATCATGCCAAACTTGCTGCTCAACTGGATCTCGCGTTTATCGATAAAGCAAATTCGTCGCATCTAGTCGAGCAATCTCAACTTGGGAAAGTCTATTCCAATCTTTCTGAAGATGTTCAGAAGCGCGTTGCACGAAAACTTCGTTTCAGACTTCCAATAGTTCAGCAATTTTATGTAAATGGGCAAAATTGGGATGTCATTGATGAAAAAATTTCTGTTTTGTCGGTTTCTACCCAAAAAAGGAGAAGATCTAATGTCATAGATGTGGTACAATGGTATTTAAGGGATGGCTTACAGGAGAACTGACAACTTGCCCCCCTAAAGGATGTTATCCATTTTGACTTTACAGGATTTATCCCTAAAATCCAGCTATGAAAGTAAGACGGACGAACTGGTGCAGGATTTTTATATTCCTGCGCTTAGTTGTGCTGTCTCTTATGATCGCATAGCTGGATTTTTTTCGTCGTGGAGCCTTTCGATTGCAGCGGAAGGTTTAGCAGCTCTTATATGCAGCGGCGGTCACATGCGCTTGCTTGCAAGTCCACACTTAAGCGAATCTGATGCCAAAATCATGGCAGAAGCCACAAACGGATCAAAAAAATTTTTTGAAAACAAACTTCTTAACAGTTTGGAAAGCGTTTCCTCTGAATTTGAAAGAGATCATTTACAAGCGTTAGGGTGGATGTTGTCAAATGGATATCTTGAAATAAAACTAGTTCAGGTTATAAATGATTCTACCGGGGCAGCTACCGCCGATCTTTTCCATCAAAAAGTTGGAATCATCACCGATTCTGAAGGGAATGCACTTTCTTTTAGTGGATCTATCAACGAATCCGCTTCTGCATGGATTGGTAACATTGAAGAATTCAAAGTATTCCGTTCATGGCTTCCTGGTCAGGATGAATTTTATCAGGCAGATAAAAAGCGTTTTGATTCCTTTTGGAATGGACAACGTTCATATGTCTGTGTTATGGAATTGCCCGAGGCTGTGAAGAAACGCATCATTCAGTATGGCGAAGATTTTTCTAAGGATGTCTTCATTGCAAAACACTATATCACACGAAAAAAGATTCAAACAAAATCCATCAAAGAAAATCTTTCTCTCTTCCCTTACCAAAAAAGAGCCCTCGACTTTTGGATAAAAAACGACTATAAGTTGCTTTTCGAAATGGCTACAGGAACCGGAAAAACTCGAACAGCGCTTGCTTGTGTCAATCACTTGGTCGAACAGATAACGCAGCTGATTGTAATTATTTCCTGTCCTGAAGGCACACTTGCTAGGCAGTGGCGCGACAACGAAGTCATTCCTGCGGGATTTAAATTCGAGTCAGAAATTGTTGCCGATGGCACAAATTTAAAATGGCGAACGCAACTGATGACTTCTATAAATAAGTTATCTGTTGGATTCTTAAAAAATCTAATTATTTACACTACACATACAACTAGCAGCTCTTCTGATTTTATTGAACGAATTGAATCCTGTAAGTCAAATATTCCCATTTGTTTTGTCGCAGATGAAACGCACGGCCTTGGGGCCTCAAAAAGTAAGCGGGCCCTTTTAGATCGATATAATTATCGAATTGGACTATCTGCTACTCCTGAAAGATGGTTTGATGATGTCGGCACTATCATTTTAAGGAATTATTTCGGCAACCAATCCTTTGAGTTCAATATTACAGATGCTCTTTCGACGTTGAATCCCCTAACAGGAAAGCCGTTCCTAGTAAATTACTACTATAATCCTGTATTTGTCTCCCTTAATTCTGATGAGCTTAATGAATATATGAAGCTTACCAACAAAATCCGAAAATTGTTTAATTGTCAAAAGGATAGTGACGATTATCAGAAGCGTTATGAAAAATTAGTGTTCAATCGGGCAAACATTCAAAAAAACGCTTCGAGTAAATTACCCGCTCTAAAAAAGCTTTTATGTAGTTTAAAAGACGATATTTCAAACCTATTAATCTTTGTTTCCCCGGAACAGATAGATCCCGTCATGCAATTACTTTGCGATCTTCATATTACGGCACATCGATTTACCCAAGAAGAAGGGACATCTAAAAGTGTTGAATATGGAGGAATCAGCGAAAGAGAGTATTTAATCAAGCATTTTAAAAGTGGCGATTACCAGGTGCTTGTCGCTATTAGTTGTTTAGATGAAGGTATTGATATTCCCTCCGCAAACAAAGCCATTCTCCTTGCTAATAGCACTAACCCACGAGAGTACGTACAACGAATAGGTCGAGTGATTCGTCAATCCCCCAATAAATCCTTTGCAAAAATTTATGATTTTTTGGTTGTTCCAGACAAAACAGTTATTCTTCCGCCAGAAATTGCTCAATTTGAAAAAGATATATTAAAAAAAGAACTTGTACGTGTCTCTGAAATGTCAAAAAACGCTATCAACAACGCTTCAGTGTTAAAGATGGTTTCTTCGTTGGATTAAGGAGGAATATGTATGGCGCTAAATAAAATCATTCTGCAAAAATTAAAAGAGAAAACACAAAATTCTCAAAATATTCAAAGTTTTCTGCTAGATATTTTTCAGTATGAAAGTACAACAACTGGTTGGTATCAAAAGAAATATAAGGATTTGCTGGAAAGTCATATAAAAGAGGATGAGGATAAATGAGATTTACATCAATTGAAATCAAAAACTTCCGTCAATATAAATCTCTTGTGCTTAATTTTCCCAAAAGGACAGATCATGATCTTCATATTATAATTGCAGATAACGGAATAGGAAAAACAAATATCTTAAATGCAATTACATGGTGTTTATATGGTGAAGAGCCTCATTTAGGAAACAGTTCAAAGAGTTTACCAAAAGTCAATCTTGCTGCGCTTCAGGAGGCCTCCGACAACGGAGATCTGAAAATAGATGTGACTGTTAGTATCTATGCTGAGGATGATGGAAATCAAATTATATTTATTCGGAAAGCTTCTTTTTCTGTTGAAACCGAATTTGAAAGTAAAAGTGAGCTGACCGTCTTGCATAATGATGGCTCTGGCGATATTTTGGAGAGCGAAGAAAAAGCTTCTGAATACGTTGAAAAATACATGCCAAAACGAATCCAGGAGTATTTCTATTTTGACGGCGAGCAGTTAGACAATTACTTTATGGATGATGACAATAATAAAATTCGAGAAACCATTCATAATATTTCTCAAGTTGATGTTGTCACGCGCGTAAAGCAACGTCTATCCGAGGTGGCCGCCTCCTTAAAAGTTAATGCTGGAAAAAAGCGACCGGATATAAAAGCCTTAAATCAAGATATTGCAAAAATCGATTCCCAACTTAAACAAGTAACGGATACAATTTCGGAATTAGACCGCCAAATTTTATTGTCTCAACAAATTATTCGAAGAAACAGTGAATATCTAAAGGGTTCTGAAGATATTCCTGGCTTAGAACAACGCTATAATGAACTTGTTCAACAGCATAGTGATCTTGAGTCTAAAGTCTCAAACTGTTATAACCAATTATACGCATTTATCAGAAATGCTAAAATAGCTCTGTCTTTTTATCCCTACGCTCAAAACGCCCTTACACTAATCTCCGAAAAAGAAAAAGCTCATGCTCTTCCTCCAGATATTGACAAAAAGACCCTTATTCAGCTGCTTCAAAATCCAGACGGTCGTTGTATGGTCTGTAATCAGCCGCTTTCTATTCATGCACGAAAATATATTGAAGATCTTATTGGAAAAATTCAAGTCTCTAGCGAGACTTCAAATATCCTTATGCGAATTCGAAGTGAATTGGAACGTGTTATAGAAGCTGGCGACACATATCCGAAAACAAAGGAACAACTTCTGAACCATCTAAAAGATGTAGAGAACGCTTTAGAACTTTGCGACAAGGAACTCGCCGAAAAAGATGCCGCTATTCGAAAAGTAAGTGATACAGAACAAGTTATCAAGTGGCATACTGAACGGCAACAACATCAAGAGCTTCTTGAGAAAAACAAGAACATGCGAGCTGTTGCTAGTTATCAATTAGATGAACTACAGAAGAGCCGAGAGCAAATTGAAAAAGAATTGGATAAAGCACTCGAAAAAGACAAAGAATTTCATCATATCAATTCTCTGCTCCAGCTTGCAAAAAATTCGCAGCAGATCGTCACCTCTATTGAATCTGAAATGATGGCAGAAGTTCGTGAGCAAATGGAATCCCGTACTATGGATTACTTTCGTAAACTTATTTGGAAAAAAGATGTTTATGATCATATCACCCTAAATGAAAAGTATCAGCTCGACTTGATTCATCGGAATGGATACTCGTGTGTCGGTTCGTGTAGTGCTGCTGAACGATCTCTACTTGCTCTATCGTTCACCCTAGCACTTCATGAAGTATCTGGCTTTAGTGCATTGCTATTTATCGACACTCCTGTTTCTCGCGTTTCGGGTGAAAATCGCTCTAATTTTGCAAAGGTGTTAAAAGAGGTGAGCTTAGAGAAACAACTTATTATGGCATTTACCCCAGATGAATATTCTGAAAGTGTCAGTTCTGTTTTTCAACCCATATCATCTTCTTCGGTTATTTTAAAAATGAACGCAACGAATGATATCACGTCCATAGAATAAGGTGCAGCTATGAATGATTTATCACGCAACCCAGATCGGTTAAATATCTCTCAAAAAACCAAAGCTATCGTTGACGAATTGGATCGCACAAAATTTATGAATTTGGATTCTGGATCGATTACACGCTCGGAACTTTTTCTTTTTGCTATGTCTCTTGGCGCAGAAACAGTTCCGACAAAACTTGAGGCCATAAATCCCGGTGGATTTATTCTTGAGAAATCTATTGATAGTACTACGCTAGCATGTATCTATGCACTGTCAATTTCAAAGCATTCCGGTACAGATTTAGACGATATTACAGACAAAAGCGAAGTCTATAAACTTGCTCAAGAGTATGCAAATACAGGCTTTGAAATCATTGAAAATTACCTTTCTGCCAAGAAGAATTCAAGAGATCTCTTGTGGGAGTTAATGAGAGAGGCTGACGAGCAGTATAAAACGCTACATACCGTTCCCTGTTCAATGCCATAATTTATTTCCTTAAATTTTACAATCAGCTAAATCATCTCAACCAGTAGAAACAAAAATTTCCAATTAAATTAATCATTGCCGGGTGCAGTCAAGCACTCGGCAATTTTAATATAATTGATCTTGCGGGACATCACATTTTTGCGATATCTACACGCTCTGTAGAGTTTTGAAAAGGTAATTGAAACCTCAGCAGTAAGCAGTGCCTTTGGTGATTTTACTTCCTGTGTAGCTGATAAAGAAGGGCGCGCTGGCATCTAGATGATTCCGAAGAGGCATTTTCGTCCTGTGGACGATGTATTGTTTTAGGACTTCCTCGAGTGAGGGAGTTATTGGTATCAAGCGTTGGCGCTGGTTCTTCGATTTTACGATGGTAATTAGACCCTTCTCCAAGTCCACGTCAGAGAGGGTCAGACGTACAGCCTCTCCGATTCTCATCCCCGTGGCATACAGAACGCGTAGTAATGCTGGTATTGAGAACATAGCGTTCCTTTTGCCATTTGTTGAAGAGAGTCGCAACTGGTCAGCTTTCTTAAACAGTGCATTAATTTCTTCTGAGGAAAAGATTCTTGGAATGAACCTTTTATCCTTCTGGCGAGGCATCGGTGGAACATAGGATATGAATCCACAGTGGCAAAGATAACGAGCGAACTGGTTTATGGCTGACCATTTGTCGTATAGTGTTCTTTCACGGTCGTTGACTCTCCCTTTCCTCCATTCAGCAACGATTTTTTTCGTCAGGATGGGCTCTTCAATATTGAGGTCAAGGACGGTAAGGTCGAGTTCCTTGAAGATATACTCGAACTTTTCTGTTGTGAAGCCCATCGCAGCTTTCATTTTTATGAAGCTATCAAAATAAGGCGCAAAGATGCTTTTAAAGGTATAGTTAATCATAGAAAACACCTCCTCCCTGCTCATAAAATTCCTCGGCGACAGGAGGGATGTCAAGCACACATTCCCTGAGATTCGTCACATCAATGCGCAAGTATTCCATGGTGGTCTGGGTTGACTCATGCCCCAGCGCGCTGGAGATTGTGGAGATTGCTGTTCCCTTTCTCAGCATATTGCTCGCCAGAGAGTGGCGCAGTGAATGAGGACCGAAGCGTCTTCCGGTCAAGTTTATTCCAGAAGATTGCATGATACGGCTAACCACTCCATTGAGAGATATACGTGTCATGGGCCTAAAGGGAGCCGCTGCCGTGAGGAAAACCTCATCGTATTTACTTTTGGGTCTGGCGTCTCGGGCATAGGTAACCAAAGCTTCCCCGACCTCACGAAGCAATGGAAGTTCCACTGGAGCTTTTGTCTTGCTCTGGTAAAGACAAATCGTGCCGTTATCCCAGTCTATCTGACTCCATTTTAGCGCTGCGATATCCGACACTCTTAACCCGAGTCGCGAGGCAATGATGAATATGGCATAGTCACGTTTGCCCACTTGAGAAGAACGCTCTATGGTGTTCTCAATTTTGAGTATTTCCTCAGCGGTATATACGGAGGGCAGTTTTTCATGATTTGGGAAGTTATTGGATTGCAACGCATATCCAAGATCTCTGTCGACAAAACCTTCTTTACTTAGGAATCGGCAGAACTGGCGGATGGAGTAGAAGTGTTCTCTCTTGCAGGTATGGGCGTGGTCAACAAACTCAATGATTGCTGACTCCGTGAGGTCTGCCAACTGAGATATTCCCTTCCGCCGTAATCCCTCAAGAAAGTAGCTGAGAAGCCGTCGGTGGTTTGATATTGTCTGGTCTGCGCGTCGCTGCGCCTTCAAATCCTCAAGGTACTTAAGGACTATAGTGCCCAACTCTCCGGGGAGAGGATGCTCCACCAGTGTGACAATCCGTCGGCGCACAACGCCTGTGTGCATAAATTCGGTCAGAAGATTGATTCCTCTTTGATGACCTCTTTGGGTGGAAGGAGCTAGACCTGGTAATATCCTGGATAAAAAGTCCAGCCCAGCTTGTTCGGTGTACTCTGAAGTCCCCTGTGCATTCAAATAGGAGACTATTCCTTTCTGCCATCGTCGCCGATGGACCTCGATGCATGTCTCGTCGTATCGATCTGCACGCATTTGTTCGATGCAGGCATCAATCAAGACATTGATGTTTTGTTTAACCATGTTTCTTTGTTGCTCATATGAGAGCAATACGCAAAGAAACAGAATATTATCGAGAAATATTATCAAAAGTTGATTTGATTCTCAATAATTTGGCCATGCATCATTGAAGCCACTTCTGATAAAATTTTACTTTTGATAAGTAGGACGCGATTCAAGACCATTCAAAGCATAAAGCAATGATCCTCCTTTCAGCACAAAGTTGTCCTTATACTGACTAACAGAAACACGATATAGTAATCGTTCATTGAAATACCTGGCCAATAAATACATATACTTGTAGCCAGACTCATTCATCAAGTTCAGCAGTCTCGTTTTTACCGACTTGCCTGCATTTTTCTTTACTTTCGCCATTATTCTATAGCTATTTCCAGATAGTTCTTCAATACGTTTGCTACTCTCAACTGTTTTGCATATTCCATCAGTCGTGTTACGTTCTTTGATGGTTTACGCAGATAATTACGTATCACCTCCGTACAAACATCCAGACCAATCTTATTTCTATACTTAACAGCATCACACACACTGCGTTCCATATCCGTTATCTTGACTTCATAACTGGATATTGTATCAGATTTTACGCCTATTTCAAGATACTCTTTCTTCCAATAATAAAGTTGTATTGGAAGAGACGACGGAAGTGTCACTGTCCTTTTGGCATCAATTGCTATGCAAAACCCCGGCGGTATTGTTGTTGATAGCTGATAATACGCCCAAGCATTATACAAGCAAACCACTCCGTCAGGTACAATTCGCTCTACATCGACCATCGTGTTAAGCATTGCAGTAGGATCTGCATAAACCCCTTGTCGGAGTCTTACCACATCTCCACGCTCAACTGCTCTCAAAACACGCTTATATTCCGCAGCGCTTGAGAGTTCATCTTTGGTGACGATACCACCCTTTTCCTGTATTATTTGATTGATTGATACCATAAGAATCCCTTTTGCGCACAAAGATACAAAAGGAATATGAGAAATGGGTGTTTTTACACGGATAATTTTGATATTCCCCTTGTAAAATTGCTCATTCGCTGCTTTTTCCGTTACAAGCTTGCAGACATCAAACATTCAGCAGAGGTAGTAAGCCTGCGGGTGGCCGACCATAAAGCGATTGAAGGGAGACATACTCTTGTTATCACGAGAAAAGAGCCCATGGTCTGAACCATGGCCGAGTAGCATGATTCTTTCTTGACTAGGACAGTGGTGTAAAGTGTGATCTATCGTTTTTTTGCTTGCACTT
>OQWI01001252.1_pt1 | contig 11113 bp, 9 predicted proteins | sample 1691551 | NCBI WGS metagenome assembly OQWI01 (sample SAMN03418259, study PRJEB22391) | human gut metagenome | biome: human-gut; feature: organic feature; material: feces | host: Homo sapiens | place: Tanzania | collected 2013-01
TTATCGATGGCCAGGTCAAGATTGTTGATGAGCAGACAGGCCGTATCATGGAGGGTCGCCGTTGGAGCGATGGTCTCCACCAGGCTGTTGAGGCCAAGGAGCATGTCCGAGTTGAGGCTGCCACCCAGACCTTTGCCACTATCACCCTGCAGAACTATTTCCGTATGTATCACAAGCTCTCCGGTATGACCGGTACTGCTTCTACTGAGGCAGGCGAGTTCTGGGATATCTACAAGCTCGATGTTGTCGAGATACCTACCAACCGTCCTGTCGCACGTATCGATATGGACGACCGTCTCTACAAGACTAACCGCGAGAAGTATCGTGCCGTCATCGAGGAAATCGAGGAGATGCGCAACGCCGGACGTCCCTGTCTGGTGGGTACCACTTCGGTAGAAATCTCCGAGTTGCTGAGCCGTATGCTCACCCTTCGCAAGATACCCCACGAGGTGCTCAATGCCAAGAACCACTTGCGTGAGGCCCACATCGTGGCCCAAGCCGGACAGAGCGTCAATGGACTGGGCGCCGTGACCATTGCCACCAATATGGCAGGTCGTGGTACCGACATCAAGCTCTCTCCCGAGGTCAAGGCTGCAGGTGGTCTCGCCATCATCGGTACCGAGCGCCACGAGAGCCGTCGTGTAGACCGCCAGCTGCGTGGTCGTGCCGGCCGTCAGGGCGACCCCGGTTCGTCTGTTTTCTATGTATCTCTCGAAGACAAGCTCATGCGCCTCTTCGCTTCCGAGCGTATTGCCAAGATTATGGACCGCATGAAGATTGAGGACGGAGAGCGTATCGAGTCGCCTATCATGTCGCGCGCCATCGAGTATGCCCAGAAGAAGGTCGAGGAGAACAACTTTGGTATCCGTAAACACCTGCTTGAGTACGATGATGTGATGAACAAGCAGCGTACTGTTATCTACGACAAGCGCCGTCATGCACTGATGGGTGAGCGCATCGGTATGGATGTCGCCAACATCATCTGGGACCGCTGCGTGTCTATCATCGAGAACAACGACTACGAAGGCTGCAAGGAAGGTTTCCTTAAGGTTCTTGCCATGGAGTGCCCCTTCACCGAGGAAGAACTTCTCGCCGGCAAGCGCGATGATTTGGCTGAGCGCGCATTTCAGGAGGCTATGGCTTCATTCAAGCGCAAGAACGAGCGTATGCAGAGCATTGCTTACTCCGTAATCAGCGACCTCTATCAGGCCCATGGCGACCGCATCGAGCGCATTGCCGTTCCAGTGACCGATGGCCGCCATATCTACCAGATACCTTGCAACTTCAACGCTGCTTATACCTCTGAGTGCAAGGAGGTGGTCAAGGAGTTTGAGAAGTATATCGTCCTTCATACCATCGATGACGAGTGGAAGGAGCACCTTCGCCAGCTCGACGAGTTGCGCCACAGTGTGCAGAACGCCACTTACGAGCAGAAAGACCCGCTTCTCGTGTTCAAGCTCGAGAGTGCCAAGCTCTGGGATGCCATGATTGACGACCTCAACAACCGTGTGGCCTCAGTCCTTATGCGTGGTCAGGTGCCCGAGTTGCAGCAGCCTGTACAGGAGGCAGCCCCCGAGGAGCGTTCTCAGCGTTACAATGAGCAGAAGATGGACCTCGACGAGCAGGCCCAGCGCAGCGCTGCCCAGCGCGATACCCGTGAGGGAGCCGACCAGGTCAACCACACGCCTTTCGTAGCTCAGAAGATGCCACGTCCCAATGACCCATGTCCCTGCGGTTCGGGCAAGAAGTTCAAGAACTGCCACGGACGCAATCTCCGATAATATGATTGAAGCCAAAGACTTGCTGAAGCAATTCGGCGAAAAGACAGCTGTAGACATCCCGTCGTTTGTTATCAACGACGGAGATGTTCTCGGACTCGTCGGCAACAATGGTGCCGGCAAGACCACATTCTTCCGACTCATCCTTGACCTGCTCGACGCCGACCGGGGTTCGGTCACCATTGACGGAGCCAACCCGGCCGAGAGCGAAGATTGGAAAGCGGGTGTAGGAGCTTATATTGACGAGGGTTTCCTTATCGATTTCCTCACCCCCGAAGAGTATTTCGAGTTTGTCGGCAAGGTCAACGGCATGAGCCGCGACCAGGTTGCCGAACGGCTGACTGTCTTTGAGCGCTTTATGGCCGGCGAGGTGATGGGGCAGAAGAAGTACATACGCGATTTCTCTGCCGGCAACAAGCAGAAAGTGGGCATCGTCTCAGCCCTGCTCAGCCGCCCCAAGACCGTCATTCTCGATGAGCCGTTCAACTTCCTCGACCCGTCGAGCCAGATACTGCTCAAGAAACTCCTCGTCGATTACGCCGCCCAGGAGCATGCCACCATACTGGTGAGCAGCCACAATCTGCAGCACACCATCGACATCTCTACGCGAGTGGCTCTCTTGGAGCATGGCCAGATTATCAAGGACTTGCCCAATGAGGGTGGTAGCGCCGAGAGCGAGTTGGAGAGCTACTTTGAAGTGAGCGAATAGCCGTCTTTAGGTTTCCCCCTATACCATTATCCCCATAGATGTAGGTACTGCCTGCCTCTATGGGGATTATTGTTTCTGCATGTCCGACAGCGGAATTTGTTTCTGTAGATGCCGAGCATATCTCTGCCAGTGCCGAGCATATCTCTGCCGATGCCGAGCATATCTCTACCGGTGCCGAGCAAGCCTGCCTGCACGCCGGCACTGTCCTCGCTTCCGCTATTCATGCCCTTGCCCATCTGGCGATTCACGAAGAAAGCCATTCCGACACCGTGATGATGTCAGAATGGCTTTCCTCCTTTTATATGATAAGATGTATTAATACTCTTCTTCGGCTACGTCTTCAGCCTCCATGTTCAGGTCTTCGGGATCGGTGTCGAAGGTGGTGCGATAGCTTTCTTCCGTGAGTTTGTCCTCGTCATAGCTGTCGTCGTCATCGTCATAGTCGTTGCCGCTGTCCTCGTTGACATCATCCAATTCCTCGTCGTCCTCATCCTCGTCAAAATCACGCATTTTCTTGTCGTCCTCGTCAAATTCCGACTTGTAGCGTGGCTTCTCCACTTCGGGTTTCAGTTTGGCAAAGATGGCCTCCACCCATGAACCTTTGGGTATCTCGAGCACCTCAAAACCGTCGTTCACCTTCTTCTCATACATGCCGCCGGGTTTGTGCAGACGGTTGGCGGGCAGGGTAGTGGTGCTGATGTCAAAACCGCTGAGGATGATGTCCTGAATGCTCTGTGAGAGCGATTCCCAACCACCGCCGAAGTTGCGCTCGAGCACCTCCATGAGCTTGGCAGCCGATATGTGGCGTATATTTTCATAGGTGAGGTCGGTGACTCTGTTGATAGGACGCTTCTTGACAGCCCACTTCTGTATGTGCTTGTCATCGAGCTTGATTTGTCCGATTTTGAATCCGCGCTCTTCGTATTTCTCGAAGACTTTGGGGTTATCAATCTTTATCTCTTCCAGCTCAAAGCCACTCTTGATAATATCCATGTAATGCTGCAGGTTGTCTTTGAAATCGGCTTCCTTTTCGCCACTTTCCCAGAGGCGGAAAATGTCGTTTTCTTGGGCGTCCCAGATATTACTCTTGTTCAAAGTTTTGAGTGTCAGAACTTTATGGTCTTGCTTCATTGTTTGTGTAAAGTTTGGAGTTTGTATTGGCTGCAAATGTATACAACAAATCGTTAAGTTGCAAATTTTTATGCAAAAAAAATCGTATCAATATGAAAAATATCATTAACTTTGCAATAATTATGAGTGAACCGTTAGCTGAAAGGATGCGTCCGCGCACCTTGGATGATTATGTAGGACAGCAGCATTTGGTAGGTCCGGGAGCGGTGCTTCGCAAGATGATTGATACGGGGCACATCTCTTCGTTTATTCTTTGGGGACCTCCCGGCGTGGGCAAGACCACTCTTGCCCAGATTGTTGCCAGCATGTTGCAGGTGCCTTTTTACACGCTCAGTGCCGTGACCAGTGGAGTCAAGGATGTGCGCGATGTGATAGAACGTGCCAAGAGTGGGCGCTTTTTCAATTCCGCCTCACCCATACTCTTCATTGACGAGATTCACCGGTTTTCCAAATCCCAGCAAGACAGCCTCCTTGGGGCGGTCGAGCGTGGCGTGGTGACGCTCATCGGTGCCACCACCGAGAATCCCTCTTTCGAGATTATCCGCCCATTGCTCTCCCGATGCCAACTCTATGTCCTCAAGTCGCTCGAGGCTTCCGACCTGCTCTCGCTTCTTCATCGTGCCGTGAGCCAGGATGTCGAACTCTCCAAGCGCCATATCCATCTGCAGCAGACCGATGCGTTGCTGCGCTATAGCGGTGGCGATGCGCGCAAACTGCTCAACATCCTCGAGCTCGTCATCAGTGCCTCTACCGACGACGAGGTGACCATCACCGACGAGATGGTCGAAGAGCGGCTCCAGCAGAATCCCTTGGCTTACGATAAGGACGGCGAGATGCACTACGACATCATCTCTGCCTTCATCAAGAGCATCCGTGGCAGCGACCCCGATGCCGCCCTCTACTGGATGGCGCGCATGATAGAGGGAGGCGAAGACCCCAAGTTCATTGCCCGCCGCGTGGTGATAAGCGCCGCCGAAGATGTGGGACTCGCCAACCCCAATGCCCTGCTCATGGCCAACACCGCCTTTGATGTGGTCAACAAGATAGGATGGCCCGAGGGCCGCATTGCGCTTGCCGAGGCTGTGGTCTATCTCGCCACCAGTCCCAAGAGCAATTCTGCCTATCTCGCCATCGACGAAGCCCTTGCTGCCGTGCGCGCCACTGGCAATCTGCCCGTGCCGCTGCCCATACGCAACGCCCCCACGGCGCTCATGAAGGAGCTTGGCTATCACGATGGCTATCTCTATCCCCACGACTATCCCGGCAACTTTGTTGCCCAGTCCTATCTCCCCTCCGAGTTGGGTAGCCGCCGCTTCTGGCACGCCCAGCACAGTCCTTCCGAGGAGAAACTCTATCAGCGCATGCTGCAATACTGGGGCGACAGATATAAAGATGACAAGTAAACCAACAATGAATATAGTATTATTGGATATGCAAATAGTATTATTAGACGGATATGCGTCCAATCCGGGCGACCTTACCTGGGAACCCCTCAAAGAGATGGGCGAGGTAACAGTGTTCGACCGCACGCAGCCTTCAGAGGTAGTCGAGCGTGCGCATGATGCAGAAATCATAGTAACCAACAAGGTGACACTCACGCGGCAGACGCTTGAGCAGCTGCCCAACCTGCGGCTGATATGTGTCTTGGCCACGGGATACAACACCATCGACACCCTGGCGGCCCGCGACTTGGGCATCACCGTGTGCAACGTGCCTGCCTACAGCACCGACAGCGTGGCGCAGATGGTCTTTGCACTGATACTCAACATGACCAACCGCGTGGCCCACTATGCCCGCCAGACCCGCGAGGGACGTTGGTCGGCAGCGCCCGACTTCTGCTACTGGGATTTGCCCGTGAGCGAGCTCGCCGGCAAGACCCTCGGCATCGTGGGTCTCGGCCATATCGGTGCCAAGGTGGCAAGCATAGCCCGCGAGTTTGGTATGGATGTCTTTGCCTTCACCAGCAAGAACTCCACCGACCTGCCCGACTATATCCAGAAGACCACCCTTGAGGGACTCTTCGGTGTGAGCGACATCCTTACCCTCCACTGCCCGCTCACCCCCGATACCCACGAGCTCATCAACGCCCGCACCCTCGCCCGCATGAAGCGTGGCGCCCTGCTGGTCAATACCGGCCGAGGCCCTCTGGTCAATGAGGCTGATGTGGCCGAGGCTCTTGCCTCCGGACAGCTTGGCGGCTATGGTGCCGACGTGATGTGCAGCGAACCGCCGGCTGCCGACAATCCGCTCTTCGCCCAGCCCAACGCCTTCATCACGCCCCACATCGCATGGGCATCGGTCGAGGCGCGCCAGCGACTGCTCAACGCCACCTTCGACAACATCCGCGCATTCCAGGAAGGCCATCCCCAGAATGTGGTCAATCCCTAAGCGCCATTTGAGATAACCCTTTGCAATGGGCCTGGTCTGTTTGTCAGATTAGGCCCATTGCTTTTTTGTCTGCTGTCTCGCCCCGCCTCTCCCGATGTCATCCATATTATTGTTGCAAACCACGAAACGATTATTTCCCGTCTTTATATCATTGTTTCCAACCACGCAATAACCATTTCGCACCCCGCAAAGATGTTGTCTGTCATCACGGCCCTCATCTCTGCCATCGCCGACATCATTGCAGATTGCTGACAACTTTTCGGCTTAACTGCAAAATAATTGGACATTCGCTTTGAATTGCGGGCGAATTGTGCTAACTTTGTCACATATATAATCATGTAATAGGAAGTAGAATATGGATTTAGTACAACGGTTTATCAATTATACACAGTTTGACACCCAGTCTGCCGAAGACTCTCAGACTGTGCCAAGCACGGCCAAGCAGCTCGTGTTTGCCAAATACCTGAAGGAAGAGTTGGAGCGCGAAGGTCTCTCTGATGTCGAGATGGACGAGATGGGCTACATCTACGCCACCCTCAAGGCCAATACCAAGAAGGAGGTGCCCACCATCGGCTTCATTGCCCACTACGACACCAGCATGGACTGCTCTGGCGCCAACATCAAGCCCCGCATCGTCGAGAACTATGACGGTGGAGACATCGTGCTGAGCGAGGGCATCGTGTCGTCGCCCTCCAAGTTTCCCGAGTTGCTCGACCACAAGGGCGAGGACATCATCGTGACCGACGGACACACGCTGCTCGGTGCCGACGACAAGGCGGGTATAGCCGAGATAGTCGAGGCGATGTGCTATCTGCGCGACCACGACGAAATCAAGCATGGCGACATCCGTGTGGCTTTCAATCCCGACGAGGAGATAGGCATGGGTGCCCATCACTTCGATGTCGAGAAGTTCGGATGCGAGTGGGCCTACACCATGGATGGCAGCGACCTGGGCAACCTGGAGTATGAGAACTTCAATGCTGCTGCCGCCAAGGTCATCATCAAGGGTATGAGCGTACACACGGGTTATGCCAAGGGCAAGATGGTCAACGCCAGTCGTCTGGCTTGCGAGTTCAACGCCTTCATTCCCGAGACCGACATCCCCGAGACTACCGATGGCTACCAGGGCTTCTACCATCTGCTGGGCATCGACAGCCACTGCGAGGAAGCCAAGCTGAGCTACATCATCCGCGACCACGACCGCGAGAAGTTTGAAGGCCGCAAGGACTTCATCGAGTCTATCGCTGCCCGTATGAACGAGAAGTACGGCGAGGGCACGGTCAAGGTTGAGCTGCGCGACCAGTACTACAACATGAAGGAAAAGATAGACCCCAACATGCATGTGATAGACATTGTGCTCAAAGCCATGCAGGAGACAGGCGTCACCCCCAAGGTTGAACCTATCCGTGGCGGTACCGACGGTGCCCAGCTGAGTTTCCGAGGTCTCCCTTGCCCCAATATCTTTGCCGGCGGCGTAAACTTCCATGGCCCCCACGAGTTTGTCTCCATCCAGGTCATGCAGAAGGCTGTGCAGGTCATCACCCGCATCTGTGAGATTACCGCTCAATACAACGATTGATTATCCCCAATAACGATAGAAGCTGTTCCTTGTTGAGGAGCAGCTTTTTCGCTTTTATCCTATACGCTTATGGCTGAACTTCCGGCTCTGGTCAAAGACCTTGCACTCATACTCATCGTGGCTGGCGGCGTCACGCTGCTCTTCAAGCGCTTGCGCCAACCCCTCGTATTGGGCTACATCGTGGCGGGTTTTCTCGTGTCGCCCCACATGCCCTACACCATGTCGGTGATAGACAAGGCCGACGTGCAGATGTGGGCCGACATCGGCGTCATCTTCCTGCTGTTCTCCCTGGGCCTCGATTTCTCGTTCAAGAAGATACTCAAGATGGGCATGGCGCCCGTGATAGCCGCCATCACCATCATCCTCTGCATGATGTTTGCCGGCACCGTGGTGGGCCACCTCTTCGGGTGGGCTCGCATGGACTGCGTATTCCTTGGCGGCATGCTTGCCATGTCGTCCACCACCATCATTTACAAGGCTTTCGACGACCTGGGGCTCAGGCAGCAGAAGTTTGCCGGGCTGGTGATGAGCGTGCTCATCCTCGAGGATATCATGGCTATCGTCATGATGGTGATGCTCTCGGCCTTTGCCACTGGGGCCAACCCCGACGGCGAGCAGATGGTGGCTTCGGTCGTCAAGATAGGCTTCTTCCTCACGGTATGGCTGGTGGTAGGCATCTTCTTCATCCCCATGTTCCTGCGCAAGACGCGTCTGCTCATGAACGACGAGACCATGACCATCGTGGCGTTCGGACTCTGCTGCGCCATGGCGTGCATCTCCACGCTGGTGGGGTTCAGCAGCGCCTTCGGAGCCTTCATTATGGGCAGCATCCTTGCCGAGACCATCGAGGCCGACAAGATTATCCAGCTGGTAGAGCCTGTGAAGAACCTCTTCGGTGCCATCTTCTTCGTGTCGGTGGGCATGCTGGTCGACCCACATATCCTTGTCGCTTATGCCGTGCCCATCGTCATCCTCGTGCTGACCATCCTCGTGGGCCAGAGTGTGCTGGGCTCGATGGGATTTCTCCTGAGCGGTCAGACACTGCGCAACTCCATGCGCTGCGGCTTCTCTATGGCTCAGATAGGTGAGTTTGCGTTCATCATAGCATCATTGGGACTCTCGCTCCACGTCATCGGCAACTTCCTCTATCCTGTCGTGGTGGCGGTATCGGTCATCACCACCTTCCTTACACCTTATATGATACGCCTTGCCACGCCAAGCTACCAGGTCATGGAGAAGCATCTGCCCAACAAGTTGATCACAGCACTCAACCACCTGGCGACCAACCGCCCATCCACCACACAACAGAGCAAATGGAAGGCGCTCCTCAGACAGATGACTGTCAACACCGTGGCCTACTCAATCCTGAGTGCGGCTGTCATAGCCTTGATGTTCACGTTCGTACTTCCCTTAATGCGCAACCTACTGCCAGGCTGGCGACTCCACTGGTACGCCAATGCCATCACGGGCGTGCTCACCGTCATCTTCAACCGCCACGACCACAGGATACAGGAACTTGCTGATGACGCCTAATGACAATCCTAACGAGGCGATGATGAACGAGAACTCGCCTATCTGAGCCATGGAGAAGCCGCATCGCATAGCCGATTTGAGCGACTCACCGCCCAGCATGAAACCAAAGGTTCCCAATACAGCCTGACCTATCAGGATGGTGAGCACGAGGGCAAGGATAGGCAGGGCATAGTCGACCAGGATCTGTGGATCAACCAGCATGCCCACCGACACGAAGAAGATGGCTCCGAAGAGGTTTTTAACAGGCTCTACCAGCTTGATGATTTTCTCAGCCTCAATGGTCTCGGCAAGGATGCTGCCCATGACGAAGGCACCGAAAGCACTGGAGAATCCCACCTTGGTGGACAGCACCGCCATGCCGCAGCAGAGTCCGAGGGACACGATGAGAAGCGTCTCGCTGTTGATGAGTTTGCGCACAGACCTGAGGAAGAGTGGGATGGCAAAGATGCCCACGATGAACCACAGGATGAGGAAGAAGACAATCTTGATGACCGACTCAAACATCTGTTCGCCGTCGGGCGTGCTTCCTCCTGCGATGGCCGAAAGCATTACCATCATGACAATGGCAAGAATGTCTTCCAGAATGAGCACACTCATCACCATACCGGCAAACTTCTGTTGCCGCAGTCCCATGTCGTCGAAGGCCTTATAGATGATGGTGGTGGAACTCATGGCAAGCATGCCTCCGAGGAAGATGCAGTCCATCTTGTTCCAGCCGAATCCATGACCCACGCTGATGCCCAGCATCATCATACAGAACACGATGACGACGGTGGAGATGATGGGCGATGCTCCCATCTTCACAATCTTCTTGAATGAGAAATCGAGTCCGAGCGAGAACAGGGTGAAGATGACGCCGATGTCTGCCCAGGTCTGAATGTCGTTGTCATCGATTACTGACATGGTGTAGGGCATGTGGGGAGAGACCAGGAAACCTGCCACGATATAGCCTAACACAAGGGGTTGCTTGAGTTTCTTGAACAAGAGGGTAACAATTCCTGCTACCATCAGGATGAGTGCGAGGTCTTTTACGAGGAATGGAATTTCTGCCATGACTTACTAATTTAACTTCTATAACTTCCCCATTTGCGAAAGTTGAGTTACTTTCTAAAAGCAAAGGAGCTCATGAGCCAGAACCTGATGTAGTGTTTAGGTTTTGTTGGCATCATGAAGCTCCTTTACTTCTTATGATTAGTCGTTGTATTCGGCTGTTATTTCTGCTATTTTGACGATGGTCTGAACTACTTTCTCCATGACCTGTATGCTGACGAACTCGTGAGGACCATGGAAGTTGACACCACCGGCGAAGATGTTAGGACAGGGCAGACCTTTGAAACTGAGCTGTGCTCCGTCGGTTCCGCCACGGATAGGTTCCACGCGAGGAGGAACTCCGCTTTCCTGCATGGCTCTCAGCACGATGTCGATGACATGCATGTTGGGGTCTATCTTTTCCTTCATGTTGTAGTATTGGTCGTTGATCTCGGCCGTGCAGGTTCCCTCGCCGTATTTCTCGTTGAGTTTCTTGGCGCAGTCGGCAATGAATTTCTTGCGGTCTTCGAACTTGCTGCGGTCGTGGTCACGGATGATGTAGCTGAGCTTGGCTTCCTCGCAACGGCTCTCGATACCTATGAGGTGATAGAAGCCCTGATAGCCCTCAGTAGCCTCTGGCGTCTCATCCTCGGGAATCATGTTCTGGAACTCTACGGCGAGTCGGCTGGCGTTCACCATCTTGCCCTTGGCATAACCGGTATGCACACTCACACCCTTGATCTTGATCTTAGCGCCAGCGGCATTGAAGTTCTCGTATTCGAGATCGCCCAAGTCGCCGCCGTCGACGGTGTAAGCCCAGTCGCAGGCAAACTTGTCTACATCGAAATGATGAGCTCCCATACCGATCTCCTCGTCAGGGTTGAAGCCTACGCGTATGTCGCCGTGCTTGATTTCGTCGTGGTCGCGCAGATAGCACATCGCCTGTACGATTTCGGCAATCCCAGC
>OQWI01001255.1_pt1 | contig 11104 bp, 6 predicted proteins | sample 1691551 | NCBI WGS metagenome assembly OQWI01 (sample SAMN03418259, study PRJEB22391) | human gut metagenome | biome: human-gut; feature: organic feature; material: feces | host: Homo sapiens | place: Tanzania | collected 2013-01
CGTTAAAAAATAAGTTGGTAAAGATTTGGCGGTATTTTCGAGGATAGATGTCTTTTGGAAGAAGGAGTGTGCCGGTGGCACATGACTGATGAGGAAAGAGATATAGACCGAAAAGATTCCTTAAGATGATGCGGGTTGCTGTTTGAAGGTTACATAAAGTGGGGAATTCGTCGCCCGAGAGTGTCAACGAACACCGTCAGGCAACAAAATGCGGCTAAAACGCCGCCGGTGGGTGATGGTAAGTTTGAAACGGGTGTTAGTCAACACGGATGTCGCGGACGCAGCGGGCTTTGGTGGCATTATTCTCCGAAAGCGTTATGTTATCCTCGTAAACAAAGCCTGTCTTGGTGTTGCTTTTTGAGTTAGTAATTTCACCTAAACTCTTCGCAACAGTTCCAAGATTCCAATAGGTACGTGAGAATGTCTTGTCACCAACATCATTACCACCCTTAGTACCGACAAAAAACTTCATGACTGCCAATTCCAACTGGTTCGGCACCCTGTAGCCCTCCGGGCAATAGCCGGCGACCACTGAACCAACTTTGCTGATAGCCTCATTATGGGTCACAAAGTTTCTGCCAGAGATTCCGCTTGCGGGGGTGTTCTCATGATAAATCTCAAACACCTTGTAAAGCCGGTTGGTCTCGGAATCATTGCTCGAATAGGCCAAATCACGGGAAGTGTAGTAGCGAAGAGCCGCATGGTTCAGATTCGTGCATTTGACAACGTAATGGTCATCCGCAGTTCCCTTTCCTGTCACCTCCATAAGAGACTGGGGCGTTTCGTTTATGTTTCCGGGTTCAATCCCAAGATTGCGTACACACCTGATGGAGCGTTTGTTCAACTTTTCGCCATCTGTCCACGAGGAAGTATTGGAACCGTTCAAGTGAGAGGTGGCGACACCCTCCTCACCCCACAGAACCTCCGGATTTCTTATAGATGAATTTTTAGTACTTGAGATCACATGCTGTCTCCATCGTTCCGGATCGGCACTTTCCATATCCGATTTAGTCCTATTATAAATCCTTGTCTGGTGTGGCAGCAGCCCCTGGCCGATGTACATCTCAATCAATTGGTTGATGGAAGCAAGATACCAACGGACCTCACCGCCGTCTATAATCCCATCACCGTTGTTGTCGCGGTTTCTGGCCATACAGAAATAACGAAGAGCCTTATAATCATTTTCCTGCATTTGAGGCACTGAATTATCCACCTCAAAATTCAAGTACGTTCCCCATTTAATATTATTCTTGATGGAAGCATTGGCATCATTATAGGATGTACCGGCGGATCCATCCGCCATTCCCCACTCAAAAAGACTATTGACGAGACCATTCGCATAGTTGGTGTTGCTGCCGGAGCATTCATAATTCGTCGGGGAAGTATTGTACGTGAATATTCCATTAGGGGAGGAAACATCCGAGAATTCGTCAGTATATTCAACGCCCCAGGCGGTCTGGAGGGAGGTGTAGTGCTCATCGGTGTTGTAGATGCACTGGATGGCGTGCTGCTGGATGGTGACCACGGATCCGGTGGCGCGGGATTCCAGATCCTTGCTGATGTCCGAGTTGCAGAGGATGTGGACGGAGCGGTCGGGCTGGTTGACGAACTTTTTCCACAGGGTGGTGGATTTCGCACCGGTCAGCGGATGGGCCTCGTAATAATATTCATTGACAAAAACAGTCACACTGATTTTCGGATTCAGGTGGCCTTCCCCGTCCGTGCCTTGGTCGAAATCCGAAGTAGCCGGATCGACAAGGTACTTGTTCACCTGATCTTTCATGTACTTTACCAAGGCCACGATGTCGAAAACTCCGTCATTGTGGTAGCCGCTCAAACCATCAGTTCCGTCACCTTCCTGGTTTCCTCCATTGGAGCGCTCAACCGTTCCTGAGCGCAATGAAGACGAATACTCGAAAGGATACTTGTCCGGATCCAGGAACTTGCGCCTCTTGTCCGAGTAGTAGTTCCCGGCATCATCTTTTTTGTTCAACCTGAAGTGCACCCACCTGTAGTCCAGTCCGGAAGTGATGTCGATGCCGTCGACTATTCGTGGTCCGCCAGTGCTGAACGGTGTATCCACCTCCCATGTAAGTTTGTCGATCACGCATTTGTCAGCGTTCTGAACCATTCCGTTGGCGTCCAGCAGAACTCCACCGTCAAAGAAGTTCGCCAGATGGAATGTCAGTGTCTTGGACTCGTAGTGGGCGTCGCAAAGGGCGATCTCCTCGCGGGCGATGGTCACGAATCCTGTCGCTCCCGGCTGATTCTCAACAACATCGGACACCGCGCCACCGGAAGTCTCGACCTCCACACGGATGTTATTCACGGAGTTGACCGTGACGGTGTAGGTGTAGGAAGTGTTGCGCAAGACTTTGAAATTGTCGTAATTGGAATATTTATCGTTCTTGTCACCGGGACCTGCCGGATCTATTGCCGCACCCCAATCTCCCAGATGAATAAGGTACGTCACATCGGCCGACAGCACCTGTCCGGCATCGTCATTCTTCAGGTCCATCGTGACTTTTCCCTTCACCATGACGTACGTGGAGAAATCATTGGCGTTAGCGAACACACGCATGTCCCGTTCGTACGGCTTGCCGTCCACGACATAGCTCACATGCACGGACTGGTTCGTGCCGTCCGCATTCTTGGTCTGTCGGCTTCTGTCCTGATAGCCATTGATGCCAGCCGGGTTCTTAGGGTCCTGCCTGTTCTCAAGCATGTAGAAAGTGAACGACTGTTCTCCGGTCTCGTTGTTGAACGTCTCGAAATTCACATATTCAGTGTCGAAGAAATTCTTAGCATGCTTGTCGTACTCAGAAACAGGTGTCTCGGCGGGAACTGTACTGTCATCCTCGTCTCGTTTTATGGCGAACGCTGTGCGCGGAACGTTGAACACCCTCCACTGAAGCGCCTGGAACGACTTTATTGTCTGCCCATGCTCATCAGTGCGTTTGCCGGTACGGAAATCGAATTTGATCTTGGCGTCAATGCGCTCCAAATTTATTACAGCGGGTTGACCGCCAACAGTCATCGCCCCATCAGGACTGATCGTGACATCCTTCAGAACTCCCGTCATAGGAAAGAGGATGTTACGTGACACGATGTTCTGGTTGAGGTAACATTGGAATTTAATCAGATCCCCCTCATTCTGAATCGAATGGCTGAGCAGTTCCTCCGACACCCTTACCATGTCCGAATCCAGATTCGTGTAAAGGTACAGCTTCATCCCGTTTCCCGACGGCACGGCCAACCTCATCTTGCCGGTAAATGACTTTGAATCACTCTTGTAGCTTCCGTTCCACCATTTTACAGGCAAGTCAGCACTCTCATTCTCTTGCTTGAAACCATCAGAAAAGAAATGGCTCGCGACCTTGTTGCCATGTTCATCAAACACGAAGAGGTGAATGTTGAAGACCCGGGATTCAGTCTCCAGCGAATGCCCGGCGCGGGTCAGGACAACGTCCATCGGAGTGGTCCCGAATGCCAATGTCACAACGGCCTCTCCCTCGCCAATGTTTTCAGGTTCAACCGATTCCCTCACACACGAGGAAACAAGGCAAAGCTCAGCAAGAATAATGAATATGATGGAAGCGAATCTGTTGTTCATAAAGTGATTCTTTTAATCAAAGGTTGTCTCTGTTGTGACTTCTTTCCATGGTCCCAACTTAAACTCGCAAGCGCCGTCGGTGTCCGAATATGTCACCGTGATGTTCAGTTTCAACTGTTCGTTGCGCTTAAGCTGGGCCAGATTATAGGCGACACCGTACTTGTCCACATGAACGACGGCGTGGGAGTAGTTGAGGGATTTGACAGGATTGTCGAACACCCATGCGTCATTGTTTTCAGTCACTTCCACCTTTCTGAGGCTCCATGTGTTTGCCCCGGACGTGACTGAAACCGGATTGTTCGAGGAATTGGATATGTAGTAATTAGAATGCGAATCATTCTTGTACAAATAACCGTTTCTATCATAAATAATTGACGGCTTAGTACTACCAGATGCGCTCACACCCCCGCTGCCAACATCCAGATATGTCCCATGTTTAAGATTCTTAAAAGCATAATTTGAGCCACTGGATTCAACCCTCCACAGATACTCATCAATGTCCGGAGAGTTAATTACATTATTGTCCGAGCCGAAAGAGAACAAGTTAGTCGTACCGCCCGCATCCGCACCCAAATAGAATGTGCTGGAAAGGTCGGAACGGATAAGGTAGTAGGATCCTGCGGACGGAGCGTCATGGGAACCTACACCCACATTTGACAATGTGTAATCCTTGCCCTGGATCATGCTTGGAACAGAGCCAGACTCATAAAGCGCCGCCTTGATCATGAATGTCTTGTCGGCAATGCCGTCAGTCTCGAACATGTACAGGTCTCTCAAGACAACTGTTTTCCCGGGGGCAATCACGGTGTAACCTCCGTCTTTTACGTAAGGGAAGTTATGCTCATCATGATCAGGTACCGCATTATCCCCCAAGGCATTCGTGCGAGGGAAAAGATAGCCACAAGCCTGATTAAATGCGGACAAGGTCACGCCATTGATCGCCAACAGCTTGTCCTTGGTGTTGTTCGTGATCGCCATAGTGAACCTCGCACAGATGCGGGACAGTTCAACCGAGATTTTGTTCTCACCCGGACCGATGGAGACAGTTCCCTTGTAGGAAAGAGGCATCCCGACATTGGTGCCACCTATTCCGTCATCTGTAAAAAGAGGTTTTCTGACAAGATGGTCCGACGGAACCAGAGCCAACATCCCGGCAGTGGAATACGCGGGGCAACTTCCGGACTCCACCGGCCCGAAATATTTATCCATGAGAACGTTATCCGCTTTCAAATCCGTATTCTCAGGACACCCCTCGTCAAGCCCGGTGTAATTCGCGACAACATATATCTCATAATCGCCTCTCTCACAATGTCCTATTGAGCATGTGACCTTATCACTTCCACCATCTTCCGCGACATCCACCTTTGCGAACTTGCTGACAATCCCGTCTTTCACAAGCCACACCCTCACATTCTTCATCTTGTCACCGTCGTCAAGGGAATGGTCGCTCTCTGCCGGAATCTCGCCAGGGTTATAGTGTATGCCCGCTCGGGTTGCCATCCCTGTCCCGACACTAAGGATCAAAGTGCCTTGACCGGAACTCCCCGGATCCGGTTCAGAAGCGCCGCAAGCCGCCACGAAGAAAGCCACGGCGATTGACAAAAGAATATTCTTGATTCTGTCTCTCATTTCCTTGCTGTTAAAACTTCATCTCCGCGCCCGCCTCTACCAAAGTCCAAGGCTTTATTGTGACAACAACTGACACCGTGGCCTGCTTGACCGTTATGGTGTAGATGTACTTCTTGCCTGGTTCCCAACGGATGTCCGGCAACATGGCGGCATGAAGAACAGTGCCACCTTTGTCTGTGCGGAAGTTGGCGCGGATCTTCGGCAATGTCTTCACAATGTCCCCGTCCTTACCCTTGCCGTCCATCGGGATGGCAAAGACGAAACCATCCTTATCATAAACGGTGACCCCATCCGAATCTATCTCCTTGTACTCCGTCTCATTGGCCGCAATCCAGTGATGTACAGGATCATTCTCATCTGACACGCTCGGTATCCAGTTCAAGGTCTGCTCGCCTGTCATATTCGCGGCGTCAGAAGAAGTATAGACAAGTCCACCTGTCTGATACAACCCAGTGAGGTAGAACTCCTTGATCTTCTCGGTCTCGCTGGTATTTTCCTTCTTCACCACGAATTGCAGGGCCGACAAGGCATGCTTGAATTCCAACATGACCGGGCCGACGCCATCTCCGGCAGGAAAACGCGTGGTGTAGGCGACCATCAGGTCTGAATCATCCTCCTTCAGCGAATAATCCAGCGCCAGAATCTCGGCATTGGAGGAAGAGTTCACCTTGCTGATCAATGAATATGGATAAAAGGCGCGGAAGCGGTAGTAGTCGGAGCGCAGCCACTTCACCTTATCCGCACCTCCGGTATAGTCGTAGTCCCACTTGGAGTCTCCCGCATTGCCACTGGACCTGTAATACACGCGTTTGGCCCCATCGGTCTCGAAAACCGGTGTCTTGCCGCTGTAGTCCGAAGCACCTCCGTGGTAACCGTAAACCGCGATCTCGGAGCCGTCCGTGTTCAAGGTTGTCACAAGTACGCTCCCGGTCGAGCGGCTGTCAGCGACCTTCTCCGCGGAAGCGGAAAAGGCAATCGCATCGCCGTAGTCTTCTGTCGCCTCGCGGCCACAGGACGATACCGCCGGCACAACCGCCCAAACCAGCATCAGTGCCAAGTACGATGTAGGATGAATTAATATATTCTCCTTTATTTTCATGCTCTAATCTCCAACTATTATGTCCACTCCCGAACCTGCATTCCATTCACTGACAGACGTGTCAAATTCAAGGAAAGCATCCTTCGTACTGAACGCTATTGTCAGGATGTACTTCTTGCCTTGACTCCATGACTGGGAAAGGCCGTCAATCTCCAGAAAAGTCTTCGTGACCCCTCCTTCGGGAGAGGTGTATGATGTTTCAGATTTCTTCTTATAGGAATAATCAATCGTGATGCTCGGTGCGGCTCGTCCATCTGTTCCAGTGACAGCCAACCGGTTCTGAGGGATCATGATCATCGCCGGGAACACTTTCACCGAGGTTTTTCCATCTGTGTTCAGAGACTCTCCGGAAGAGTGGCGGACATTTTTAAGATCCTGCTGATTGATCCACCTCTCGTTCGAGAATCCCGCAGTGGACCAGATGTTTCTCAAGGTTATGGAGTTCACTATATAGTCAGCGTCAGGATCGGCATTGTCCAACTTGGCCCAGACTTCAATCTGACACAGGATGTGCTTGAACGCCGTCGGAACTCCCGCTTGATAGGTTCCCGAAGAGGAAACATTAGCAGTCTGGTTCTCGCTTTTGGCTATCATGAGGTCTGCCGTCTCTGTGGCGTCAGCGTCTCCCGGCTTCATTCCGGCCGTCCATTGATCTATCTTCAGGCCGTTTTCCGGAGTACAGCTTATCTTGTCGTGCAATTTATCGTACGGTGAGTACGAGAAAAATGTAAGACTTCCGGACTTCGGCCAGTAGTGGACGACGTCGCTGTGCCAGGAGTTGGCGGCGAAAGAGGAGCCTGGGGTTCCGGCATCGAACCAAACCTTATTGTTGTCGATGTAGATCTTTGCGTCCGCCTTGTTGTCACGCCATGTTTTGCCTACAGGCAGATAATAGGCGAATGAACCGAACGGAATGTCTTTCGGATATTCCGTTCCGGACAATACAGCGCGCGTCCCCATGCTCTTTTGCAGCACGGAGTACGTGATCGGTATGTCCTCGGCGACAGGCTCCGCCACCTCATTGCTTACGCATGAAGCGAGCGTTGCCGCCAACAATGTCGCTGTCAAACTTTGTCTCAACATTTTGTGAATATGTTAGTGCCCGGAGGCGGTTTCACCCGCCCCAAGGCTGCGCAGTGATTCAGACCGACTGCGACAGCGGTCAGAGAGTTTAGATTGTAATAGTCTGGCCCTCTTCAGCCCAAGCCACAACAGTCGGATCCCAGTAGATAATGTTGGATGACAGGTCGATCTCTATATTGTATGTGATCTTTTTGTTGATGTTCCAGTTTCCGATCTCCTGAAGGGCAATCAATTCAATCACTCCCTCTTCAGAAAAATCGGTAGCGTTCGTGTACGTCTTGATGGTGTACTTAAGTTCAATGTGACCGACAGCCGCAACCGCAGCCTTATACGCGGAAGTCTGCCTTTCCAAGGATTTTTCCAAAAGTGATACTCCGGTGTAAGTGTAACCGGAAGCCGCGAAGTCCTGAGGCAAAAAGATCTTCTGTTCATTGACCAACTCAGCGGCAGTAGTGTTCAACGCCTCTGATTTGCCTGCAACAGGAGTATATTCGTACGTTTTAGAATCAGACCGATTTCCCCAAGACTCTGTTCTTGTGACCGCATCATTTGTCATCGTATAATCGCCCTTAGAATCAGCATTAACAATTTTGATGGAGTTGACCTCAATCACTTTACTTCCTGCCGCAAGAGCGGCACCTTTATAATTATCCTTCGTCTTAACATTGAAACCGACAATCTGCGTCAGTGCATGACGGAAAATCGTCGGAACACCTGTTTCCGCTCCGGCTGCGTTCGTTGTGTTCCGCCTCTGATTGACCTTGATGTCAGCCACCATAAAATCGGAGTTTTTATTTCCGGTCTCATTCACATCATAACCTTCGAGTTTCAATCCGTCCGCCGCAGTGCATGTCAGGTTACCTGTAAAAGAAACAGGACTATTGGCGAATGAGTATGAGAAAAATGTAAGAGAACCCTGCCTCGGCCAGTAGTTAACAGTTTCGGAGTGCCATGAATTAGCCACAAATGGAGCCACAGCGGCGGCATAGTAGTTCACCTCTTGATTGTCAATGTAGAGAGAAGCATCCACAGGCCATGTCGTACCATTAGCATTATAGAAAGCAAATGTCTTAAAACTGTGACCCGTACTGAATGTAGTTCCTTCAACAGGAGCCTTGGTCGAATGTTTTCCTACCACTGCATTCCAAGAGATACGCGCAGGTGCCTCGTCCACTGACTTCACCTCGACTTTCGAGCAGCCGGCCAAAGCAGCGATCGCGGCGGCTGCGAGTAGAATTGATTTTTTCATAAACTTTACTTTTAAAAGAGTTAATAATACAATATTGATTCATTAAATGATCACATCATGGTGTTCCTCGTCCCAGTCATCCACCTTAGGGTCGAAACCGCCGCCGGTCTGCGGTGGGTCGATCTTTATGGTCTCGTCGAGCAGGAGCCAATGGTGTCTTATCGCGTTCTCGGTCTCAAAAAGACCCGAAATGTCAAATGTCCTCACGACCGTCTTGCCGTCCGTTGTCTGGATGTTGAAAGTCACCTCAAGGTTGTTCGTGGAACGGTCGATGCGCCCGAATGTATCGAAGACCGTGCAGATCACAGGCACACCTTTGTCATCACTCTTCTGAAGATTGAACCAGATCGCCGCTTCAGGCTCCGTCACCCTCGTGTTTGTCGCGATCAGGTTAGAGCCCACCATGCCGGAAAGCACGGCTTGGGCCGAGGAGACATATTCAAGACCATCCACCTTGATCTGCAGGTACCAGCTTTCCACGACGGACCTTGCCTGAGCGTAGATGGTGTATATTCCTTCATGATAAGGAATCACTTCCCTCTCGCTTGCGGCAACCACAAGATGGTCAGGCTCTTCGAGGATGTTGAACGGCTCCCCGCTTCTGGAGCGGAAACGGTTCTGGATGCCCTTCGGCGCCGATTCCGTGTAGGCTTCCGCCTCGTCCCAAATGTTGTAGTTCCGCACGAGGGTGGCTTCGGTGCCGAAATCGTAGGCCAGGAGACGGTAGGTTCCCGGGGCGACCACAAGCTCCCCGGAGATCGTACGGCTGCCGTCGGCCCCGGTTGCCACATCCGTGATGAATGCCTCTGCGGCTGTGCTTGAGGCATCCTCGCCAAAGAACATCAGATGCATGGCCTCCGGCACGATCTTCGGAACCGGAATCTTGTCGTTGTAGATGTCACAGGTCACATTCGAAATCCCTGAAATGTCCACCTTGACCTTGACCAACGTGCGGTAATCCGGATCCTCCAACGGACGACGGCGACAGCCCGGAAGGACGGCGAGAAGCAGGATAGCCAGCGAGATATTCACAAACAATCTCCTCATCACTTGATCCTCCTGCTGTTATGGGAATCCTTCCCGATCGGTATCACCAATGAAACCTTGAGTTTCGTCGGGCCGAACCAGGAGACGGTTCCAACGTTGTACTTGTCCCGGAACAGGTGCTCGTAGCCCGGATCCGGCTGGTAGTGGCGGTAGTCCGTGCGAAGGAAGCCGGCGGAGACCGAGAACTCCATGTTCATCCACCTGCTGACCGGAATGGCGTACCCGTAAGTCAATCCAGCGGACCAGAACTCTCCTTGGTAGCAGAGCTTCGTGTCCCACTGGAGGTCGTATTTCCCGGACATGCCGTAAACACCGGCGAAATGCCCTGTAAGATAGTCCCTCCTGTCATCGCGCGCGAACCACCAGCGCGGCTCGATACCCATTGACCAGATCTGGAAGCAATATTTCTTGCCGTTCGGCCCCCAGTTCCACCACGGAAACACATCCTCGACCATCACCGAGAAGTTCTTCCCGACAGGGAACTCGACCTCGGCGTTGAGTGCGGTCACGGCATCATAGAGGAGGTTGGTCTTGGCGGCGACGGTGTAGAATCTCTCCTTCGGCGGCTCCGGCTCAGGGAACTCAACCTCCGGCAGCACCGTCGGCGGGACGATGTTCACTGAATACGGCACCTCAAGGGTCACTTCCGGCAATTCACACTCAACCGGCCCGATCGGACGGACAGTGCTGTAAAGCACATGAATATCCGTGCGTCGCAGGGACGGATAGTAGTCCGAGATCAGCCTGCGCCAGACGTTTCCACCTTGCAGACGCTTCATCATCAGCTTCTTTGTCTCAGGGTTACCGCTATCTTTGAATATTCCAGCGATCACGTCCGATCCGGATTCGCGGTCTAAGAATTCGGCGATCTTGGTGGCGCCTTCCCAGTCCTCTCCACGCGAGATGACAACGAAATCAGAGTCGGTAAGACGTGGCTCGATGCTCTTCAGGAATGCTTTCACTCCTTCAGCCCTGTCACGGGCCAGACGCGCGTTGAGTTCCGGCCGGCCTTCAGGTGAGGCGGCACCGATTATGTAAACCTTGAATATTCGTAAGTTACTGTTATAGACCACGGAATGAAGTCCCTCCGAGGCGGCGTCAAGCGAGGCGGCGTTGTTCCGGAATCCACGTTCGATCTTGGATACAGCTGACCTGTAATGGACAGAGAATGAAGTCGTATCGTGCCTGTCCTCCTGAACCGAGGACGACTTTGATAAGACGACAGTCCTCATTGAGGTAAAGCCTGAGTCTGACGGAAGCGCTTCCGCCGCCACTGTCAGAATCGACAGAAAACAGCCGATGAGGACACACAACCAAATGGCCATGCCGTTGGAAGCACCATGTAATTTATTATAGTTCAAGATGTTACCCCCCCCCCGGTTAT
>OQWI01001258.1_pt1 | contig 11100 bp, 10 predicted proteins | sample 1691551 | NCBI WGS metagenome assembly OQWI01 (sample SAMN03418259, study PRJEB22391) | human gut metagenome | biome: human-gut; feature: organic feature; material: feces | host: Homo sapiens | place: Tanzania | collected 2013-01
GTAGGCATATCGGCACCTCCTTTCCAAACAATTAGATTTTAATGATTATAAAAACTCGGCTCACGCCAAGCCCTTATCAGCTTTAAGTACCGCTGCCGCTGCTGCCTTGACGTTGATGTTGCAGGCTCTGCCGATTTCCAGCATCGTTTCTGTGTTTTCAACCGGTACTGAATTTTCCCGACACAGTTGCATCAGCCTGCCGGTAACTCTCTCGTCCGCATCACTTGCGATATAGACGACAGCGGCAACTTGTCTTGCTACAGCTTTTTCTGTCTGCTTAACGCCAACAGTACGCTTTTCAGCTTGCTTTAAAGCTTCAAGTGCCATCATGTTACCTCCTTCATCGAGCGCATAGCTCTCCTGCGATACTTGTATATTGTAACATCTCATGCACATCATGTCAACACTTTTTAGCAACTTTTTTAAAAAAATTAGTAGTGCTTTCTGCCGTGTTAATGCACTTCTTTCTTTACACGTAGCCAAGTGTTTCATTGACTTTTTCTTCATGCATAAAGTACACTCAAGGAGTACTTTTTCAGCAAAGCTTTCACCTGAAATATCGCATAAAAAAAGAGCTGCCAATGCTTATGACAGCTCATATGTATATTATTTTGCAACGCCCGGGAAGGAAGAAACGTATTTGATTTTTATATCAGGAAAACTATCAACAAACTGAACTCTGAAATCTTCACCGTACTCTACAAATTGCCACTCGCCTATATTATTGGGAAAGCTTTGGACAACCTTTACTTTTAAATCAGGGAAGCTGTCGACAACCTTTACCTTAATATCAGGAAAGCTGTCAACAATTTTTACTTTACCGCACAGCTTGATATTTTTATAGTAGCCTGCGCTGTTGATAGGAGTAGCAGCTCCCGCGATACAGGGAAATGCAGCAACCAGCAGCAGACTTAAGCAAAGAACAGTTTTTTTCAGCATTCCTCTTCCCCCTTTCGTTAAGGACGCTTTTATTTTACGTAAAATACACGGTTCGCTTTACGCGGAGCAGCCTGTGGAACAGGTCCGTCAGTATAACCGAGGATGCAGTGGCCTACGCCTTCATACTCTCCCTCAACGCCCCATTCCTTCAGCAGCTGTTTGCCTTCTTCGGAAGCAAACTCTTCCTTGGCACGATTAATCCAGCAGCTGCCAAGTCCTACAGCATGAGCCGCCTGCATCAGGTTACCCATGATAAGGCTTGCGTCATAAATACTGTTCTTGTTGCTCTTCGGCGCCAGCACAATCAAAACAACAGGCGCACCATAAAACGTATCACTCTTCGTACCCATGATAGCACGGTTCATCTGCGACAGCTTGTCGCGCACCTCTTTATTCGTAACCGCAACAATAATCGAATCCTGCTCGCCATGACCGCTGGCAGCATAAAGACCGGCTTCAATAACCTGGTCAATCAACTCCTGCGGCACCATGTCTGCCTTATATTTGCGAACGCTTCTGCGTTCCTTTAATGCTTGTAATTCTACATTCATTATTTTTCAGCTCCTTAATGTTAACAAAAATTTAAGCTTTTATACTAATGTATTTTATTCTTTCCATAGCTGCTATTATCCTGCCGGGAAATGCAACAAAAATGTTAATTTCTCCGCAGCTTTACCTGTACAGCAGATAAGGCTTTACCTGCTGCTCAAAATCCGCACATTCCTGCTGCCAGCGTGCAAAAGCTGTTTCTTCAGCTTCTCCTTCACGCAGGCTGCTTTCGCCCAAAGCTATATCAAGCTTATAGCCTTTACTGCCATAGCCACGCTCCGGCGTTTTAATCTTCTCAGGATATAGGCTTTTAAATGTAGAAAACAAAATATAATCCAGCTCAGGCAGATTAACTCTGCGTATATCAGTAAGATAAATTTCAACACCCTGCACCAGCTCATCTTGATAAGCGCCATAGCGCGGTGTAAAGCGTGCCGCCCTAAAAGCTACGCCTGCAAGATGCCTTGCATCTAATGCTGCCTTTACTGCATCTGCATCAGCAAAGGGTGCTCCCACAAAGTAAAATGGCTTAGCTGTACCAACGCCAACAGATAAGTTACTGTCGCCACACACACCGGTAACACCATACAGCAGCGCTGTTTCCGGCGTAGGAATCAATGGTGACGTCTGCACCCAGGGCAGGCCTGTATCCTGCCACAGCTGTCTGCGATGCCAGCCCTTCATAGGTATCACTTTCAAATCGCAGTCAATATGCTGCGTACTATTGATAAAGCTGGCAAATTCACCAATTGTCAGGCCATGTCGTAGCGGTAGCTCATAAAGACCTATAAATGTTTTATATTCAGGCTTGAGCACAGGTCCCTGGATTGTTCCGCCTAAAGGATTTGGGCGGTCCAAAACGATAACCTGCTTCTTTTCTTTGGCACATTCTTCCATTATATACGCAAGCGAAGAAAAATATGTATAGTGACGAATGCCGACATCCTGAATATCAACGACCATTGCATCAATCTGCGCCAACATTTCCGGTGTCGGCCTACGCGTTGCTCCATATAAGCTGTGCACCGGGATATGCTTATAGCTGTGGCTTGCAAAAGTTTCTCCTGCAGCTACAGCGCCAAAAAGACCATGCTCCGGCACAAACAACGCCGTCAGATTATATTTTTCCTGCAGCAAAGCTACACTGCTGCGTAGCCTGCTGTCCACACCGCTCTGATTCGTAAACAACCCTAACCTTTTTCCTGCAAGCTGCTCCTGCACAAACGGCTCATCAATGCGTTCAATCCCTAGTGTGACTCTGTTTTCTTTGGCTGCTGCTGTCATTGTCAACAGCATTATTAATAAACTGCATAATATGCCTATCAGCTTCTTCATGAAATCCCTCCCAAAAATAATTCTAAATATATTTTAGCACATTTGCCGCTCATATGATGGCAAAGTATGTTTCCTTGTCAAGCAAGAAAGCAGACAGACCATTAGCGTAAAGTCTGCCTGCTTATCTTTAGATTATTTCTGTATTAAAATTTTTCAGATACGGACAAATTACTTAGCCTGCATTACAGCTTCTCGTCATATTCAGCAGCTTTAAAGCCAACAAGCACACCGCCGTCATAAATTACCAGCGGACGTTTCACAAGCATACCATCGCTCGCGAGCAGCTGCAGCTGCTCGTCCTCGCTCATTGTCGGCAGCTTGTCCTTCAGTCCCATCTGCTTATACAAAATCACAGAAATGGTCATCACAGCAACGTATGGTATTCCCTCAGCAAAATAGAGGGATGGAATCCACGCCCAAGGAGAAGTTAGTTTTTTCATATATATATAATATGTATACGTTCTTATTTTATATTAGCACCTACAAAAGTATAAAAAACTTTTATTACTCTAAAGGATTTTAGGTTTTTTCTTTCCCTATATAATAAATTATTATTAAATTTGCAAACTAAATATAATTACTAATTTAAAATGAAAAAAATATTTGTTTCAGCATTTTTATTAATGTCTGCTGCATGCGGTATAGCTCAAGACGCTATTCCTGCATGGATAAATAATGTGAAGCTTTCGGGTTACGGAATGGTACAATACCAGGCAAGTGACCAAGAAGGCAAAGAGTCTAACTCTTTCAACCTTAGAATGTTGCGTCTTTCGCTTGAAGGAAGAGTTGTACAGGATTTCTATTGGAAAGCTCAGATACAATTCAATGGAAATACATCTACCTTGGGTAGTTCGCCAAGAGTTGTAGACTTGTTTGCTGAATGGCAAAAATACAAGGCTTTCAGAGTAAAGGTAGGTCAGTTTAAGCGTGCTTTCACTTTTGAGAACCCTATGCACCCTGTAGACCAGGGCTTCATGAGCTACTCACAGAACGTATCAAAATTGGCAGGTTTCTCAGATCGTGCTGGTGGTCATGCAAGTAATGGTCGCGATATTGGTGTACAATTCCAAGGCGACATTATTAAGAATGCTGCAGGTCGTGAACTTCTCCACTATCAGGTGGGAGTATACAACGGTCAGGGCATCAACGTAAAGGATGTTGACCAGCGCAAGGATGTTATCGGTGGTGTATGGGTGATGCCTGTAAAGGGAATGCGCCTTGGTGTATTCGGATGGGAAGGCTCTTACGCTCGCGATGGCAAATGGACCGCAGAGGATGGAACCGAAAAGACTGGTGTAAGAAGTCTTAACCAGCACAGATATGCTATTAGTGGCGAGTATGTAGTTAACGACTGGACATTCCGCTCTGAGTATATCCACTCTACCGGCGAGGCTTTTGCAAAGTCGCTTGTAAACACTAACGACGCTAATTCAAAGGATTGCAATCTTTCTTCGCTTGGCAATAAGGCTGACGGTTTCTACGCTTTGGCTATTGCGCCAATCATCAAGAAGAAGCTTCACGTAAAGGCTCGCTACGACCTATACAGACCAACAGCCGATTGGAGCAAGGCTCGCACACAATATGAGTTTGGTGCCGACTATGAGTTCCACCGCAATTTCCAGATTAGTGCAGAGTTTGCCCGCATCAACGATCGCTCTTTGAAGACTGACCACAACTACAACATGGTAGATGTAGAAGTGGATTTCAGATTCTAAGAAATTACGCTATATCTATTTTAGGATATAAACAACAAGCAATTGATACTCAACTTAAATAACAAACAAGTTATGAACAATACTCAACTTAAACAACAAAACAGTAACACCCCTCATCACCATCACCACCATCATCATCATGAAGATGGAGCTGACAAGTTCAGAAGACAGATGAAAAACGAAAAACGTCGTTGGGAACTGATGGGAAAAATTACATACTATACACTAATCGTTTTGGCTATTATGATTTTTGTATTCTTAATGTGGTCGTACGACATTATTTAATAACAAAAGATACTATTTCCAGATATCGTCTTCGCTCTCTGTGATGCGGAGGCGATATTTTTTATCCATAGATATTCGCATAACTTTTGTAAGAATATCGTCGGCTGTGTTTAAACATAATGCCACATAACCCATGGTGCGACGAAGATTTAGCTCCACGCATGGATGCAAAGAGAAACCTCTATCTTTCTCGGCAACAACCATCATGTCAATACCGAAATGCCCCTTGTAAGAACCATCAAACTGCGAGCTTGTTAGGCTAACTATATCAGCGATTGCTTTGTCCAAAATATTAAGAGGAATATATTTTGAAACAACCTCACGTTTGCGCGCCTCTGGCGCTACAATATTTCCTGTATAAGCACCGTTCTGGTTTCAAACAATGACAAGCCAAGAAAGCGCACCCTACCCTTTCCGTCGCTATAGAATTCTGCTGCAAGGTCGAGAATCTTAGTATAAAGTGGTTCTACCATAATATACCCCTGCTGCTTTATGGTGTTAGCTATCCAACCATGCAATTGCGATGTTACAGAATTGCGAGCAACATAGCGCACGCCACGTCCGCTACAACTCCATGGCGACTTAAGTACCCACTCTTCCAAACCACAAGGATTAAGTGCTTCGTCTACAGAGGTAGCCACGCTTGACGAGCCAACAAAATTAGAATCAGCATTCGTTAATGGCTTCAGAATATTTTCTGCAGCCCACGCTCTACCACTATATATACGCCATTGATCCAAAACCTCAGTTGTTGGCATAATATTATCACATACCAATCCTAAGTCTGAGAGTCTACGCTTAATAGCCTTATCCCATCCCCACACGCAGATTTCATCGAGCGGCTCGGCATTTAGCTTTGCAATATCCTGAGGTTCGATGAGTATGCACTTTAGGCTTTCATAACCTATTCGCTTCAACGACTCCTTAGCAGATTCCTTGTCGTCGACAACAACAAAATCTCCTTCATCTGCCCAAACGGCAGATATAAAACCTAAGTCGTGATGAAGCTGGCGTGCAGCATGTGGAGGTGTGAATGGCGCCTTGTTAGCTGCCAAGGCTGTATCGTGTTCTGGATTGAAAATATGTAATTTCATACTTGCAAAGTTACGGCAATTTTCATCAAATGCAATATCTAACACATTTAAAAGTGCAAAAAAACTAAAAAATTAAACTTTTTGTAATCTACACTTTGCAAATATCAAAATTAGTATTATCTTTGCAAAGATTAAAGGCAAAATCTTTTGAAACGGTGCAGAACTAACAGTAAAAGCACCTATAAAGACATGCAAAATAGTAAAAAACATACTTTAGACGAAGAAACAAAACCTTCTATGGAAGCATTTTACCGTACACACGCTTACCTTGTTGAGCACAATGATGTCCCAGTTCGCCGTTCATTAATGGATGAGATTGACTGGAATGCACGCTTGATTGGTATCAAGGGAACACGTGGCGTAGGCAAAACTTCCTTTTTGCTTCAGTATGCGAAGGAGAAATTTGGCAAGGACGACAGAAAATGTCTGTATGTCAATATGAACAATTTCTACTTCCAAGGACGAGGTATTGCTGATTTTGCAGGCGAATTCGTAAAGAATGGTGGTAAGGTGTTGCTCATTGACCAAGTATTCAAAGAGCCAGACTGGAGTCAGCAGTTGCGCACTTGCTACGATTTGTATCCTGAGCTAAAGATTGTTTTTACTGGTTCAAGCGTGATGAGACTTAAGGAGGAGAATCCCGAAATCGGAGGTTTAGTACAGAGCTACAACCTTCGAGGCTTCTCGTTTAGAGAATTCTTAAATCTCAAGACTGGCAACAATTTTCAGCCTTACACACTTGACGAAATCCTTCACGACCATGAGAGAATAATAAAGCAGATATTGCCAAAGGCAAGTCCTGCTGAATATTTCCAAAGCTACGTTCATCATGGCTTCTACCCTTTCTTCTTAGAAAACAGAAACTTCTCCGAGAATCTGCTCAAGACAATGAACATGATGATCGAAGTAGACATCTTGTTTATCAAGCAGATAGAGCTAAAATATTTAGCAAAGATCAAGAAGCTATTCTATCTCTTGGCTATCGATGGGCCAAAGGCTCCAAACATCAGCAAACTTGCAGAAGAGATAGATACCAGTAGAGCTACAGTAATGAACTACATTAAGTATCTTGCCGATGCTCGTCTGATAAACATCATCTATCCTGTGGGTGCACAATTCCCTAAAAAGCCATCTAAGATAATGATGCACAACTCCAACTTGATGTACGCTATCTATCCAAACAACACTACCCGACAAGAAGCTTTGGAAACATTCTTTGTCAACTCGTTGTGGAAAGATCATAAGGTTAATCAAGGTGGAAAAGACAACCACTACATAGTAGACGGCAAACTTAAATTCAAAATCTGCGATGCCCACGCCACGGGCAAACAAAGATTCAACAACGATGTAATATATGCGAGGTACAATACAGAAGTAGGACAAGGCAACAAGATACCTCTTTGGCTGCTAGGTTTCCTATATTGATCCTACACATTATTATATTATATATAGAGAAAAAACAAATCGAATAGAATATTTTTTTAATCATCCTTTTATACATAAAAAAATGGCAAAAGAAAAGAAATTTATGACTTGTGATGGTAACACCGCTGCCGCTCACGTAAGCTACATGTTTACTGAGGTTGCTGCGATTTACCCTATCACCCCGTCATCACCAATGGCGGAGCATGTTGACGAGTGGGCCGCTAAGGGTACTAAGAACCTCTTCGGTCAGAACGTGTCTATCCAGGAAATGGAGTCTGAGGGTGGTGCTGCAGGTGCCGTTCACGGTTCATTGCAGGCTGGTGCTCTCACTACAACATTTACCGCTTCTCAGGGCTTGCTCCTGATGATTCCTAACATGTACAAGATTGCCGGCGAATTGCTCCCATGTGTATTCGACGTATCTGCTCGTACATTGGCTTCTCACTCACTCTGTATCTTCGGTGACCACCAGGACGTTTACGCTTGTCGTCAGACAGGTTTCGCAATGTTCTGCTCAGGTTCTGTTCAGGAGGTTATGGACCTTACAGCAGTTCCTCACCTTGCAACATTGAAGACTCACGTACCATTCATCAACTTCTTCGATGGTTTCCGTACATCACACGAGTACCACAAGGTAGAGGTTATGGACATGGAAGATATCCGTCCATTGGTTGACGAGGCTGACATCAAGAACTTCCGCGACCGTGCACTCTCTCCAGAGCGTCCTGTAACTCGTGGTACAGCTGAGAACCCAGAGACATTCTTCACACACCGTGAAGCTTGCAACTCTCACTACGACGCTATCCCTGAGGTAGTAGAGCACTATCTTGGCGAGATCTCTAAGATTACCGGTCGTGAGTATCACTGCTTCTCTTACTACGGAGCTGAGGATGCTGAGAACATCATTATCCTTATGGGTTCTGCTACAGAGGCTGCTCGCGAGGCTATCGATTACCTCACAAGCGAAGGCAAGAAGGTTGGTATGATCTCTGTACACCTCTATCGTCCATTCTCTGTTAAGCACCTCTTCGCTGCTGTTCCTAAGACAGTTAAGAAGATTGCTGTTCTCGACAGAACTAAGGAGCCAGGAGCAGAGGGCGAGCCATTGTATCTCGACGTTAAGTCTGCATTCTACGATCAGGAGAACCGCCCAGTTATCGTTGGTGGCCGTTATGGTCTTGGTTCTTCAGATATCACTCCTGCTAAGATCATCTCTGTATACAACAACCTCGAGTTGCCAGAGCCAAAGAACCACTTCACAGTAGGTATCATTGACGATGTAACATTCACATCTCTCCCTGCAGTTGAGGAAATGGCTCTCGGTGGAAAGTCTATCTACGAGGCTAAGTTCTTCGGTCTTGGTGCTGATGGTACCGTAGGTGCTAACAAGAACTCTGTAAAGATTATCGGTGACAACACCAATAAGCACTGCCAGGCATACTTCTCTTACGACTCTAAGAAGTCTGGTGGTTTCACATGTTCACACCTTCGTTTCGGTGACGAGCCTATCCGCTCTACATACCAGATTACAACTCCTAACTTCGTAGCTTGCCACGTTCAGGCTTACTTGAACATGTACGATGTTACACGTGGTATCCGTGAGAATGGTTCATTCCTTTTGAACACTATCTTCGACGGCGAGGAGTTGGTAAACTTCATCCCTAACAAGGTTAAGCGTGTATTCGCTCAGAAGAACATCACCGTTTACTATATCAACGCTACTAAGATTGCTCAGGAGATTGGTCTTGGCAACCGTACCAACACTATCCTCCAGTCTGCATTCTTCCGCATCACAGAGGTTATCCCTGTTGACCTTGCAGTAGAGCAGATGAAGAAGGCTATCGTTAAGTCTTATGGCAAGAAGGGTCAGGACGTAGTTGACAAGAACTACGCTGCTGTTGACCGTGGTGGTGAGTACAAGCAGCTTACTGTTGATCCAGCATGGGCTAACCTTCCAGACGATGAGGTTAAGACTGACGACGCTCCAGCATTCGTTAAGGACCTCGTTCGTCCTATCAACGCTCAGGCTGGCGACTTGTTGAAGGTTTCTGACTTCGTTAAGTATGATACCGTTGACGGTACATGGCAGAATGGTACAGCTCGTTGGGAGAAGCGTGGTGTTTCTGCATTCGTTCCTGTATGGAATGCTGACAACTGTACTCAGTGTAACAAGTGTTCATTCGTTTGTCCTCACGCTGCTATCCGTCCATTCGTTCTTACCGACGAAGAGTTGGCAGGTGTTCCTGGTCTGGCTACTCAGGAGATTAAGGCTCCCGCTGCACTCAAGGGAATGCACTTCCGTATCGAGACTTCTGTTCTCGACTGTCTCGGTTGCGGTAACTGTGCCGATGTATGTCCTGGCAAGAAGAACAAGGAAACCGGAGAACTCGAGAAGGCTCTCAAGATGGTTCCATTTAATGTTGACGCTCCCGCTATGGTTGAGGAAGCCAAGACATGGGAATACCTCGTACACAATGTTGCCTCTAAGCAGGATTTGGTTGATATCAAGCAGAGCCCCAAGAACTCTCAGTTCGCTCAGCCTCTGTTTGAGTTCTCTGGCGCTTGCTCCGGATGTGGTGAGACACCTTATGTAAAGCTCATTTCTCAGCTCTTTGGTGACCGCCAGATGATTGCTAATGCTACTGGCTGTTCTTCTATTTACTCCGCTTCTATTCCTTCTACTCCTTACACTACCAATGCTAAGGGCCAGGGTCCTGCATTTGACAACTCATTGTTCGAGGACTTCTGCGAATTTGGTCTGGGTATGGCTTTGGGTAACAAGAAGATGAAGGAGCGCATCTGCCACCTTCTCGAGGAGGCAAAGGCTGATGAGCATGTACCTGCCGAGTTTGTTGCTGCAGCTGACAAGTGGATTGCTGCTAAGGACGATGCTGACGGCTCTAAGGAAGCAGCTGCAGAGCTGAAGCCTCTGATTGCCGCTGGTGCTGAGCAGGGTTGCCCTGTATGTCAGGAGTTGAAGACTCTCGACCACTATCTTGTAAAGCGCAGCCAGTGGATTATCGGTGGCGACGGTGCTTCTTACGATATTGGCTACGGAGGTCTCGACCACGTACTCGCATCTGGTGAGGATGTCAATATCTTGGTTCTCGATACTGAGGTTTATTCAAACACTGGTGGCCAGAGCTCTAAGTCTACTCCACTCGGTGCTATTGCTCAGTTCGCAGCCCAGGGTAAGCGCATTCGCAAGAAGGACCTCGGTCTTATGCAGACCACCTATGGCTATATCTATGTTGCCCAGGTTGCTATGGGTGCCGACAATGCACAGACATTGAAGGCTATCCGCGAGGCAGAGGCTTATCCAGGTCCATCACTCGTTATCGCATACGCTCCTTGTCCTATATATTATATAAGGTGTATCTATTCAAATTTAGATAATCTCGCTCCAGTCTTCCTGAGTCTTGCGGACATAGCTGCGATAACGGAGCTTAGCCATACGCTCAGCCTGAGAGAAGAGTTCCTCAGCTTCATTAGGATAAGCCTTCAGAACACTCAAGTAACGTACCTCTCCAAGAAGGAAGTCACGGAAGTCAGCCCAGTTAGGCTCCTTAGAATCAAGCGTGAATGGGTTCTTGCCCTCGTCGGCCAACAGTGGGTTGTAGCGCCACAGGTGCCAGTAACCACAATCAACAGCGAGTTTCTCCTCATTCTGGCTTCTACCCATACCGCCCTTACGCTTCAGACCGTGGTTGATACAAGGAGCGTATGCGATAACGAGTGATGGACCTGGATAAGCCTCT
>OQWI01001260.1_pt1 | contig 11090 bp, 17 predicted proteins | sample 1691551 | NCBI WGS metagenome assembly OQWI01 (sample SAMN03418259, study PRJEB22391) | human gut metagenome | biome: human-gut; feature: organic feature; material: feces | host: Homo sapiens | place: Tanzania | collected 2013-01
GCATACGAGATATATCAGTGTGACTGGAGTTCAGACGTGTGCTCTTCCGATCTGGATAAGTGTATTCGCACCCTGGGAATAGTTGATCCGCAGCCCCATATCCGTGAAATGCTGCATCAGTTTTTCGACATGTTCCTTGTTGCTGTTTCGTTTGAGTACAACGATCATTTCAGTTCACTCCTTCACAATGTGATAAATTTTAAGTAGGATTTACGGTACGCTTAAATTTTTTCAGCTTTTTTACAGCGTACGAATTGAAGTATACCATATCAGAGGGCAAAAAGAAAGAGCGATTTACGACAAATCGCCCTTTGATTTTCCACGGTTTTTGCACATGGTTGCATACTGCTAACCGGATGCTTATGATGCTTTTGCGGCCTCGTCGGCCTTCAGCTCCTTGTATTTGGCGGTTACCGCGCTGCAGAATTCGTCCCAGCGGCCGCTGTTGATGAGGGTGGACGGGCAGATTTTGCCCGAAAAGTCCTGATGCTTTTTCAGTGCCTTGGACGGGTTCAGGTCGTACTCGATCAGCAGTCGCGCGCACAGCTTTTCGGTGTTGATGAGCGTCTGTTCGTAGTTGCCGTCCGAGTTGACGCACATTTCAATGCCGATGCCGTTCATGTTGCCGCCGTTCTTCTCCATGCCGTCGCCTGCGTGTTTGGTGGATTTGGCAAAGCTGTTTTCCGTCTCGACAGATTACCTGTTAGGTGTGGAACGGCTGGAAACAGTTAATGTCACCGGATTAGATGAAAAAGACGTGGCAATGCTGGCACAGTTGGCAGAGCGACTGAGAGAAACCCGTTGACACAATATAAGGGAGTTATAGCGCAACAAATATTCCCTGCCCTTGGTTGCAGAGCAGAGAATTTGTTATAGCTGTATTCGATATTGAAAACAAAAGTATACTTTCAACATTTTTCCACAAGGTTTTCAACCGGAGAAATTTGGAGCTTCCTAAACTAAGAAATCGGCATGAATACTAGGAAATCTTGGTCAGATGGCCGGGATTTTTGTGGTTTCAGGAGCGAGAAAATACGGAAACGGGCGATAGGCAAGGTCTGCAACAAGAGAATTTGAATGTTAAGGTGGGCATGAAAAACTCAAAATAGATCATGGATATTGACAATCAGTGTGATTTCTGATATCCTATTGCAAGACAGTTAATTTCCAGTGGGACGTAAGAAGTTCTCAAAAATCAACTAAGCGAATCAGTTGCTCAAGTTGAGAGAATCAGTTACACATGACAGCGAAAATAACGTGTCAACGTTATACTGCGTGCTAGTGTGGCGCAATGGCAGCGCAACTGATTTGTAATCAGTGGGTTGCAGGTTCAACTCCTGTCACCAGCTCCAAGAAAAATCCTGCGATATAACGCCAAAATAGCGGTGTGTATCGTGGGATTTTTGCTTTTATATGCGTTGCAAATCCATCAGAATGTGCCTTGTTTGTGCCTTATTGCTCAAAAAATGCCTTGTCGGAGTGCCTTGTGCTGGATGCCCAGTGGTGTGTGCGGGGCGGTTCAGGCTGCGAGATTTGCGGGCAGTCTGGGTGTGGCTGCTGCGCGTGCCGGATGGTGTCCGACGGGGGCTTTCCTATCACAAGGACGAGTGCAGCGTATACCGGTCTGGCTGTGCGCTATTGGGTATGGATGCCGCCTGGAAACAACGGTGATGTGACATAATATTTTGAATTACGTATTGACACAATACGTATAAAATAGTATACTATACCTGTAAGGAGTTGACGGCGATGCCATTAAAACCGCGCGAGATGGAAAAGATAATCCTTGCAGACGGCTGGGTGTTCAAAGAGCAAAACGGCTCGCACAGGCAGTATGTACACCCGACAAAAGAAGGCAAGGTTACTATCCCTTTTCACAAGGGCAAAGAGCTTGACAGACGAACGGAGTTATCTATTCGGAGACAGGCGGGGCTTAAATAAGCCCTTGCCCTTTCTCCAAACACGTTAGGGGGCATGAGTATGTTGTCTATGTATCCAGCCTGTTTCTACAAAGAGAATGACGGCTATTCGGTGATCTTCCCGGATTTGAATTATCTTGCAACGCAGGGTGATAGCTTTGAGGACGCTATGCAAATGGCTGTGGAATGCCTTGCAAGCTATCTGTATACCGCACAGCGGGATGGGGATGCAATCCCTGCGCCGTCTAAGCTGGCGGATGTTGACCCGGTGGCCGTATCCAAAGAACTTGACCCGGATATGCCGGTGGGTGAAGCAATCGTGAATGTGGTTTCTGTGGATGTGGCAGAGTATGCCAAAAAGCATTTTGAAAAGTCTGTCAAGAAAACCCTCTCTATTCCGGCGTGGCTGAATGATGCCGCAATGGCGCAGGGGGTCAACTTCTCCCGGGTGCTGCAACAGGCTTTGAAAGAGCAGTTGCATCTTGCCTGATCGCTGCCGCCGGGCGGTGTCCGGTTCCATCATGCAAAAGAAAAAGCCTGTCCGGCTTGATAGTCGGGCGGGCTTTTGTGCTGTCTGGGGGCTGATTGTGTGAGGCTGTGGGTGCCGCACAGCTTCCAGCGTGGGCGGCTGTGTGTCTGATCTGGGCTGTGTGGGTGTGTGCTGCGTGTGTCCGGGATGCCGCCGGGCGGTCTGATCGTGGGCGTGCGGGTAGTGCTGGGCGTTCTCCTGCCGGTGCTGCGGCGGGGTGCGGTGGCTACGGCGCTGCCAGAGCGTGGCAGCTATGTGGGTTTGGGATTCTTCCCAACAAGTTCTTGCAACGCAAGGGGCCGTGTATGTACGGGGCCATTGCTTGCAAGAGCAGCGTATTGTATATACGTCTGCCCTGCTTGCAAGCTCTGGGCCCTCTGCAAGAGCACACGACTTTCCGTGAAAGTCTAGTGTGTTACACCTCGCCGCCGGGCGGGGTGTACGTTCTCGGTGTGCTCCCGGGTGTGTCCATCATCCGATCTGCCGGATGCCGTGGGCGGTCTGGCTCTGCTCCGCCGGGGCCGGGTCGCCCTGCTCAAAGTACCGGGCTAGGCTGTCCAGATTCACAAGCCAGCCGCGCCCGGCATTCACATACCGGATTTTTCCGGTCTTACAAAGCCGCCGGATATAGGACGGTGACAATCCATAGATTTCAGCGGCTTTCTTAACGGTTCCCATGTTCGGATAGCGGATCGTATTGTTCAAGCAATGCACCTCTTTTCCTTCTGGTCGATGTGTGTCGCTCTCTGTGTGCCTGCATTAAACCATGGAGGGTGCTATATTTCAAGAGGGGCGAATGTGTACAGCGGTGCAGCGGGATGCAGCATTGATGAGCGGGAATCCCTACGCCCATTTGGAACAACATGGAATCTCTTTGCATCTGGTGCCATGGAGTGCCGTCCAGTGTCATGGGATGCCGTGGCTTGCATCAGGTTTTCCCGGCGGAATATGGATAGATATCGCAAGAATCTGCCAAGCAGGACGTTTGATGAAATTTCATCATGACAAAAATGAGCAGGCAGCAACAAGCCCCCGCGCGACATTGTGAGTGCCGGGCGGGGGTCGTTCAGTAAGGATGTATTGTGCAGAATGACGGACATTCACGCACGCGCACAGGCGCACGAGGCTGGCGGGATTGTTAGGGGACACCGCGAATAAGGCCCAAGAGCAATGCCCTTATTTTTTGGGGCCGGGGGTGCCGGGCTTTTTCATGTATCCCGCCGGGTGCAAAATTGCCGGATTCTTTCTATACTCACGTAAAATTTCCAAAGCTTCGTCTACAAGCTCTGGGTGTTCATCGAGAAGCTCCATAATATCTTTAACAGCCATTGTTCAGTCACCTCTTATCTTTGTTTTCAAAAATGATGATTCTTTAAGACGTCCACAACAACGCCCCAAAGCTCTGGATGCTCTTCCAAAAAGCGCAAAAATTCATTATCGGTCATGATTCATCTTATCCTCCGCGATTATTTATCGTTCTGTCGTTCACTGGGCACTAAAATCTTCATTACTTCCGGGATGAGTTCGGGGTGTGCAGTCAGGCAAGCAATAATTTCTCCGTTGGTCATTTTCATATTCCCTCTTTCTTTGTGCAGCGTTATTGTTCGATTGCCCCGCCGGGCTGTTTGGGTTCAGGTGTCCACTGTGGACACTTTTTTCATCTACCCATATAAGGCAGCAACATGTGATAGATCACCTGTAAAACGTGCACCGGAATGCTCTGGCCGTGCTGCAGAGCGGTTTCAATACAGGCAATGTACTGTGCACCAGTTGCATCGTAGTGATACGGCTCTCGGCGGCGTAGGCGGTTTGAGTTTGTTTTCTTCATAGCGTTCACCTCCTTTCCTCAACCTCAAGGAAGCGCTGACAATCTTTGTCAAATGCAATTGGAAGAATGCCGATGCGTCCTTCTTTGTTCTTGTCCAAGCTTGCCCGGTACTGTTCCCCATCGTCAGACAGCAGCAAAATTGCGTCTGCATCCTGTTCCAGCTGCCCGGATTCTTTCAGATCAGCGGTGGAAGGTGCGGCGTGCGCCGCATTGCGGTTCAGCTGAGCCAGCGCAACCACAAGGATGCCGGTGGTCTGTGCCAGCTCATGCAGGGCAATGGAGATTCCCGTGATAGCTTGATAGCGGTCTTTCGCCTTACCGTCTGCCAGCAGTTGCAGATAGTCGATAAAAATAACCTGTGCTTTCATCCTCTGAGCCTGTGCCTTTACCCATCCAACACCCCGGCCAGATGCAGAGCGGATGAACAGCGGCAGCTTGTGCAGTTCTGCGAGGCGGTCAAGTTCATGCTGGGGCACAGTTTTGGCTTTAACCTCCGCCAGAGGAACAGCCAGGCGGTTCGCAATAATTCGGTTGGTAAGCGTTCTGGGGTCGGTTTCCAGCGAGAAATAGCACACACGGAAGCCCCGCCGGGCTTGCTCACAGGCCATTTGCAGGGACAGGGCGGTTTTACCGGCAGATGGTCGGCCGCCGATGATAAACAGATTACCGGGTGACAGATGCAAAAACTTGTCCACCACAGAAACCCCGGTGGGAATATACTGCGGTTCGCTGTCTTTATCTCGGATGTACGCTTCTGTCAGTTCTCCAATGGATTGAAAATCCGGGCTGTTTTTGCCGATCGTCAGCGTTTCCCCCATCCGGCTGTACAGTTCAGGCAGATCATCATACGCAGCGTTTGCCGATTCCAGAGCAAGGGACTGGAATCGATTCAATGCAGCCTGTTCCTGTACGATACGCACCCACGCCAACACATTTTCACGGTTTGGATGGATGCACTCGGCAGAATATTCGTCAGCACACCCCATGATTGCCGCTTTCACGGCTGGATACCGTGTGCAGAGCTGAACTGTTTCCAGTTTTCCAGTAGCTGTCCAGAAGCCCTGTGCAGCCGCAAAAATGGGCTGTATATCTGGCTCAAAGTCGGAAATTTCCAGCACAGGCAAAACGTATGGCGCAAACTCTGGTTGTACAAGCAAGGTTCCGAGCAAAACCTTTTGTATATTCACCGCAGTACCTCCATCTTCTTTTCGCTCTGTTTAACAACTTTTTTTCGTTCATCCTGCCGGGTCTCAACATCCCCCAGTGTGCGTACCCCATCGACCTGCCAGCTCTTCAAGATGCCGTTGACGTACTTCCAAGACCTGTGCCCACTCTCGGCGGCTTCGTCAAAGGCCTTGCAGATCACCTCTGTGGGAATGGAACTGCGGTAGCTCTGTAGCTTGTCCAGCGCAGACGGCGGAAATCCTCCAATGACCTGTTCGTATTGCTGGACGATTTTTGCAAGGTCTGGGTCTGTGCGAGAATTGGAAATTCCGGCAGCAGCGGCAGCCTTACTACTACTGCTACGTTGGGTTGGGTTACGTTGGGTTACGTTAGGTTGGGGCGTCATTTGGTTGTCGATTGGTATACCATTGGTATCCACTTGGTTGCCACCGCTCAAAATATAGCGTTTGTTTGCTGTTTCGGAAAGCATAGAACGCTCATCTTGAAACGTGGTCGGTTTGTATCGGTCATTTCTGAGGTTATTGTTCACTTTCCAGTCACTTATCACGATTACACCGGATCGGAATGTAATAATATAGCCAGATTTTGCCAATGTTACCAAATCGCTTTCGCTGCATCCTGACACCCGCACAATAGAGCGCGGATTCGATACAAAGCCGTCATCATCACCCCGCATCCCTAAATGAAAGTACAATGCCTGTGCCGTCAGTGGCATTTCTAAAAAGGCGTCTGTCTCGGTCACATCCACGGAAAACATTCTCTTATTCGCCAAAACAATGCCCCCAATTCGCCCCATTAGCCTCCACCCGGCGGATTTTTCCCACGTTCTGAGAGGCCCCCGCCGGGCCCGGGTCGCCTTTGTCAAAATACCGGGCAAGGCTATCCAAGTTGATGAGCCAGACGTGCCCGGTATTGACGAAGATGATCTTCCCGGCCTTGCAGAGCCTGCGCAGGTAGCTTGGAGACACCCCAAAAACCTCAGCAGCTTTTTTGACCGTGGCCATCTGGGGATAGTTCCGAAAACGTGTCACATCACCCATTCTGTTCCACCTCCTTACCGCCTACAGCGGCTATGATCTCGTCCCGGATGCAGCGCAATTCCTGTACAGCCTCCTGCAAGGTCTGCACCTCTCCAGCGGCAATAGCATCACGGAGCGCGATTTCTGCCGTAGAAGCCAAGGCAACGGACAAGGTAGTATAATATCTTGTCCGACTTAGTAAAACACGCTCTGAAACGAAAGATTGAGCCTTTCCAATGATGTAGCATCCTCCGCTCTGCCTGTCCACGTTCAAATAGTAGTCCCGAATAAGGTGAATCATGAAATTTTCTCCCCTCCGACACCCTCAAGTAAGCTTTCTACAGGAATATCCAATGCATGGGCAACCCGGCGGATTGAATTTTCATTGCAGGACTTGCCGCCACGCAAGGCGGTAACAGTTGCGCGGGATACTGTGGCCTTATCTGCCAGCTCCTGAACCCGCATATCCCGCCGGGCCATCTCTGCGATGAGTTTTACACGGTCGATTCGCATTTTTATCCATCCTTTCATATAAACCGTTTGGTTTACATAAGTATATATCAACCTTTTGGTTTTGTCAATGAGTGAAATAAACCTTTTGCTTTACAATTTAGTTGGTTTGCGATACAATAAACCCAAGGGAGTGAACAAAGATGGCAACCGCAAAAGAAATCGGAATCGGGATAAAGAATGCACGCCTTACCGTTGGTATCACGCAAGCAGAGTTGGCTCATAGACTTGGCGTTACACCTCAAGCCATCAGCCAATATGAACGAGGAATAAAAAAGCCCAAAATTGAAACAATCGAAAAAATAGCAGATGCATTGGGCGTAAGTTGGTTGCACCTGTCCCATCTTGAGGATTTGGCTACAGCTTCTAGGGCGAGAGAATTATATCAAAAAGACAAAGTAAGAGACGCAGCGCGTCCTGCAATAGTGAAACTATTAGCAGCAGTTTATGGAAAATGCGATTACACCTCCATTTATCAGCTGTACAATGGATACCATGTTTATGGGACGTATTATGCGTTAGACACACTTGACGAGGACAAAAGGGCACTTGATCAATATGCTATGGAGCAAATAATTGACCGCGTTGTTCTTGCATTGTCGGAAAGCGTGAACAAGTACGTCCATACTGAAACTACTTTGCAGGGAAGAATTTTAGGCGAAATTGAAGAAAACATTGAAGAGTTCAGTAGCGGAGAACCAAAAGGTCTTGATTTTCTTCCAGATATTGAGGAAGTGTATCAAAGTACAACATTTGATCGTGAAATTTCAACAAACGAATTGAATTTTGAACCCGCCGGGGATGATTCTAAAGAAAACACACCCGCAGAGAAAGCGTGAATCTATGGCAAAGATCACAAAGCGCACAAAGAGGGACGGCACTTGCTCCTACTGCATCCGGGTTTCCAACGGCTACGACAGGCAGGGCCGTCAGGTGCTGGTAAATCGCACCTTCACTCCCCCGCCGGGCTTGACCGGAAAGAAACTGGAAAAAGAGTTGCAGCGGCAGGCAGATGCCTTTGAACAGGAAGTGCACAACGGCATTTCGCTGGATGCTTCCATGAAGGTGGACGACCTGATAGAGCGCTGGTTCACCGAGTACGCCGAAAAGAAACTCAAACCCAAGACCGTGTACGACTATCGGCGGCTTGTGCCGCGCATTTCTGCCGGGCTGGGGCAACTCAAGGTGTGCCAGGTCAAGCCCTCGCACCTGATGGCCTTTTATTCCAACCTCGAAGAACAGGGTATTCGGGAAGATAGCACCTATACCGCGGTTCCTGCCTTGCTGGAACAGTTGCCAAAGGGCAAACGCGGCCAGATCGCGGAGGCCGCAGGAGTTTCAGAGCGGACAATGGCGACACTGTACAGGGGCGGGAACGTCAGCCGGGCAACAGCTGAAAAGGTAGCCAGCGCCGCCGGGTTGCCCCTTTCCAAGGCTTTTATAGAGCATAGCAAGGCAGGCGGCAGGCTCAACGGAAACACAGTGCAGCACTATCACCGGATGCTATCCAGTGTGTTCACCAAGGCCGTGCAGTGGGGACTTGTGACAGAAAATCCGTGCAAGCGTGCTGAAGCCCCAAAAGCGCAGGAAGTGAACGTGCAGGCGCTGGAAGAAAAAGACGTTGTGCGCCTGCTGGAAGCCCTGCAGGACGCGCCCACACAGTACAGCGTTATCACACAGCTTGCTTTGCTCACGGGTGCCCGCCGGGGCGAGATATGCGCCCTGCGGTGGTCTGATATCGACATGGACGCGGGAACGATTTCAATTGAACGCACCTTGCAGCACATCCCGGGCAAAGGTACGGTGTTCAATCCCCCAAAGACAAAGCGCTCCCGGCGGTGCGTGAAAGTCGGGTCGGATTGTGTGCAGCTCCTGCAGGAATACCGCCAGCACCAAAAGGCAGAACGGTTCAAAATCGGCTCTGAGTGGGTGCGCCGGGTGGAGATCGAGGGAAAGCGAGTAGAAAACGACCTGCTTTTCACCAAGTGGAACGGCGCGCCGATGGATCCAGACGATGTGACAACATGGTTCGGGCGGTTTCTGGCCGCTCATAACCTCCCGGCGGTACACTTCCACAGCCTGCGTCACACCAACGCCAGTTTGTTGATAGCCGCCCATGTGCCTGTTACCACGGTTTCAGGCCGTCTGGGTCATGCAAAGACCAGCACCACCACGGACATTTACGCCGGGTTCATCCGTTCGGCAGATGCAGCGGCAGCAGACGCGCTGACCGGTGTGTTTGACCGTATCCGGGAAAAGAGCCACGCATAACACATCCAAAGACGCAATACAGCCCACAGGAAGCAAGGGAAACCCCGCTATGCCTGTGGGCTGCTTTCTTTTCTGTCTACGGGTCTGAGCCGCTATCGTGTCCACTGTGGACACCGTAAGGCACAATCGCCAGAAAGTGCCTTATTTGTGCCTTATTGACCGAAAAAGCGCTGATACAAAGGTGAACGAACAAACACAAAAAGCACGGTGATTCTATATAAAACAGAACGCGCAAAAACGGTTAAACTCGTAATAAGACTATTTTGTAATCAGTGGGTTGCAGGTTCAACTCCTGTCACCAGCTCCAAGAAAAGCCGCTTGGATTCGTTAGAATCCAGGCGGCTTTTGCTATGCGGACAACACTTTGGACAACGTTTCATGCTTCAAAGCACCCTCCAAAAAAGTTTAAGGTGTTCCCCCGCGGACATTTTTGGTGTATAATGGTAAAAAATGCGCCCATATCAAAGGAGGAACCAAGCATGATCCAATTCGGCCTACGTCTGCACGACGCGGAAAAGCTGCCCATTGAACAGGTGCTGCCACTGGTGCGCCAGAAGGGCTTTTCCTGCGTACATCTGGCACTGAGCAAGTCCCTGAAGGAGGTGCCCAACACCCCCTCTGCTCTCACCCCCGGCTACGCGGCCTATCTGCGCCGCCTGTTTGCCAAAAACGAGCTGGATATTGCAGTGCTGGGCAACTACCTGAATCTGGCGCACCCGGATGCAGATGCCCTGCACGCCATTCAGGAAAAGTACTACGCCCATATCCGCTTTGCCAGCCTGCTGGGCTGCGGCATGGTGGGCACCGAGACCGGTGCACCCAACGCAGAGTACAAGTTCTGCCCGGAGTGCCGCAGCGATACCGCCCTTGCCACCTTTATCAAGAACTTCAAGCCGGTGGTGCGCTGCGCCGAGCAGTACGGCGTGACCATTGCCATTGAGCCTGTGGTCAAGCATATCGTGTATGACGCCCGCCGAGCCCGCACTGTGCTGGACGAGATCGGCAGTCCCAATCTGCAAATTCTGCTCGACCCGGTGAACCTTCTGAACATGGAAAACGTAGACCGGCGGGAGGAAGTGTTCGCCGAAGCCATTGAGCTGCTGGGCAAGGACGTAGCCATGATCCACTTCAAGGACTTTTTGCGGCAGGATGCCGGTGGGCAGCTGGCTGCCACCGGTGCCGGACAGGGCGGTATGGGCGACTACCGCACCATTCTGCGGTTTGCCAAGGAGCAGAAGCCTTATGTGTTCGCCACCTTGGAGAACACCACCCCGGAAAACGCCGTCCAGTGCCTGCAATATCTGCAAAAACAGTACGACGAGTGCTGACAACAAATTGAACCGCACGCTGCTATCCGCAGCAGCCTGTGTTCTCATGGTACGAAAAAAGGTCTGAACCAAAGCATCTGCAGCCGGTTCAGACCTTTTTCTATTCTATGTTTTTATTCTTCAGCGGCAAAGGCTCACGCCTTCACAGCCTGAAAGCTGATCTGCTCAATGGCCTCGTTGAGGATGCTGACTGTCTTTTCCTTCAGGATCACAGGGTACGTTTCGCCTGCCACATCCAGCGTGAGGGCATCACCCTCGCTGCAGGCACGAAGCAGCTGCTGTGCGGTCATAAGGGGGATCTGCAGAGAAACCGATGCAGGCAATGTGCCGCCGTAAACGCTGGCGGGAACATAGCCGTTCCGGCGCAGGGTCTTGGCCTTCCATTGCGGGTTGCGCTTCTCTACGGTAAAGGTGATCATGATAAGTGCCTCCTGTTTTTGTTGTAATATAGCAATTCAACTTTTTAATGCAACAGCAACAGCGTTGAATTGCATATCGCAA
>OQWI01001265.1_pt1 | contig 11070 bp, 14 predicted proteins | sample 1691551 | NCBI WGS metagenome assembly OQWI01 (sample SAMN03418259, study PRJEB22391) | human gut metagenome | biome: human-gut; feature: organic feature; material: feces | host: Homo sapiens | place: Tanzania | collected 2013-01
TGTGGTATCACAATTGTGAGTCTTATCATGCAGCATGTGATGCATATTTGGTAAATTTTGAATGATAAAGAAAGCATGTCAATATTGGCTGCACGACTTGCATCCTGAACAAGAAGAATATTTTGTTCAGGATTTTTTATATTTGTGTGAACTCAATGCTGACTAAAGGAAGGATTTGTTTAGTGTGAAAAGGGATTAAGTTTTATATCAATGGAATAAAAAAGGTTGTTTAATTATTATTGGTAGTTGAATCCTCTAAAGAAATGAATGTAGAATTTATGTATGTAATGATTGAATCTGCAACCGTTTGGAACAAAGAGTTGGGATTGGAAAGAATGAATATGGAGCGAATTTATGAAGAATAAAACTGAAATAAGTAAATATATAGCTTTAATATTGAGGCATAAACCGGAAACAATTGGAATTAAATTGGATGAACATGGCTGGGCTAATGTTGAAGAACTTATAAAAGGGATTCGTACACAATATAATTTCTCTATGGAGGATTTGGAAGAAATTGTTTCGACTGATAATAAACAAAGATATTCATTTAATGAGGATAAAACATTAATTAGAGCTAATCAAGGACATTCGATTCCAGTGGATGTAGAATTAGAAAGAGTTACACCACCTGATATTCTTTGGCATGGAACTGCAGAAAAGTATGTGCATTCGATTGAACAAGAAGGGTTGCTTCCAAAATCTAGATTATATGTTCATTTATCAGCTGATATGGATACCGCAAAAATAGTTGGCGCAAGACATGGAAAAGTGGTGATTTTTCAGATTAACGCAAAACAGATGTATGAGGATGGGTATGAGTTCTTTAGATCTGTAAATGGTGTATGGTTAACAAAAAAAGTCCCACTGAATTATTTAAATAAATTAAAATAATGAGTGGTACTTTTGAATTATAAAGAAAGAGTATCAATAAATTTTTGTGTGGCAATATTGGTTGCTCGACTTGCATCCTGGACAAGAAGAATATCTCGTTCAGGATTTTTAATATTCGTTTGAATTTCAAAAATATCAGAGTCTTTTGAAATCAATTCTTTTGGATAGAATCCAATGCCAAGGTTGTGTTTGACTAAAGGAAGGATTTGATCGGCAGTAGCTACTTCTAAATCGGTATGAAAAGGGATCTGATGATTTAAGAATAAGTTTGAATAATAGGTATATGTACTTGTGTTTTTGCCTAAGGTAATAAATGGATAATGCGAGATTTGTTGGATGTCTAGAATACGATTGCTTAAACTTTCATATTCTTTTCCACCAATTAATACTTCTTCAAATGAATAGAGAGAAGTTGCGTGTAATGGCTTTTTGATTTTGATTGGACTTGTAACTATCGCAATATCCACGATTCCTTTTTCTAATGCATCAACAGCTTGAATAGAGGAGTGGTTGGACAATTTGATTTTAACTTGTGGATAGGCTTTGTGAAATTCTTCGAGTTTGGATAGTAAAAAGATATTTAAGGCAGTTTCACTTACTCCAATTGAAATATGTCCATGTTCGAGTGTTTTATTTGATAGAAGTTCACTTTCTCCTTGGTAAAGTTGTTCAATCGCAATCGCAACATGTTCAAAGAGTTGTTCTCCTTCTGGTGTTAGTGTTATGCCAGAGTGGGAGCGTACTAAAAGCTTACATCCAAATTCACTTTCAATGTTGTTCATAGTTCGTGAAATGTTAGGTTGGTTGTTGTGTAGGATTTGAGCGGCTTTAGAAAAGCTTTTGTATTTAGCTACATAGTAAAAGATGCGATAATAATCAAGTGTCATAGATACCTCCATATGTTTTTTGTATAATGCATATTCAAAATATACATTTCACATATTTGAATGGTGTAAGTATAATACTTTTAGTCTGAATAGGCAAGCCATCAAAACAGATACAAAAAGTGTGTTAAAGGAAGACTTCTTGTATCTGTTTGCCGAAAGGATTAGAAAAGAAGTGAGAATCATGCCAACAATTTTTCCTAGGGAAGAAAAGGCAGAGGCTTTGTTTGATAAAATTGCCAAGGATCCTAGAGCTTGTAAACGACTAATGGATGCCTTTTATGAAGGTGTTGCCTGCGATGAGGATTCAGGTGTAGAAGAAGAAAGGGTACTTGTAGATAAACAAGTATTTACCAATGCCCTATTTACAGCATATAAGAACAAAGATCTATCGGCATTTTTAATGGCTGTATGCGGCAATAGTATGTTTGACTTATTAAGAAACGCATTCTTAATTCCATTACGATTTAATGATAAAGGAAAAGAGAATCCGATTCTTTTAAGTGATGAAAATGGAAATATTATAGAAAGTGATATTCACATTCCAGATTTAAAGAAGCATATGTTTAAAAAGCTTGTAGAAAAGAATCGTTATTTAGCGTATGGTTTTTTAGAGCAGCATAGCTTTAAAGAGGACATGTCCATTCAAACTATTCAAAATGAATCGCATTTAGGTATTCTAGTTGTTCAAGAAATGCCTGAAGAGGTTCATGAAAAGTTAAGTGATGCACAGATCTATTCAAACTTGTGGGATTCTATGATGAAGTTAGAAGATTTGTTGTATAACGCCTTCTTCTATTGTGGTGATTTTAAAGGAAAGTATTGTGTAGGTGTATTCTTACCATTTACACATTTTGAACATAATTTAGAGAAGAATATTGAAGTTTCAAATAGTATCTTATATGAATGTATACAAAAAATGCTGAACGATTAAGTTCAGCATTTTTATGTACAATATCGAAATGAGGGATCGGTTAAGATACGGGCAAATATAAGTCCCATTGGAAGGGCCAAAACAATCAATAAAGATTGAATGAGCCAATTAGCACCAATAGACATGGTGGATGTAAGTTCTAGATTATATATAGCTCTATACATATATAGACCTGGGACCATAATCACAATGGATGGTACGGTTATGGCAATTCTAGGATATCCTGTATTTCCTTTAATCATAGAGGCAAGTAGTCCGGCTGTTAATGCGCCAATAAAGGCTGCGGCTGCAGCAGGTAAAGATAAATCGACAAGTGTTAGTCGCAATGTGTTTGCGATGGCTCCAATGCATCCGGCACTTGCGGCTATTTTTTTAGAGCTGTTAAACATGATGGAGAATCCAAAGACACCTCCAAAACTTGTTAATAATCTTAAAAGTAATTTGGTTGATGTTGAAATATGTAGTTTTACAAAATCAACGGGTTGCAGATGTAATACTAGAGCGCAGATCCATGCGGTTAGTGTTGCAGCTAAAATAATGATGATGGCATAGGCAACTCTTTCAAGGCCGGATCGTAAATCTAATTTAGCTAAGTCAATGCCGCTGGTAATAAATGGAAAGCCTGGAATAATAAATAGCATAGAACAGATGTATCCGGCTTCATGTTGTGTGGCTATACCAAAATGGGTTTCTAAAAAGTTAAATAACAAGGCATAGGCTAGGCAGGCCAAAGAAACGCTGGCTGCTACATTTAAGAATAAGGTGTAGTTGTGTTTGATCAGTTTCATTCGAAGTGTATTGCCAAGTCCTGCCCCAACAAAGGCACAAAGCATTTCAATGAGGCCTCCTCCAAGTAGAAAGGTAAAACAACTACAGGCAAGGGCTGCAGCTAATCCTAGAATAATGGGGGAGTAGCTAGAGTGAATGCTTTCGATTTGGTCTAATTGATTATGAATCTCATTGCATGTGCATGTTTTACATTCGTCTTTAAAGTGATAAACAAAGTCTTCCATACGAGCCAGCTTGGATGTATTGACACTTGTATTATGTAAAGACAAGGATTGGGCGTGAGATTTGATTCCATCAATGCATGTGTAGGAAATATTTGTAAGTCCAATGTCGGCAATACATGTGATATTTAATTCACTAGCAATGGTGTTCATTGAACTTCTAACTCGCCAGGCACCTGTACCACAGGCTAGAAGCATCAATCCTATTCTTCCTATGACGGATGATTTTTCTGTAAGACTTGCATTTTCAATCTTAACTTTTGAATCTTTGTTCGTGTATTCATGCCATGGAATGTCCATGTGGTTGTTCATAAGATCATCTCCTATATCATTTATATATAATACACATAGTATAAATATATATTCGATATTTAATTCCATGAATAGTATAGTCAAGAAAAAAAAGAAGTCAATTTCTTAATCAACTTCTTTATGAATCCATGTCATTAATACTTTAACGATATAGGCCTTTTGTCTAGGGCCTAGTGGCTGATTGGGTTTGATTTTATGCCATTTGTATAGACATTGTCTGCAACAACAGCCAGTAGCATGTTGGGCAATGAATACAGGATGTCCTTTGAATGGTGTTTGTTTACCATCATTGGGTATATAGGCTGGAGCTAATCGTTTTTCAACAAAATCGATGGCATGTTTTTCAATGGTATCCATTCCTTTGGCTTGAATATAATCTTTATCTTTTTGTTTCAGATGAAAACTGCTCCTAAATTTGGAGTGGGATAGACGATTAAAAAGTTGTTCAAACCATTCGGATTCTGTCATAAATGCTCCTTATATATAATAAAAAAAACCAGCTTAGCTGGTTTTATAATCAAGTGGCGCCTGAAACAAGACTCGAACTTGTGACCTGCCGGTTAACAGCCGGATGCTCTACCGACTGAGCTATTCAGGCATTTGTGTTTCACTTGATGCCTGTATATAATACCAAAAGATGTTGTATTATGCAAGTACTTTTTGTAAAATTATAATATATTATTATCTAAATGGGGGAATGGATTATGTTAGATGCGATTGTAATGGATATGGATGGAACTTTATTGGATCCAAATAATAAGATTTTGCCAGAAACAAAAGAGGCTTTAATTGCTTGTCAAAAGCAGGGGACAAAGCTTGTGCTTGCTAGCGGTAGAAGTTATACAAGATTGCTTCCTTATGCTAAAGAGTTAGAGATGGATGTATATGGTGGCTACTTATTAGAGGTTGATGGTATTGCGTATTATGATGTAAAGAAAGATGAGCGTCATGTTTTAAAACAGATGTATAAGGAAGATGTTGAGCCTGTATATGCGTATTTGATGCATAAAAATTGTGAAACGATGGCTGTATTTAGTGATGGTCTATTTGATTATATTCCAGATCATATAATGGAAAAGAAAAAAGAATTGAGAAATTCAAAGGATTATCCAGAAGATTTTCCTTGGACGGGTGGTCCTTGGTCTTGGCTTGCGGATATGCGTGATGGTTATCCTAAGATTACGTATATTAAGGATCTTAGTGAAATCAAGTATCCTGTAAATAAGATTCAAACTATTGAGGATGAAGAGGTTACTACCCAATTGGCTTTGGATATTCAAAATGAATTTAAAGATCAATATGAAGTATTTAGAACTTGTCCTAGAGAACTTGAAGTATTGCCTAAAGGATATAGTAAAGGAGCTACTTTAGTTCGTATGATGGATATGTTTGGTTGGGATAAAGATAAAGTTTTCACGTTTGGAGATGGTGAAAATGATGTGAGTATGTTTGGTGTTGTAACTCATAGTTTTGCGATGGGACAGGCTATGGATTATGTAAAAGAAAAAGCAGCTCATGTGACCAAGTCCAATGTAGAACAGGGTATTGTGGCTGCTTTAAAGGATTTTAATATTTTGTGATATAGCTAACAACAAGCTTCATTGTGTTTTCTACACCATCATAGTGCGTTCTTTCCATGCCGTGGCTTGCATGAACACCTGGGCCAATTAAGGCTCCTTTGATGTCGTTACCACCGCGTAATGCGGCACTGACATCAGATCCGTATTGTGGGTAGATATCAACGGCATAATTAAGTTTGTTTTCTTTTGATAGTTCAACTAGACGAGTAATCATTTCATAGTCGTATGGTCCGCTTGAATCTTTTGCACAGATAGAAACGTCTTGTTCAGTACAAGCTAGATCTGTACCGATACATCCCATATCAACGGCTAATAATTCTTCGACTTCTTCTGGTAAACAACTTGCTCCATGACCAACCTCTTCATATGTACTGAACATAATGACTAAGTCTCTTTGTGGTGTGATGTTGTTGTCTTTTAAGTATTTTAGTACGCCCATTAAAGCTGTAGCTGAAATCTTATCGTCTAAGAATCTAGATTTAATGAATCCACTTTCCGTGATCTGTGTTTTTGTATCAATACAAATGAAGTCTCCGTTGCAGATACCTAATTTTTCTACATCTGCTTTTGAATGCACAACTTCGTCGATACGAACTTCCATTGTATCTTCTTTTCTTTCTAATGTTGAAGCATCTGGATATACGTGAACGCTTGGTGAACAAGAAAGAATTGTTCCTGTATATACCTTTCCATCACGAGTATAGATCTTACAATATTCTCCGTCTAATGTTGGTAAGCAGGGTCCTCCAACTTTAGTAATGGCAAGTTTTCCATTGTCTTTAATGGAACGAACCATAAGTCCTAATGTATCTAGGTGAGCACTCAATCCTAAAGTGTGTTCAGAATCTTTTCCGTCTATATAGATCAATAAGTTTCCTTTTTGGTTACGTCCTGTTGTATAGCCTAATCTTTTGGCTTCTTCATCCATGAAATCGATGGCTCTTTTTGTGTATCCTGTTGGTGAATCAATGTTCAAAATTTGTTTGGCAATGTCACAAACATATTCTTTATCAAATGGTTGCATATTTTAAAACTCCTCCTGTATGTATTATACGCTTTTATACAAATTCAAAACAATGTATTCATCTTTTTTTTGAATTTTGTGATATTGTACAAGAAAAGGAGGCTAATAGTATGGAATTAAACGTAAGAGAAGAAAAGTTGAAGGATTTATTTAAACAGTTTCAAGTGGAACACAATGAGAATTGTAAGACTGTATTTATCGATAATAATGATGAAGATTTAGACAACTATTTAAATGAATCGAATATGGTATATTTACATATGGTGGATAAAGAAGTAAGAGATCTTGATTTAAGTAAAGTAAATACAATATTTGCGAATAAAGAATATGCGAGTAAATTAGAAAATGGGATTCAAGATGAACAAAGAATTCTAGAACTACTATTAAATAAATATCCCAATCTTAGAGTTGTATTAATTACAGATAAAAAGGGTGCTTATTATAAAGATAAGGACATGATGATTTACCAGAAAGAATTGGTCTCTAATTTTGATAAAGATTTGTTCTTAGTTAAATATATGGTTTCAGAATTAAAGGGTAATTCAGAAATGACATCTCTATATCGAGGCGTGAATCAGTAAAGACTACTAGATATGTTAGAGTACCTAAGACAAAAACTTGAATTCGCGTTCGTCTTTGGAATTAAAAGACTTTGGAGGTAGATTAATCCATGAAAACCACCCTACATATCTAGTAGTCATTTCCATTATAAAGGTCCAATGTGAAAAGATTATTAAAAGTCAAAAGTTTTTCAAAATATTTTAAAATACATGTGTAAATCGGTAAGTTGATATTTAACATCTTTCTCGTTATAATACAAATACAGAAAAGACTACCAGATATGGGGGTCACTCTGGATATTGCGAAAGCGCTAAATCCTTTGTGAGAGGTGGTTAGCGCTTTTTGTTTTGCCGTTTCATTCATGATTGTATTGGCTTGCGGCATTTAAATAGGAATTTTTAAATTCTGTTGCCAAAACCTTTGGACTGATGATTTTTATGTCTTTTGCAAAAATATAGAAAAAGGTTTTTGCCTGGAAATAGGAACAGTCAAACTCTAATAGATATTCATTATTTTCTAATTGTGTTGTTTTTATTGGCATAGGTTTATTTAAATATCTAATTTTAAATAGTTCATATGCTTTTTGATTAAATTGAATAATAATATGTTCTTCATTATCTCCATATTTGAATTGAACACCATTTTTAATCATTTTATGAAAAGTTTTGAAATCTGTATCAGAAAATGTAATGTCAGATTCACTATTGAAGTGAACAGACACTTCAGTAATATTCATTAATTTTCTTGTTGCGACTTCATAACAACCATTTTGATTGTTTCTAACTTTTCCAATCACGTAATTATATATTTTTTCTTTATGTTCCATAATTAGGTAAGGCTTCATTTCAAAAATACTATTATCATTTGTTTTAATGGAAATTGATTTTTGTTGATCAATCGCATTTTGTATTTTTGAATAGTTTTCTTTAAATAAGTAGATTTCTCTTTTATATATTGGTAATTGAAAAAAAGAATCAATCAACATTCTAATGTATATAGGAAAGCTCAAGTTGAGTGGAGTAATGAAATTAGATTGGATATTATCTAATAATACGGAGATATCTTTTTGAGGTTTAAATGATATAGTTCTATTTTTCTTTTCACCACTAGACTCTAGAGAAATATCATAAAACATCGTTTTTAATTTAATCTGTATAGTTTGATCATAAACGGTATCTACTACGGAAATATAATCCTTTATAGGATTTAGTTTTGTGCATTCAAAATCAGAATGATAATTTCGAATCAATATATTAATAAATCGATTTATGTTTGGTTTGTTTTTATTGCATATTTGAAATCTGTTCGCATCTTCTAAAATAGAATTGTATTGAGAATTTGTGAAATATAATCGTATTGGGTCAATAAAATCCATGATAATTTCCTCCTTTTTTCAAATAAATTATAACATATACTAATTAAAGTAGTACATAAATATATAATATTATTCGTAATATAATGTCATAAGCAATAAATAAGTAGTACATAAAATGAAAAAAGTATCCATATTAAAACTACTTTTATTCTGCTATTATTCATGTGTAAACAGGGATGACCTGTAGGAGGAAAAAATAGTATGAATAAAGATCAAAAAAATTATGAATCAAATGTATCTACAGGATTGAATTCTGTACAAACAATTTATGAAGGAAGTGTGAATGCACGTGTCGTTGAAAGAGCGGGAAATCTAGCTTCTTCACAAAGTAAGGGTATTGCGCATGAAATTATGTATGCAGATAAATTAAATGTTACACGTCCAGAACTTGGTGTGACAAAACTATCTACAAAAACCAATGCAGTGCGTGATGATTTAGTGAGTGTAAAGGATGGTGTAGTCAAGTATCGTGCACAACTTAAGGATACTGTATCTTCTTCTGGAGTGAACAAAACGGTAACTCAGGGAATGAATGGAAAGTATCAGGGTACGAATTTTATGGGGACAAAAGAAACCACAGAACTTTACAATGCAGCAACTAAAAATACGGCTGCTCAGAAAATGAGTTCGACTGGAATTTCATCGAAGGATACTTCTAGAATCACGGAATCTTTTTCAGGAAAGATGACAAGCTTAGAAAATATCGCACACAATTCAACTCGAGCAGGATCATTCGGCGCAGTTGCAAATGTTGCGGTTGGAGCCGTTGAAGATATTGTGAATAGTGAATCTGGCGATGAAATGTTAGCTCATGCAGCAGCAAATGGTGCTAGAGGTTTTGCCTCAGGCTATGTAGGGTCTGCAGCAGCTACAGTAGCAACTTCAGCAACAGCAGCTGGAATCGCATCTGTACCAGCATTAGCTGCAGCACCATTAGTTGCGGTAGCAGCACCGGTGGCTGCAGGTATTGTGGCTGCTACTGTTGCAGGAAAGGTTGTTATGGATGCCACAGATGGAGAAGTCAAAGAAGTATTAGAAGATATTGGTCGAGGAGTAGGAGACTTTATTTCTGATGCAGCTGACGAAGTCGCTTATAGGGTTGTCGATAGTATTGGTGAAGGACTAGATAGAGTTGGCGACAAGGTTGATGACTTTATCGACAGTGTCAGTCTATTCTTCAATTTATTCTAGGGAAAGGAAGGTGAGTATTATGGATAACCAAACAGTTGGAGTTGAACACTAAGTTTAAGGTAAAACACAATTTATGTGTTTTACCTTAGATTAATGATTTAAAAGTTTAATAATCAAACTGAAAGTAGGAAATGAAATAAGTATGTGCTAAAATATATACATATATGTAAGCGTTTAAATGTAAGTAAAATGAGACACTTACCTGTAAAATTCTACTTTCTTAAAAGTAGAAAGAAGGTATTTATTATGATGTTAAATTTAACACAGCATATTTTAACTAAAGAACAAGCCCAAAATAGAATCATAGAGCCTTTGAACAAGCGTTATGTTTGTTCTTTATTAACTTTTTATGATATTCCAACAGAATCTGATTTAAAAAATAGAGCAAGTCAATTAGCTGATTATGCATTACATGAAAATGCTGATTCAGTATTGATCGGTGGTGCAATGTATTTGATGCCATTTTTGATTTTCGAATTAAATAAACGAAATATTGATGCATATTATTCTTTTTCAAAGCGTATCAGTAAAGATGTTATTCAAAAAGATGGCAGAGTAAAAAAGACTATAATATTTAAGCATTGTGGCTTCATAAAAGCTACATTACCGAAAGAATGAGAAGGTTTGGACAATGAATGTATTACTATTAGCGTTAAGCACAATTTCTGGAGAAAATTTAAGATGTTTTGAATATCAATATGGTGAGAATCCTTGTTTTGATGGATATTATCAATTGGAACCTATTCCTAAATTTTTAAATGAAAAATTAAAAGAGAATCATCAAACTAAAGTGGACCCTGTGTCAAGGACAATAAATAAAAAAGGACTTAAATTTAAATAAAAATAAATATATCCTCTAGGTGTCAAATACCCGGAGGATATATTTTTATGTCAGAATATTGTAGATATTTAATTATAAAAAATAATGAATTAAAAATTTTAGAAACGAAAAGAATGACAAAACTTGTTAAAAAGGAACTTGGCGTTTTTGATTATCGTGACTATCTATTTGAAGATGATCTTTCTATCTATCTTCTTGTAAGTGATTTGAGCATTTTTGGTGATGATACTTCTATTATTTATAGATCATATCCAGGTGATTGTGATAGTACATTTAACGGAACTGTTATCTTTACCAAGATAAATGAACATGGCTATGTATCATTAAATAAAGATGATATTGATTTGATTCTCAAACATATAAATAAGTTATCCAACGGTTTATTTGAGATGAGATATTTTAATGATGGCACTTGTTAATTTTTTGAATGTTAAATTTCTGTCTAAATTTTGCTTTACTAGACT
>OQWI01001268.1_pt1 | contig 11066 bp, 7 predicted proteins | sample 1691551 | NCBI WGS metagenome assembly OQWI01 (sample SAMN03418259, study PRJEB22391) | human gut metagenome | biome: human-gut; feature: organic feature; material: feces | host: Homo sapiens | place: Tanzania | collected 2013-01
CTAGCGTGGCGTTGCAGTATAAGAACATCATCGGGATGAAACGTGCAGAGCGTGCAGCACTGGTCAAGGGTATGGATGTAGTCTATATCTACCATGATACCATTGACGAAGCAAGCCATACTTCGGACACCTCTGTGTTCCCGGCGTGCGATAAGGCCATCAGTGAACTGAAGAATATGGTACGCATTATCGTCAATGACTTCGGCGGGGCGAACATTCTGATTACGGCGGATCATGGCTTCCTGTACACTTACAGTCCGCTGACCGAGGATGACAAAGTGGATAAAACCAGTTTCCATGATATGGAAGTGGAATATGGCAGACGCTATGCGATCATGCAAAAGGAGGCGGATCCGCAGTATTTGCTTCCTGTAAAATTCCTGGACGGAAAAACGGAATACACTGGATTTGCTCCACGGGAAGGTATTCGCATCAAGATGAATGGTGGCGGGCTGAATTTTGTGCATGGCGGTATCAGCTTGCAGGAAATGACGGTTCCGGTGATCGAATATCATTATCTGCGCAACGGCTCTATGGAATATCGGCGCAATAAGCAGAAGTATGATACGCTCCCCGTAACAGTGAGTTTGCTTTCTTCCAGTCGAAAGATCAGCAATATGATCTTTTCACTGGATTTCTACCAGAAAGATGCGGTAAGTGCAAACCGTGAGGCTGCTACTTATCTGGTGTGGTTTACGGATGAATACGGAAAGCCTGTCAGCGATACCCAGAAGATCATTGCGGACAAAACCAGTGAGAACGGCGCAGATCGTACGTTCCATTGCAACTTCAACCTCAAATCGATGAAGTTCAGCAATACAGCAACCTATTATCTGGTGATTGCGGATGAGCAGGGTCAGCAGATGCAGCAGCGGGAACAGTTCCAAATCGATATTGCATTTGCGATTGATGAATTCGATTTTTTTAACTGATGGGAGCAGGAGGACTATAAATGGAGCCGAATGCGGAAAACAGCTGCCGCCGAGACGAAATCAAGGAAAAGTTACGGCAGAACTTTGACGGAAAGATCGTTCGCAAGGACCTGACCAAAAAGATCAAGGAAGGCGCGAATGTCCCGGTTTATGTGCTGGAGTTTTTATTAGGCCAGTACTGTAGTTCAGATGACGAAGCCATTATTGAGAAAGGCGTACAAAATGTAAAACGGATTCTGGCGGACAATTTTGTTCGTCCGGATGAGGCACAGAAAATTCTGTCACAGCTGCGAAAAAAGGGAAGCCATACTGTTATTGATATGATCACGGTTAATCTTGACATTAAGAAGAACTGCTTCTTTGCCAGTTTCTCTAATTTGGGATTGGACAAGGTGCCCATTGCGGATGAATATCCGGAAAAATATGATCGGCTGCTCTGCGGAGGCATCTGGTGCATTGTACAGCTGGATTATGAAGTAGAGGATGACAATAATTTTGGCCTTGTTGATCTGGGCGGTGAACCGTTGCAGTCCAGCCAGAAAAAGCAGAAGGACCTTACTCCAATCAGCATCCGTAAACTAACACCGATCCAGATGCCGCATATCGATATTGACGAACTAAAGCGTGGCCGTAAAGCTTTTACAAAGGATGAGTGGCTGGATATCTTGCTGCGTTCTATCGGTATGGAGCCGGATGAATTCACGAAACGAGAAAAATGGCTCCTGCTCACACGAATGATTCCACTGGTAGAGAACAATTTCAATCTCTGTGAACTTGGCCCCCGCAGCACGGGAAAATCGCATCTTTATAAAGAAATCTCGCCCAACAGCATTTTGATTTCTGGTGGGCAGACGACTGTTGCAAACCTGTTCTACAACATGGGGCGCAAATCGGTTGGATTGGTTGGTCTTTGGGATTGCGTGGCTTTTGATGAGGTTGCAGGGGTAAAGTTTAAGGATAAAGACGGCATCCAAATCATGAAGGACTATATGGCATCCGGCTCTTTTGCCCGTGGCAAAGAAGAAAAGGCTGCCTCAGCTTCTATGGTTTTTGTGGGTAATATCAATCAGAGCGTGGATGTGCTGCTAAAAACTTCTAGTCTGTTTGATCCATTCCCGCCCGAAATGGGGTCGGACACCGCATTTTTGGACCGTATTCACTGCTATCTGCCCGGTTGGGAGATTCCGAAATTTCGACCCGAACATTTTACGAATGACTATGGGTTCATCAGTGATTATCTGGCAGAATTTATTCGGGAACTGCGGAAAGAACAGTATGGTGATGCGTTGGATCATTATTTCCGTTTAGGAAAAAACTTAAATCAGCGTGATACCATTGCCGTGCGTCGTATGGTGGATGGTTACCTGAAGCTGATGTATCCAGCTGGAGTGTTTGATAAATCTGAACTGGAAGAAGTTCTGCAGATTTCGCTGGAAATGCGTCGCCGCGTAAAAGAACAACTGAAAAAGCTGGGTGGGATGGAATTCTACGATGTGAACTTCTCCTATATCGACTTGGGAGACATGTCGGAGCATTATGTGTCGGTTCCCGAACAGGGCGGCGGCAAACTGATTCCAGACGGAATGTGCAATCCGGGACAGGTCTACACAGTATCTCGAGGCAAGAGTGGCATGATTGGCGTATTCCGTTTGGAAAGTCAGATGCTGCCTGGTAGCGGAAAGTTTGAGCGCACGGGGCTTGGCAGTGACCGCGACTGTAAAGAGTCAACGAATACGGCGTTCAATTTCCTAAAAGCAAATGGAAACCGCATCAGCGGAGGTATCAGCACGGCATCTAAAGACTACATCATCAATTATCAGGATCTGCAGGGGATTGGAATGACAGGAAAGCTGGCATTGCCTACGCTAATTGCACTGTGCAGTATTGCGCTTGGTAGGCCAGCAGTTAGCACGCTTGCTGTTCTAGGTGAAATTAGTATCAGTGGTACAATTCTAAAGGTAGACGAGCTTGCAAACAGTCTGCAGGTCTGCCTCGATAGCGGTGCAAAGAAAGTTCTGCTGCCGATTACAAGCGCTGCAGATCTTGGAACTGTACCTCCCGAATTAGTGGGAAGTTTTAATTTAATCTTTTATAGTAGTGCAGAGGATGCAGTGTTCAAAGCATTGGGTGTTGAATAAAGGGGAAAGTTTATATGGCACAATTTGGTGTTTATAGGATACTCGTCTAAAAGATTATACTGTAATATTTTTAAGATGGATTCCTTGCTAACATGGTCGACATGAAATACAAATTAATGTTTTGATGTAAAAATGAGGAGGTATCAATGGAAGATAGCGTTCTAAAGTATGATTTGTTTCAAAAAGCATATAAAAAATTGAAATCAACTGCGTATTATGACAAGACAAACCTCCATTTGAGAGATCGGATTGCGGAAGCGGAAAACACTCTCAATATAACGATAGAGGAACGCTTGAAGGATTTGCACCAAGCGTTTGTAGCGTCAGATAGCACGAAGTGGAAAAGGAAAAAAGAAGATATTTTGGAAAGCATTTCCTGCCGTCTGCTTCCGAAAAAGATTATGGATACAAAGGAAGAAAAGAATTGTTCGGACGGAACAAAAGGCGTTTTGATTAGTGGAGTGCCAGCAAAACAAGTTAAAGTTGATGAGATACAATATTTCATTGACATGAAGATTGAGGGAATGGTTCTTGGCGTTCTATGGATTATGATGATAGGATGGCAGTTGGATAAATCCTATACCAATTGCTATGGAAATCGTATACGAAAGAAGCTATATAATGAATTTTCTAAAGAACCGACCTTTTCCCCAGCGCTGTTTGAGCCGTATTTTCAGAATTATGAGAATTGGCGAGATCAGGCGTTAACTTTGGCACAGAAGTGTATGCAACAAGATGATGTTCTGATTTTTACGCTAGACTTTAAGCGCTACTACTACTCCGTGGATGTATCAGAGGAATTCATGAAGGAGATTCTTACTAGGGTAAAAGGAAAATCTGACTACAATGAAGAATATCTGAGTAGGATAAATGACTTTGTGTACTGTGTAATCAAAAGATATTCACAAATCTACAGAGAGCATAGCGGAGAAGAGCGGATTCGCCGTATATTACCAATTGGGTTTCTGCCATCGGGGGTTTTAGCAAACGAGTGTCTGAAAAAATTTGATACAGCAATTTTGGACGGATGGAATCCACTTTACTATGGACGGTATGTAGATGATATATTGCTTGTGGAAAAGGTGGAAAAGGGAAGCCGAATCGCTCAAAAAGCGCAGGATGGTAAACTGGAATTCTATGAGGCCTTTGAATATTATACGGTAAATAATTCACGCTGGACGGGTAAAGAAAACCGGAATGCGAGGGCTGTTTTCAAAAAAGAGGAAGACGAATGTGGAATTTACTGTATTTTGCCAGAGTTTACAAAACCATTGGGAAGCGCTACGAAAATCCAATTACAGGCAAGCAAAATTAAGTTGTTCTACTTTCAGCGTGGACAATCGGATGCATTGATCACTTGTTTTAAGAATAGCATTGAAAAAAACAAATCGGAATTTCGCTGGATGCCGGAAGATGACGCTGTGTTTCAGGAGGACGATTATTCGGAGGTTTTTGAACTAAGCCACCATGGAGTGAATAAACTTCGTGAAGTGGACGATATAGCTGTTGATAAATACGCACTTTCGAAATATCTGGGGAAGTTACAAAGGATAAATGGACTGATTTCGGAGAAGACGAAAGGAGAAGAGTATAATTTTGTCCGTGACATCCATAAAATATTTACGCCTAAAACAATAATTGAAAATTATACACTCTGGGAACGAGTAATTACGATCTTATTTGTAAAAAAATCCTATAAGGCACTACTTAGGTTTATTGCCCTTGTCATAGACACGCTTGATAAAACAAGTTATGCCATAGAAGGAGTGGATAATGATACCGGATTTGTAACAAATGCATTGCGAGAGGCACTGCAAGAACATCTCATTTCCAGCATAGCTCGTCCGATGGCACTTCATGATGGGGAGACTTTTGAGGAATGGAAGTTAGAAGATGCGCAGAGCCTGCTCAGCGAACAGATGAAAGAACTTTTGACAAAAGCACAGAATCGTTCGAAGGGTTATTTTAAAGCTAAAATGCTGGATAAAAATCTGTGTGTTATCTGGCCAGAACTAGTGAGTTGTGGTGGTGAGAATCCGCAGAAAAAGGATCTGACCAATGAAGATAATGTAGTGGAGCTTCTGAAAAAAGAAACCTGCACAGAAACTTTTCAAGAAAAAATGAACAAGATTATAAATCAGAGATACATCTATTACCCCTACCTTATCAAACCGGCAGATCTGATGCTCGCAAGATTGATGTATGATCTTGTTCGTAAAAAAGATCTAGAAGATTTGAATAAAATCGAGGAAATTTTCAAACAATGCTGGCAGTTGAACTATAGTCCACGTTCATTTGAAGGTTGGACAAATAATAGATTTATAGAAGAAAATATAAAAACTGGTGAACTCAATAAGCAGCCCGTTTTTCAAATCGGAAAGCCGAGCTTTTCAAAGATTAGGGTAGCCGTTGCCAATATCCAAATGGACATTTCAAACTTTGACCAGGCTGTTATGCGTAAACCGAACAGAAGCTACCGAAGATATCAGCAGATAGCAGAACTGGTGAATACTGCTGTTCGGGAAAAAGCAGATATGTTGGTAATGCCGGAAGCGTGTACTCCAAAAGAATGGCTGCCAACGCTGGCTAGAACTTGCGAAAAAAATCATTTGGCAGTTGTAACAGGGGTAGAGCATATTATTGAGGATAACTGTGTTTATAATCTGACAGCAGTGATTCTTCCGTATGAAGAAAAGTGGACAGGTCAGTGGCACTCTGTGATTCTGTACCATTCAAAGAATCATTTTGCACCTGAAGAAAAAAGGATGATTGAAAGCTTACATCTAAGAGCTATGGAAGGAATAGAAAGTTCTGAAGCTAAATGTGATGCAAAGTATGAGTTGTATAGCTGGAACGGATTTTGGTTTACAGTGTACTGCTGCTTTGAGCTTACATCCATTCGAGATCGTTCGATTTTTCAATCCTATATTGATGCATTGATCGCAGTCGAGTGGAATCATGATGTGAACTATTATAGCAATATAATTGAATCACTAAGTAGAGATATTCACTGCTACTGCATCCAGACGAATACCTCCGAGTATGGAGACAGCCGAATCACAAAACCGTCTAAAACCGAAAATAAGGACATCCTGAGAATAAAAGGAGGAAGTAATGCAACAGCACATGTTGGAACTATTGATTTGGAACAGCTTCGGGAATTCCAAATGAAAGCATACAGTGGTCAAAAAGAAGATAAAACTTTCAAACCGACTCCGCCAGACTTTGACTATAAAGGAGCATATGAGCGTCGGAAAGGAACGATGTTTGAATGCTTTTGTGCGAAGAAAAAAGCAGATTAGATTTGCCGTTTGTAGCAGATTTGTAGCAAATTTTATCTATTTGACGAATTAACGTCCTAAAAATCAAAAAGTCATCATACATCACACGCAAGGGGTCTGGGGTTCGAGTCCCTAATTCTCCACCAAACAGTTCGTACTCGAACCCGATTCTTTATGAAAAGGGTTCGGGTACGTTTTTTGTTTACAGGAGGTTCTGAGAAAGGACTACTCGGAACTGTAAACGAGCAAAGGCAGGGTATCACCATGGCGATGGTGTAACCGCCCAGTGAGAGCACGTCCCCAGAAAGACAAGAGGCACCCGACTCAGAATCGGGTGCCTCATTTTGTCATGCAAAGTTTTCCTAAATGAGCTTTCCCCAAGGCAGCATCTGCTTGAGACGCTCTGGGTGGGTCTGGATCTCCATGTCAGGCAGATTCTCGAAAAGGAACTGGATATAATCTCTGGGCGCAAGGTTGTTTGCCTTTGCTGTTTCCACAATGCTGTAGATCACTGCGCTGGCTTTTGCGCCGGCAGGCGTGTCGCTGAACAGCCAGTTCTTTCTGCCAACTGTAAAGGGGCGGATCTTGTTCTCTGCACGGTTGTTGGAGATCTCGCAGCGAGGATCCTTCAGATAGTTTTCCATATAAGAGCGCTGTCCCTGAGCGTACTCCACCGCCTTTTTCAGGCTACCGGCCAGTGGCTGTGTGCTGAGCTCATCCAGCCAACACCAAAAAGCCCTGAGCATCGGTTGTTCGACCGCAAGGCGCTTTTCCTGCCGCTGTTCAGGCGGAAGGCTCTGTATTTCTTTTTCAGCTGCAAAGAGCTGGTCACAAAGGTCCCGCCCGATCTGTGCAGGTGTAGACGCATTACTTTCCGGCGGCATAGCCTCTACGAACTTTCTTCGCAGATGCGCCCAACAGCCGCAGCGTGTGACATGAGGGATCTTGTTGTATCCGGCATAGCCATCGGTATGGAGATAACCGTGGAATCCTTCCAGAAAAGCCTTGGCATTGTCTCCGCTGCGGCTGGTCTTGTAATCGTACAGGACGATTGGCGGCCGACCGTCATTGCCGGTGCAGTACAGCCACATATAGGATTTTGTGGTAGGAGCCTTGCCTTTCTCCTTCAGCACCTGGACCGTGGTTTCATCTGCGTGCAGCACTTCCCGCTGCAACAGTTCTTTCCGCATCGCTTCCCAGACCGGAACCAGCCAGTCTTCAGCGCAGCGGATCGTCCAGTTTGCCATGGTCGTACGACTGAATGCTACATCACTGCCTTTCCACTCCTGCTCCTGCCGGTACAGAGGAACGTGGTTTACATATTTCTGGTAGATCACCTCTGCCACCACAGAAGGAGAAGCCATACTGTGGTTCAGCAACGGCTTCGGAGCAGGGATCGCTTTTGTTGCCAGTCTGCCTGCCTTCTTGCAGCAAGGACAGTAGTAGGTATACTGCCAGTAGCGATTGAATTTCAATTTTGCGGGAATGAATTCCGGGACTTCCCGGACCATATTTTTGCCCAGCAGTTTCATCTGCGTTCCGCAGTTGGAACAATTTCTCTGGTCGATTGGAATGTCGAAATCGACATTCTCGATCTGGACACCCTTGCACAGCTTCCACTTTTCCAGTGCATTCAGAATATGGTAGCCACGGGCATCCTTCTTAATAGGCTCTTTGGGTTCCGGTTTGTTTTCCTGCTCTGCCTCGTTAAACAGACCAAGCTGCTCTTCTGTCGGTTTCGTCTGCTCACTGGATGGGCCAAACTGCTTTTTGCGCAGCAGAGCGAGCAGTTCATCCATATTCCGAACCTCATCTGAGAGCAGCTGGACTGTTTTCTGGAGTTCTGCGATGTAAGCATCCTTTTCTGCACCGTCGGAGGGCTGCTTTGCCAGAAGTTCTGCAATTCCGGTATCGATCTTATTCATCTGTGCTCCCTCCATTTCCGGTCCCATTATACAAGAAAAAGGCCACCATTGGTAGCCTTTTTTGAGGAGAATTTGGTACTGAAATTCTGGGCACTCTGCTGCAAAAACAGTCCTTGAAATTGTGGAAAACTTCAGCCTAGAGAACAACTCGCTCAATTGTCTTTGTTGCCTTAGGCTGGTCTACCGAAAGGCCCTCCAGCAGCCACCGGAATTCCTGCCAGCTCAGGCTCCGCATCTCTGCTTTTGTCCGTGGCCACTGAAAGCAGCCCGTCTCTACACGCTTGTAAAGTAATACAAATCCATCTCCCTCCCACAGCAGGGCTTTGATCCGGTCCCGTCTTCTGCCGCAAAACAGAAACAGGCTGTTGGAACAGGGATCCAGCGAAAACTGATTCTGTACGATCTGTGCCAGACCGTCTATTCCGCGCCGCAGATCTGTATATCCGCAGGCGATGTAGATGTGTTCTACCTTCCGGATGTCACCCAGCATTACGGATCCCCCGGATGATCTCGCTGATCTGGTCGGAGGACAGATCTGCTGGCAGTTCAACTGTAACATCCCGAATGTGCAGTGTGATTTGGGTGGGAGGAATCGCCGCTGTTTTCGGCGAGCTGGGCGAAAGTTCCTCGAACGGAACATCTTCTGTCTGCTGCAACAGTGCAGCTCTCATCTTCCGCTGCCAGCTGTAGAAGCTGGAAAGCGGTACGCCATTCTCTGCACACCAACTTTTTATGCTCTGCCCACTTTGTTTCGCTGTAGTGATCGTCTGATACCATTGCTGTTCCCGTACTGCCAATGCTTGCTTCTCCATGGAGTCCTCCTTGCTGCGTCTCTGTATTTTTTAGACTACTCTCAAAAATACATTTTTCCATGGTACTATTTTCGCACTTTGGAGAGAGCAGGTGAATACATGGTTTCATTAGGCGGGTACGCGATGGTGCCCTGCCTTTTGCTTTACGGGATCACGTTCGCTTTGTGTGAACTTGGTCGTCCCCCCTATATGGCGCATTGGGGGCAATCGCTGCGTATGTGCGTACCGGGGAGAGCCCTTACACCTCTGGCAAGGTGTAACACACAGACTTTGTGCCAAAGTCTGTGTGCCAAGGGGCCAAGCCCCTTAGAATCTCTGCGGCGCGTGTACGCGTGTACGCAGGAAAATGGAAAAATTTCACGATATCGGGGTGTTCTTTCATGGGGGAGTGTGGTATACTCGGATTCGTGCAACAAATCGAAATTTGTGGAGAGGAGAAGTATCGATGGAGTGGACAAGTGAAAAGTATAAAAACAACCTACTGGAGTATGAAAAAAAAGATGGTATAAAAGCAATTACCGTATATTGCCTCATAATGGGCAGTGCATTTTTTCATGGCTGGCTTTATACAACAAATACAAGCGTGCTCATATTAAATCTGTCACAAGTTTGGATTCCTCTTGTCTTGATTTTACTTTTCGCATGCTTTTTCCATTACAACAAACAGAAAATAGACAGTGTTGGAATTAACACCGATAAGCTAAAAAACAGCATTATTCTAGGTGTTATTGGTGGAATTTTTCTGCTTGCTATACAAACGGTGCTGTTTAAGGCACAAGGGAAATCCATATCGTTTATGGAGCCCTTATTGATAAACTGGATCATTTTCTTCTTCGCTGCTCTCGAAGAAGAAATTATATTTAGGGGATACATTCAAACAAGATTGTCAGGATTGATAAGAAACCAGTGGATAGTTGGTATTATCAATTCGGTTCTTTTTCTTTCGATACATTACCCGGTAAGATGGGTAATTATTGGAAAGCTATATTTTGATGTGTTGCCGGTAGAGTATGTGATCTCCCTTCTGGCTTTGCACTTTTTTTGTGATGCAGTGTATAAAAGAACAAATTGTTTATGGGGCTCAGTTGTGCTCCATATTATCTATAACGCAGTAGGGGCGATGATTGCTGTTTAATAACTTCCAGCTTGTAGCGATGACATGAACAAGTGAAGTTTAAGGAACAGAGCTTTACCATGTTTGCCTATACAAATTATAGGACAATTCAAGGTTCTCACAGGCTTGATGCCCCGGTGTTTTGGGAAAAGACGCGTTCCACCATTCAGTTGTTCAATAGGGGTTGAGTAGTTTCCCGTTGAACAATCGTTCCATGTGGAGAAAGTATGCCTGCTATCCATGGGGAACCCCCTGATATTCCGCATCTATTGCGAAAACGGCAGAACATAACGGCAAGGAGCGCGTCGCGCGGTGCGCCCCTTGCCAAGCAGACAGTAAAAAACAAATCCGAACCAATTTCGACCTGCGAAATAGTTCGGATTTGTTTCGTTTGGTGACCCCAGCGGGAATCGAACCCACGCCTTCGCCGTGAGAGGGCGACGTCTTAGCCGCTTGACTATGGGGCCTCACGTGACGACTCGCATATTATACCACGATCAGAGGCGTTTGTCAAGAGGTTTCGGAAAAGTTTTTTCGCAAATTCTCAAGGTGAAAGCAAAAATCGCAGTCCGGGAGAACTCATTGGTCGGTTGCAGGAGTATGACGTTGCCGTCACTCCCTATTAGACGCGCACGCTCTACTCCGTGCTGACAAAGGCATCCTTCACTGCACATCACCTGCCTGAAAGGTAATTTCTCGCATACGATTGATAACCGACTTCAGTTCATACTTCCGCGGCAAATCAAGAAAACGTTCTGTCGTGGTAAAGAAGGACGAGAACACCGTGTCCAGACCTTCGGCTGCAATCGTATCATAGAGTGCATCGATAACGGTATCAAGCTGAATGCGACAATCGGTGGTGCG
>OQWI01001269.1_pt1 | contig 11061 bp, 17 predicted proteins | sample 1691551 | NCBI WGS metagenome assembly OQWI01 (sample SAMN03418259, study PRJEB22391) | human gut metagenome | biome: human-gut; feature: organic feature; material: feces | host: Homo sapiens | place: Tanzania | collected 2013-01
AAAGAACAATAAGAAGAAACTCAAGACAAACAAGCATAAGTCCCTAATGTCCAACCCGGGAGAAACGGAACTACATCCTGCATCCACACGACAGAGACATGAGGGACAAACTAAAGACATAAGATTATGAACGAGAAAGACACCATTTGTGCTCTGGCCACAGCGCCAGGCGGAGCAATAGCCGTGATACGCGTGAGTGGCGAAAAGGCCATCAGCATAACGGAGTCAATCTTCAGCCGTCCCTTGCACGACAAGCCTTCGCATACGCTTCATTATGGAAGCATAGGCAAGGGAGTGGATGATGTGCTGGTGTCGGTATTCCGCGCACCACATAGCTATACAGGTGAGAACGGCACCGAAATCAGTTGTCATGGAAGTCCATATATCGTGCAGCGCATACTGGAACAGCTCATTGAGAACGGAGCCAGACAAGCTTTGCCGGGCGAGTTTACCCAAAGGGCTTTCCTCAACGGAAAGATGGACCTCTCGCAGGCAGAAGCTGTGGCCGACCTGATAGCCTCTACCAACAAGGCAACCCATCAGATGGCCATGAGTCAGATGCGTGGACAGTTCAGCGGAGAACTGGCCCGACTGAACGACAAACTTCTGCATCTCGCCTCGTTGCTCGAACTGGAACTGGACTTCTCGGACCAGGAAGTGGAGTTTGCCAATCGTGATGAACTTACCAACGTTGCCAACGAAGTGAGAAACCGCATCAAGTTGCTCACCGACTCATTCCAGACAGGCAATGCCCTCAAGAGCGGTGTTCCTGTGGCCATTATAGGTGCTCCCAACGTGGGCAAGAGTACCCTGCTCAACTATCTGTTGGGCGACGACAAGGCGATAGTCTCCAATATACAAGGAACCACACGCGACCTTATAGAAGATGTGGTGCAGATAGGCGGCATCACCTTCCGCTTCGTCGATACTGCCGGCATACGCAAAACGCGCGACCAGATAGAGAAGTTGGGCATTGAGCGCACACTCAAGGCAGCAGAGCGTGCCAGCATCATCATACTTCTGACCGAGGATGGAGTACCCTTCCCCGATGTCCGTTTCCGTGATGACCAGAAGGTGCTGAGTGTCATCAACAAGTGTGATGCCTCTCTGCCCAGTTCGTCCTTCCTTTACCACAAGCGCACGGCTGGCACCCAGTTCCACGTTTCTGCCCTCACAGGCGACGGTCTGCCTCTGCTGAAAGAGGCATTGGTGCGTGAAGCAGCCATCCCCGAGATACAGGAAAACGACACTATCGTCTCCAACGTGCGTCATTACCAGGCTCTCAAGAAAGCCCATGCCTCTATCTCCCGCGTGCTGGAGGGCATCTCCACAGGCATCCCCTCCGACCTGGTAGCCCAAGACCTTCGCGACTGCATCCATCACCTCTCCGAAATCACAGGCACCACCATAGCCTCCGAGGATGTCCTAAAATCCATATTCTCAAAGTTCTGCGTGGGAAAGTAACCTTTCTGCATCGGAAAGTAAGTTTATATTTTAACAAATCAAGTCAAGTATAAAACGGGTGTAACTATTGAGAAACAAGGCTTTATAAATCAAGGTTTTGGGGTTTATGAAAAAAGTTTTGTTATTTCGCAATAATTACACCCGTTTTGCCGTTATTTTGTTGTTCCTTTGTTGCTCTCAATCTCAGAGCAACAAAAACAACAACAGAGAGCAACAAACCAAAACGACAGCAGTATGGAGAAATCAAAAGAACCAATCAGGCTCAGACAGAGGAAAACGCCCAACGGCTTGACCTCTCTCTACCTTGACATTTATCTGAACGGCAAAAGGTCTTATGAGTATCTGCGCCTCTACCTCGTTCCTGAAAAGACCCGTGAAGACAAGAAGAAGAACAAAGAGACGCTGCAGCTTGCCGAGGCTATAAGGGCGAAGCGTGTTGTCGAACTCAGAAACGGGGAGTTCGGCTTCAAGAGTGATTACGCCGAGGACACGCTGTTCTTCGACTATTATGAAAAGTTATGTGAAAAACGTTTTCACGCCCCTGACAACAAATCGAATTGGGGAAACTGGCGTTCGTGTCTGAAACATCTTGAAAAGTATGAGCCGAACCGAAAAATCACGTTTGCCGAAATAACGACAGAATGGGTTCAGGGCTTCAAAGAGTATTTAGAGAATGAAGCGTGTGCGTGGGGCAATGACTACCGAGACCGCATCAAAGACCACAAACTATCAAGAAACTCAAAACTGAGTTATTTCAACAAGTTGCGGGCGTGTCTTAATCAGGCATTTGATGAAAGAATTATCAGAAACAATCCAATGCGTGGCGTTGAGAATTTCAAGGCAGAGGAAGGCACGCGCATGTGCCTTACAATAGATGAAGTGAAGAAGCTCGCCGAGACAGAATGTGAATACCCGAAAATAAAACGGGCTTTTCTGTTTTCATGCCTGACGGGTCTCAGACGTTCAGACATCTTGAAAATGACGTGGGCAGAGGTTCAAGAACAGTCAGGCTTTACCCGCATCATCTTCCGTCAGAAGAAAACAGGCAGTTCACGATGTCCCAACAATTTTGAGACTGTGTAAATGTCCGTACCGAGGTCAAGCATCATGACCGCAAACGTATGACGGGCGCAATGAAAAGTTACAAACAGGCGGCTGTTTCAAACATACCGACTATACTCCCTCCCCTGACTGAAAAGCCTGACGGGGACAAATGACATAGAGCGGCGCAAAGGGTTATTTCTTTCCCTCTGTGCCGCTTTTGTCTTTCTTATATAAAAGTATATCTCCTCGCCCCGTCAAGAGCCATGTGGCTGAAACGCCGTAGTCATTGACAAGGGATGTGAGCCACGCCGCCTGAAAGATGTCCCGTGATGGGTCTTTCTCTAACGTGTTCATGTTCCAACGGTTTATTTCATGCGCCCGTGTGAACGTCTGTTTTCCTCTGATTATCTTTTCATCTTTGAGATAGCGCAGAGCCTCAAAGAAACGCTTTATTACCTTTTGGCTGTCTTCTGTCTGCATTGTTCTTCTGATATTAAGTTAGCGGCTCTGAACCTTTCTTTTATTTCTTTCTCACGCTCTGTCAGGCGTTCTTGCCAACGGCTCTCAGCGTCAGGCGTGAACACGGGCTTTCTTCCCTCTTTGACGGCGTTTTCAAACTCTCTGACCTCTTCTCCTGACATATATGGTATATACTTGTCAAGGTCTAAGAGAGCCTGAATGTGGTTCATCGTCTCACGTTGAAGAGAGAACAGCTTGCCGATTTCAAGCATTTCTCCCGTGCCGAAGAGAAACCAACGGGCGTTTATCTCAGGCAGCTTTTCAAGAACTGTCAGAATTGGCTGCACACCGAAATTCTCGCCTCTCAACATCTTTGACAGATATTGTGGCGACCACCCCATAAGCTCGGCAAACGGTATTTTCTTCCCACCTGTCTTATATCTGATTATTTCCTCTAATCTTTCGTTCATATCTTTTGACCTCTTTAATATTTTGGTATTTTCTGTTCAACCCCACAGAACTTGACTACACGGCAGCGGCAGAGGCGGCATTGTCTTCCTGACGGGCAACCGCTTTTTTATTCTCGGCGATCTGCTCTTTCAAAAGGTTCATCAGTTCATCAATTTGCCTGTCCTTTGATGCAAGGCTCTGTGCCTGTTGTTGAAGAACAGCCCACACGTCTTTCTGAATTGTCACGCCGTTTTCACTGTTCAGGTTAGTTTCAGGCTCATTCTTGAACATTTCTCCCTCGCCTGTCAAAATCCAAACTTCGTTTATATTTTCATCAAGTCGGCAGAGTTTCTTTGCAAACTTGTCTGATAAAGGCACACGCCCGTTCACAATCTGAGAGAATGAAGACTTTGTGTAACCCATTATCTCAGAGAGTTCTCGGTCGTTCTCTGCTACGCCTTTGTAGAGCAGCCAATTAATGGCTTTTCTTATTCTCTGTATCTCCGTCATACGCTTAATTAAAGTTAAAAATCGCAATTTTCTTTCGGAAAATTCTTCTAAAAGCGAAACTTAGTTTATATTTGCACACAGTTACGGTTAAATAACCGCACAAAGATACGAAATAAGAATTAAAATCGGAAATAAACTGATAAGTAAAATCGAAATTTTAACAAGAATTATGGCAGAAATGATTTTCAAAACGGATTGCCAAAAAGAGCGTGAAGCACGTGACAGGGCAATTTACGATGACTACAACAGCCTGATGGCGGTCAAGGGTCAGAGCAAAATGATGGTCATTCAGCACCTCATGGGCAAGTACAACGTTCACAGCATGGGGACGATTTACGTTATCCTGAAACGTGTTGAAGAAAGCCTGAAAACGGAGGAGGTGTAAGCGTATGGCAAGCAAGGAAGCAAACAAGGCGAAGTATCAGTACAACAAGAAGTACGTGGAGGCATATTGGGAACGCCGAGCGCAGCGTGAGAACGGTCAAGTAGAGACCGAGAAGCGGCGTGAGAAGTCTGTGACGCTCTCAACAACCGACAAAGACTTTTTCCCTGAACTCGCCAAAATGGACGTTGAGACCTCAGTCAAGCGTGAGGGGCGTTCAGACGCAAAGTACATCAAGGCTCTTGAAGACGCTAACAGAATGTACAGGAGTGAGAACAAACGCCTGATTAGGCTTCTGACAAAGTATCAGGAGGTAATCAAGCTCGGTTTAACAGCATTAAAGCAAAAAGAAGATGAAGAAATCTAAGGTTTTCAAATGGGCGTTGTTAATCGCCCTCGCCACATGGTTCACATTCTCTTTCATCGTTCTCATCGGCGAGGAAGACCCGAAGAACCCTTTGACCCTCATTCAGTTTTTCTTTATGAAAGCGGGGGCGTTGGCAAGCACACTTGTGACAGGCTTCTGTTTCGCAAGGTTGAACGAAAAGGGGTTCTTGCCTGACCTCTCAAAACTGATTGACGAGGAGGAATAGCGTATGTGTGAAGTATGTCACGGACACCCCAACTGCCCCGTCTGTTCTCCCGAGCCACAAATGATTGAGTGTGCTGCCTGTCAGGGTCAGGGCTATGTATGGTATCGCTACGACCTTGAAGAGAACAGAGAAACAGAAGTGGCGGAGAAAGAGTTCAACGCTCTGCCCGCTGACGAGACCGAAGCCATAGAGAAAGGGCTGCGCTATTGCCAGGGCGAAAAAGAAACGTGTTCTGTCTGTGACGGAACGGGCGAGGTTGAGGATTATGAACTTTATGAACCCGAATGGGACGATTGACTTATGAGCGTAACACTTGAAGAAATGAACGAGAAGCTCGACCGTATCGGCGAGTTGGCTCTGATAAGCGCAAAGACGGTTCTTGACCTGAACGAAGCAGCACTGTTCACGGGTTTCAGCATTGGGCATCTCTATCGCCTGACATCAGGGCGGCAGATACCGCACTTCAAGAAGAACCGCAAACTTTATTTCAAAAAGTCTGACCTTGAAGCATGGATGTGCGACAACAGAGTTCAGACCGAGAAAGAGATAAACTGCAAGGCAGCAACATATTGTTCAACCCACAAAAGATAAAGTCTATGGGAGAGAGAATAAACAGCCACCTGAGGCTTATCCGTGAACGTCTTCTTTCAGGCGGTTCTATAACACCCCTTGAAGCCCTGAGGGACTTTGGCTGTTATCGCCTCGCCTCTCGTATAAGTGACCTTAAAAAAGAGGGTCTGAACATCAAGAAGACAATGGAGAAAAGCGTCAGCCGTGTGACGGGTCTCACGGTCAGATACGCAAGATATTTTTTAACCCCGAAGAAATGAAGCAACGCCCGAAGCATAAAGAGGGCATAAAATAACAAACAAAAAAATGGAAGAAATCATCGAAGTAAAACAGGCTGATATGCTCCAAGCTCTCAACCGAGCTGACATTGACGCACAGGTTGCCACGGCACACGCCTACCCCCGTGACATCAACAGAGTTTTGAACACCATTGAGACGCTCGCGACTATGGATCAAGAGACCGCCGAGGACTGTTTCTATGTTCTGAGACGCAAAGACAAGGACGGCAACGACAGCGTCATTGAGGGTCTTTCAGTTCGCATGGCTGAGATTATAGCCAACGCATGGACGAACCTCAGGGTTGCGACCCGCATCATCGGCAATGACGGGCGTATGATAACGGCTCAGGCTGTTTGTCACGACCTTGAAACCAACGTTGCGGTCTGCAAGGAGGTCAAGAGAAGTATCGTCACAAAGAAAGGCTACACGTTCAGTCAGGATATGCAAGTTGTGACGGGCAACGCCGCCGCTTCTATCGCCCTGAGAAACGCCGTACTGACGGTTATTCCAAAGGCTGTCACAAAGCGCATCATCAACAACGTGAAAAAGGTTGCGCTCGGTCAGTCTATTGACCTTGAAACAAGCCGTCAGAACGTCATTCAGTATTTCGCCAAATTGGGCGTTAAGGAGGAGCAGCTTTTCTTCTACCTCGGCGTGAAGAGCGTTCAGGAGATTGACAAACAGAAAATCTTCGAACTCAGAGCGACAGCCAACGCAATCAAAGAGGGAACGACAACCGTTGAAGAGTGTTTCGTGAAGCCCGCCATTGAAGCCAAGAAACAGGCTGACGCAGTGAAGAAGACAAACAGCGCACAAGACAGAGCCGCTGCCGCTATCGCTCAGGCTACGGGCGCACAAGCCCCTGAGGGCGTTGACCCTGAGACGGGCGAAATAAAACAGCCCGCTGCCGAGAACTCAAAGAAGACATCAAAGACAACAACTAAAAAATAACAGCATTTATGGAAATCAAGATTGAAAACGCAAAGGCTGCTTTGAAAACAGCCGATGAGAGCGTCAAAAAAGTTCTTCTCGCTCTCTTACCCGAATTGAAAGAAACAGAGGCACAGACAGCCGCAAATCGCCCGATTACAGAACGTGTGAAGACCTTTGAGGACGCTTGCCGTGAGTTAGGCGAAGACCACCCCTTTGTTCTCGCTTATCAGAACACAAATCTGCGTGACCCCGAGGTTGCAGAGGAGAACAGAGACATTCTCGCATACATGAAGCTCCGCATCATCGCCGCTGCCCTGAATGAGGGTTGGGAGCCACAGTTCACAGAAGACGAGTGGCGTTGGTATCCTTGGTTCACGCTATGGACGGAAGAAGAACTGTCAGAGAAGAGTGAAGAGTGGAAAGCCGACCGACACCTCATATCAACAGGCGACTATTCAGGAGACTTTGCGGGCTTCGCTTATGCGGGCTCGTCTTACGCCCCCTCGTATACGTCTTCGTACTTCGGTTCTCGCCTTTGCTTTTTTCCCGCAACAGCGTAACACGCCCCTCGTTCATCGTTTAACCCTTTAACTCAATCAAGAGACAATGGAAGAAAATAAGAAGCCCGATGACGGTTCACTTGCCTTTCTGAACATACCCCGTGACGAAAGCAACCGTTCTTTCAACTGTGACGAGACAACCCAATCAAAGTTGGTCAACACCTCATTTTGGGTCTGTGACTTCATAGAGGACGTGCCGACAAGGTTCAGTAAGACAAAAGGCCCCCCGAGCCGGTAAGCGCAGAACCGCCGAACAGAACCCCACGGAGTGTTTCAGTCATTGGAATGTTTGTGTAATGATAATCACAGAAATAAGTGGTAGAACCGCCGCCGACTGTCTTTGGCATAATCTCGCCACCCTCTCCGAAAATGACCTCTTTCACATAACCATCTGTACGGGCTTCATTGCCAACATGAGAATAACCCTCATAATTGCTGTCGTTGAACTTTGCGGGGTCAGAGCAAACAAAGACCTTTGAAAGACCGTCTCCTCCCTTGTCAGCGTTCGGGCTGATACGCACGTTAATGCCGTCCGTCCACTGCCAAATATGCCCGAATGGGTTCTCAACGCCTCTGTAACGGGGAACTTGGAAAGTCTTTGTTATCGGGTTGCTCTCAGCCTCATTGTTGACCGTGTAATCGACAACGCCCGTTCTGTTTCCGAGGCTGTCAGAGATACCGCAAGGAACAAACGGGTAATAGCCGTTGAACGTGTTCCAATCGTTGCCGCTGAATGTTGTCACGCCGTCACCCAAGCCGCCCTGATGAAAGCCCTCAGCGGTCGGCGAAGCGTTGTAAGCCGCCTGAGAGTTAAGTGTGGCGTACTCAATGACAAAGAGCCAATAAAGGGTCTTCTGCATGTCATAAGTCATACAGTTCCATTCGGTGCTGCCTGACTTGCGCTTGCGGGCGTAGTTTCTGAAATTCGTGCGGCTGATTGATGTAACGGGGCGGTTCAAGAATGAGCGGTATGTGCCGTCATAATTGGCGTTATTGTTACCGCCTCTGTACTGCTCTGTGGCGTTGCAGACCGAAGCCAACTTGTTGTTTGAGCGGTCAAGAGAAGCCTCGTAAGCCGACACATAACACTTTGGCACCTGATGATAGCCAGGTAGAGGAAGTTCAGAGATGCGGACGGTCAGTTTTGTGCCGTCAGTCTCAAACTTGCGATAGTGAAGAGGTATCTCCACCATGACCTGACCTCGTGAACCGTCACGCACCTGACCCGTCCAATCGCGAGGGTCAAGGTATTCAACCACGTTGCCGTCATCGTCAAGCAGACAGCCACGCATACGGTTCTGAACGGGGCAGCTTTTGTGGAGGTCAGAAGAGCCGACACGTGTGCAAGTCGGGCTTGAAACAGCCGTGTCAAACTGAACGCCGTAGGAACTCTGTTCTTCTGTGTAAGGGAGAAGAGTTGCGAGGGCTGCTTTCTTGCTCTCTCCGTCTTCGTCAAGAACCTCACAAAAGAGGTTATAAGGGTTTGTGCCTGACACATTGGGGAGGTCAGACAAACGCTTGCCATTCTCGAAAGCCTCAATTATCTGAGCGACTTTCTCTTCTTGTTCTGTTGTTAATGCCATAACTTTTTAATTTAAGAATTTGAAATACGATTTATTGCCTTTGTTGATGAACCGAACCGAGGACGCTGTGTTCATTCTGAGGTCTTTTCTCTTGTTGCGGCGGGCGGCTGTCCATGTCCTGATGCGCCGAGCAACACTGATGAACAGCGACACTATCATGGCGTGTCCTCCCCCTCATAAGAACCGCTGCCCCAATAAACGTCATTTGTCTTCAACAGTTCTGAGTTCGGGGCAATCTCAGAGATAGCCAACGGCGACCAATCATTGAACGGCACGGGGGCTTCTGTCAGGCTCTCGTCCTGAGAGCAGCGCACGGTCAGAACCGTGTCAAGAGTTGATACGCTGTACTTCGGTCTGACATAGACCGAGAACGGGTTTCCGCTCGGGAGCTTGAAGCCCTTTGAGAGGTCAGCGATTTTGCCGTGAGAGACAATTCGACCGCCGCCCATAAATTCACTGATGTAACCTTTCTTTCCCATGTTTCTTCATTTTTTAACGGGTTCGACATTCTGTTAATTCATACGCAAAGCCCCTGACTGTGTGAAACGCATCTGTCGGCGTGTTGTGACAAGCCTCAGGGTCGGTTCGCCCACCTCAATCAGAACGGTGCGGGCAAGGGCTGTGTTACAAGTGGGGATAATGTGAACACGGCTCACGCCCTTATTTAAGATTGAAATGCGCCCGTCTAAGCCGACTTCGACCGCTCGGTTGTCACTGATATAAATCAGGTTTTTCAGAGCCGTGTCGGGGCTTAAAACGGCTTTCAGGTAAACGGGGTTGACATTGCCGAGGGTCAGGCGGGGAACGCTCTCAACAGACAAGCCCGTAGGAACAATCTTTCCGAGCGTGTCAAGCACTTTATCGGTGGCTGACTTTGCGGCGGCTGTGGCTTTCTCTGAGGCTTCTGTGGCGGCTTTTGTCAGGGTTGTTGCTTCGTCTGCCGCAGTCTTTGCAGCCTGAGCAGCTTCGGCAGCGTCCTGAGCCGCCTTTGCTGCATCGTCAGCCTGAGTTTTTGCGCTCAATGCTGACTGCGCCGCATCAGACGCAGCCTTTGCCGCCTGAGCCGCCTGAGCCTGAGCCGTGTCAGCTCTCAGGGCAGCAGCGTTGGCGGTTTTTGTCGCTTCATCTGCAAGCCCCGCAGCCGCTGCAGCAGCAGCCGTTGCTGTGTCAGCGTCTTTGACGGCTTTTGTGGTCTCGCTCTCAATGAACTCCAAATTTACCTTGACGCTTCTGTTATTCACGTCCGTTCCCATGACAAACAGCCCTTTCAAAGACTGATACAGGGGCAACTCCGAAATTTTTATTTTCTTCATCTGTCTTTTATTTTTTAGTTGTTGAACCTTATATTGCCATTGTTGATGAAACGTATGTGAGAACGGTCATTTACCAACTGCATAGAACGGGCGGAGAAACTGTCAGGCAACATTTCTATTGCGTTCTCGCCGTCTTCTGTGAACACGATGATACCGTCTTCCGTTGCAAGAACAAAATTGTTGTCGTCAAGTCTGAAAGCCCCCGTGAAAGTCAGGGTCAGAGTGAACTCCAACCAAATTTTGCCGTCAGGGAAGAAGTCTGAGACCTGACAAGACTTATAGTAACACGGGAAATCCTGTTCAAGTTCTCTGACCGACAGAAGCCTTTCCTCGGGCTGAATGAGGTCATGGAGAAGAGCGTCATAGTTGCGCCACAACTCTGCCAGGCTCTCAGCCCGCATGAGGCAATACAACTTCACGTCCTTTGATTTGAACGTGACCCGCTTCCCGTCATATATGGCACCCGTCTTCGTCTTGATGTTCCGCAAAAGGTTCTGTTTCACTTGTGCGGTCTTCATAACCTCAGACAGAGAACCTTTCAGAACCCGACAACCGTAATCAGTCAATGGCGTATTGTCAAGCGAATAATCGTCTGACGGCGTGACCTCACTCACGGGGGCTTTATACTTGTAGCCTTTCATCGGGAAATCGTCAGAGAACTTGATCGTTACCGTGCCTAACATTCTCGCCACATCAAGGTTCGGCTGCTGTGTCATTCTGAGCGTGAACGTGCGCTGTATGTGGGCGCAATAGAACTCATGGTAAGCACCGTCAGACAACAGTTCAATGAAAGCGCAGAAACGGCTGAAAAGCCCGCCAAAAGCGAACTTGACCTGAATTTCACGGGTGTTGAGAACAGGGGCTGAAAGGTCTGCCTCCACGCCGTCTTCCTCTTGCCAATCGTTACTGTCAACAGACTTC
>OQWI01001273.1_pt1 | contig 11039 bp, 6 predicted proteins | sample 1691551 | NCBI WGS metagenome assembly OQWI01 (sample SAMN03418259, study PRJEB22391) | human gut metagenome | biome: human-gut; feature: organic feature; material: feces | host: Homo sapiens | place: Tanzania | collected 2013-01
TATCTTCTCCTATTTCGTAATACTCATTACAGCAGTCGGTGGTAATGGTGAAGCCAGGAGGAACAGGCACTCCAATTAGATTCATTTCGGCAAGGTTTGCGCCCTTGCCACCAAGAAGTTCACGCATTTGCGCATTTCCTTCAGCTTGTCCATTTCCGAAGGTATAAACTCTTTTCTGAGCCATAGACTTTTCTTGTTTTAAATTATTTAAGGTTAACACTTTTGTTTATTATCAATTGTAAAGCCATTAGAACAATTACGAGATTGCTATCAACAACAAGATTGACATCTTCGTTTGATTCTAAAGGCAAATGTAAGGTATTTTATCTTTACAACAAAGATTTTCGGACATTTTTTTTAAAAAAAGTTATTTAAGCGACAGTTTTCTTATTATATCCTTGTTGAGAAGAGGAAATCGCTGGCTGATGCGCAGATTGTCCTGCAACAATTCCTCTGTTTTATTGTACATCATCCTCAGATGCTCATTTATGAAATTCTGAAAGCGTTTGTCAGCTGCAGGCACCCCCTCTTCAAGAGGCGAGAGACAAAGCAGTCCGCCAGGCATGATTCTCACATCTATATTCTCCCCTGTCATCATTGGTTCGCCATCATAATGCACCACCCCTGGCGATTTGCGCTTTATGAGCAAGCGCTTGCACTGGAATGCCTTTATGCGCGAATTCTGTTCTATCGTGCCATTAAATAGTTGGATGGCCATCTGGGGCGCTTCTATGGCCGTAAACGGTTCAATGATTGTCACATTCATCAGTCCATCGCGCACAGATGCCGATGGAGCAATATACACATTGTTGCCATATTGCGATGCGTTGGCGCACGATATGAGGAAGGCTTTGAACGATTGGTGCACTTCCTCCTGCCCTCCGCCGCTCACAATGTCAACATCGTATGTTTCAGGATGATATTTAAGGCTGCTGTTGAGCACATTTTCAATATAAGAAACAGGGCCGCGCTTGCCTGATTCAGCAAACTTCTGCGAAATCAAGGCGTCGAAACCCACACCGCATGTGCAGAAGAACGGTTTGCCATTGAGCACACCATAGTCCATCGCCTGCACCATGCCCCGGTTGATTATGTGTATTGCGCTCAATGGATCGGTAGGAATGGAAAGATGACGTGCCAAGCCATTGCCTGAACCAGACGGGATGATGGCAAGAGCCGTATCGGTGTGAACCAATCCGCACGCCACCTCATTGACGGTGCCGTCACCGCCAACAGCACAGACCACATCGGCACCATGAGACGCAGCCTCTTTAGCCAACAAAGTGGCATGACCCACACATTCTGTTTCAGCAATGTCGTAGGTGTATTTATCCTTGTCAAGACACTCTTCTATGAGCCTTATCACAAATCTCTTGCCCGACGTGCCTGAAATGGGATTCACTATGAAAACAATCTTTTTCTTATCTGACATACAATATAATAATGTGTGGAAACGAGCGGTCATGCAGACATCCATTAATCAATCCTTTTGCTCCTTGACGACAAGACCGCAAACGATGGAACAACCGTCGCAAAATATATGCAAATGTAATATTTTTGAATCATTTCATCAAAAATATTCATAGATTTTCATCTGAAAATTCATTTTTTCATAAAAATATATGCATGTATTTTCCATTTTTACTAACTTTGCATTGATTTTGTATTTTATTTACATAAGCAAAAATAATAATAACAATAATAACGTGTCTCTTCCGGCGCAGACCAAAACACAATTTTTTCATTCACCATGAAGAGTAGACAAGTAATCATGTCGCCGGGACGCACCTTATAACTATGGGTTTATTACAGGATAGAATGAGCAAGTATAGAGAGCCTCAGAAATACATGTCTGCTGGCATCTATCCTTACTTTAGAGAAATCGACAGCCACCAAGACACAGAGGTGACAATGAGTGGCAAGAAAGTTCTCATGTTTGGATCTAATTCATACATGGGTCTGACTTATGACAAACGTATTTGCGAAGCAGCTATCAAAGCTATTGAAAAATACGGCACAGGATGCGCAGGATCAAGGTTCCTCAACGGCACGCTTGACCTCCATCTCCAATTGGAAAAAGAACTTGCTGAATTTGTTGGCAAAGACGAAGCACTCGTCTACTCTACTGGATTCACAGTCAACTCTGGCGTTGTTTCATGCCTCACAGGACGCAATGATTACATCATAGGTGATGACCGCGACCATGCGTCCATCGTAGATGGCCGCCGTCTTTCTTTCTCGCAGTTCTTCCATTACAAGCACAACGACATGGAAGACCTTGAGCACCAGCTCATGCGATGCAATCCTGATGCCCTCAAGCTCATCGTCATAGATGGCCTGTTCTCAATGGAGGGCGACCTTGCCAAGCTGCCTGAAATCATAGAGCTCAAGAAGAAGTATAACGCAACAGTGATGGTTGATGAAGCTCATGGAATCGGTGTGTTTGGAAGACAAGGCCGCGGCGTATGCGACCACTTTGGTCTGACAAATGATGTAGACCTCATAATGGGCACATTCTCAAAGAGCCTCGCTTCAATTGGTGGCTTTATCGCATCAGACAAAGACACCATCAACTGGCTCCGTCACAACAGCCGCACATACATCTTCAGTGCGAGCAACACACCTGCAGCCACAGCAGCTGCACTTGAGGCTCTGCACATCATACAGGAAGAGCCTGAACGCCAGGAAAACCTTTGGAAGATTACAAACTACGCTCTCAAGCAATTCCGCGAGGCTGGATTCGAGCTTGGCGACACAGAGAGCCCTATCATCCCGCTCTATGTGCGCGATGCATACAAAACATTTGAAGTGACAAAGATGGCCTTCGACAAGGGAGTGTTCGTCAACTCTGTTGTGCCACCAGCATGCGCTCCACAGGACACACTCATCCGTGTAGCACTCATGGCCACACACACAAAGGAACAGGTAGACCGCTGTGTTTCAATCCTTGTTGACGTGTTCAAGCAGCTGAATCTTCTCAATAAGGACTAAAAAGTCCCTTGCACCCACTACACAAAACAGAGGATGCATCACAAAGGCTAAACAGCAGATTCCAAAATAAAGTTGGGCGAACATGACATGCGAATCCAACTGAAATCACACATATACAATGAGAGGTGAGTCAAGAAGATTGAAGAAGCAGCACCCACACGTGGTGACGGCCGACAGCAAATTTTTTGACCCGCCTCTTTCATTTTAATTAACCGCCAGCACTTACATCTGACAATTAAAACACTACAAAGATATGCTTACACTCAAGTTAATCACAGAAGAAAAGGAAAGAGTCATCAAAGGCTTGGAGAAAAAGCATTTCGCAGATGCAGCCAATGCCGTAGAAAAGGCTATCAGCCTCGACAAAACTCGCCGCGAAGCACAAACACAGCTTGATGCCACACTTGCAGAAAGCAAGAAAATGGCTTCAGTCATCGGCAAACTGATGAAAGAAGGGAAAAAAGATGAAGCAGAAACAGCTAAAGCCAAAGTAGCAGAGTTGAAAGCCACAGCTACTTCTCTCGAAACAACAAAGAACGAAGCTGAGGCCCAGCTGACTGCTCACCTCTGCACCATTCCGAACATACCATATGATGAAGTGCCAGAAGGCTCATGCGCAGAAGACAATGTTGTGGTAAAGTCATCACTCCGCGAATGCGTGCCAGGCGACACAGTGGGCAATTGGACTACCGTGCCAGCCAACAAAGAGGCCAAATTGCCACATTGGGAATTGGCAAAGAAATACAATCTCATCGATTTTGACCTTGGTGTGAAAATCACAGGAGCAGGTTTTCCCGTATATATAGGCAAAGGCGCACAACTGCAGCGCGCGCTCATCAATTTCTTCCTTGCAGAGGCAAACAAAGCCGGATACACAGAAATAATGCCTCCTACAGTTGTAAACCAAGCTTCGGGTTATGGCACAGGACAGCTACCCGACAAAGAAGGACAGATGTATCATTGCGAAGTTGACGATCTTTACCTCATTCCGACAGCAGAAGTGCCAGTGACAAACATCTACCGCGATGTTATTCTCGATGAGAAAGAATTACCAATTAAGAACTGCGCCTACACCCAGTGCTTCCGCCGCGAAGCAGGCTCATACGGCAAGGACGTGCGCGGTCTGAACCGCCTGCACGAATTCTCAAAGATTGAGATAGTGCGCATAGACAAGCCAGAACACTCGAAGGAAAGCCACAAGGAGATGCTCGACCATGTGGAGGGCCTGCTCAAGAAACTTGAGCTTCCATATAGAATACTCCGTCTTTGCGGCGGTGACCAGAGTTTCACATCAGCCATCTGCTACGACTTTGAAGTCTACTCAGAAGCTCAAGGCCGCTGGCTTGAAGTGTCTTCTGTTTCTAACTTTGACACATACCAGGCCAACCGCCTCAAATGCCGCTACCGCAATGCGGAAAAGAAAGTGCAGCTCTGCCACACCCTCAACGGTTCGGCTCTTGCCCTCCCGCGCATCGTAGCCTCTATTCTTGAAGACAACCAGACAGAGAAAGGCATACGCATTCCAAAGGCTCTTGTTCCTTACACTGGTTTTGAGTACATCGACTAAGACTTTTATTTTTTTCACAAACCTGCATCAGCATAGCTTCTATAGCCGCTTTCATGGCTATAGAAGCTATAGATGTCCAAAAGCATCATGCTTAATGCAGTATATTACCATTTATTATCATGAACAAAATCGTAAAGAAGGAGCAGTTCAGTGAAAAGGTGTTCAAGCTTGTTGTTGAAGCTCCACTAATTGCCAAGTCTCGCAAGGCAGGCCACTTTGTCATCGTCCGCGTGGGCGATAACGGCGAGCGCATGCCACTCACCATTGCTGATTCAGATGTCGAAGCTGGCACTATCACGCTTGTGGTGCAGACAGTTGGTTACTCTTCAACCAAGCTATGCCAGCTTAACGAGGGCGATTATATCACAGACGTGGTAGGTCCGCTCGGACAGGCCACTCACATTGAAAAGTTTGGCACTGTAGTATGCGCTGGAGGAGGTGTCGGTGTAGCCCCGATGCTCCCCATCATCAAGGCCTTGAAAGCCGCAGGCAACAAAGTTGTTTCTGTGCTCGCTGGCCGCACAAAGGAACTCATCATTCTCGAAGACGAGGTGCGCAAGCATTCAGATGAAGTCATCATCATGACAGATGATGGATCTTACGGGCAGAAAGGCGTTGTAACTGTCGGCATAGAACAAGTGATTCAGCGCGAGAAAGTGGACAAATGCTTCGCCATCGGTCCAGCCATAATGATGAAGTTCTGCTGTCTCTTGACTAAAAAATATAATGTGCCTACCGATGTGTCGCTCAACACCATCATGGTCGACGGCACCGGCATGTGCGGCGCATGCCGTATCACAGTAGGTGGCAAAACTAAATTTGTCTGCGTTGATGGTCCTGAATTCGACGGTCATAAAGTGGACTTCGACGAGATGTTCAAGCGCATGGGCGCCTTCAAGCCTGCAGAAATAGAAGAGATGAAAAAGCTTGAAGAGCATGTGAAGTCGGCAACGACAGAACAAAAGCAAGAGACTCCTCATGCTGATGCAACAGGCATGACCACAGACACTCCGCTTTCAGAACTTCTCGACCGCAACTCAGCATGGCGAAAAGAGTTGGCCGGCAGCATGAAAGCAAAAGAACGCGGCGAGATTGAACGTTGCGTTATGGGCGAGCTTGACCCAGCATACCGTGCCACAACCCGCACAGAAGAGGTCAACACAGGTCTTACTGTAGAACAAGCGCTGACAGAGGCAAAGCGTTGCTTAGACTGCGCAAAGCCAACCTGCATGGAAGGATGCCCTGTGTCTATCAATATTCCATCATTCGTGAAGAACATTGAACGAGGACAATTCCTTGAAGCAGCAAAAGTGCTCAAGAGCACTTCTGCCCTTCCAGCTGTATGCGGCCGTGTATGCCCGCAGGAAAAACAATGCGAAAGCAAATGCATGCATCTCAAACTTGGCCACAAAGCTGTGGCTATAGGCAATCTGGAACGCTTTGCTGCCGACTTTGAGCGCAACTCTGGCAAAATGGCCCTTCCTGAGTGCGCTCCAAAGAATGGCATCAAGGTTGCCATCGTAGGTTCTGGACCTGCAGGACTTTCATGCGCAGGCGACTTGGCCAAGTGTGGTTACGATGTCACAGTATTTGAAGCCCTTCACGAGATAGGTGGAGTGCTCAAGTATGGCATCCCTGAATTCCGCCTTCCAAATGCTATTGTTGACGTTGAAATTGAGAATCTGAGAAAAATCGGCGTCACATTCGTCAAAGACTGCATTGTGGGCAAGACCGTCACTATACAGCAACTTGAAGACGAAGGCTTTAAGGCAGTCTTCGTAGCTTCGGGAGCAGGTCTGCCAAACTTTATGGGCATACCAGGAGAAAATTCTGTAGGCATCATGTCATCAAACGAATACCTCACACGTGTCAACCTCATGGACGCATCCAACCCTGCATCCGACACACCTATCATCAAGGCCAAGAATGTGATGGTTGTCGGCGGAGGCAATACAGCTATGGACTCTTGCCGCACAGCAAAACGCCTCGGTGCTGAACGCGTGTTCATAGCATACCGCCGTTCAGAAGCCGAGATGCCTGCACGTCTTGAAGAAGTGAAGCACGCAAAAGAAGAAGGAATCGAATTCCTCACTCTGCACAACCCTATCGAGTATGTCGCAGACGAGAAAGGAAATGTCAAGCAAGTAAAACTCCAAGTGATGGAACTTGGCGAGCCTGACGCATCAGGACGCCGTTCGCCAATACCTGTAGAAGGTAAGATTGAGACCATCGACATCGACATGGCCATTGTGGCTGTAGGCGTGTCACCTAACCCTCTCGTGCCAAAGTCAGTTGAGGGACTCGAACTTGGCCGAAAGAACACCATTGCGGTGAACGACAGCATGCAGTCAAGCATCCCAACCATCTTTGCAGGAGGAGATATCGTGCGCGGCGGTGCAACTGTCATCCTCGCCATGGGCGATGGCCGCAAAGCTGCAGCCAATATTGACGCTATGCTCAAGGAACAAGCATAATACTCTCCACAAAGGCATGCTATATCATTTTGCAAAACGCATGCCTGCACACACTTGAAATGAATGAAAGGCCGGGCATATATGTCCGGCCTTTCTTTTCACTTGTAAGGATACTTGACAAAGTATCTTAGGATACTTGACAAAGTATCTTAGGATACTTGACAAAGTATCTTAGGATACTTGGCAAAGTATCTTAGGATACTTGGCAAAGTATCTTAGGATACTTTTTTAGGGGTGTCACAGCTTGAAAAAACTGAATCAAGAATACATTTGCGGAGCATTTGTCAAAGATGGCCTTCAGACCTTCTTCTCACTTTGTATAATTGCCATGAGTTGACCACATTATGCCACACAGAATAAAAGCCTCCAGCCATGGCTGTCACAGGATTCATGAACGTGTATGCCATCCAAATAGCAAACACTGTATTCTTCTGTCCAAAGCCTTGAGTGCCAGCAATAGTCTCGCCATGCTTCTTGCCTATCACATGCCCCATCCAAAACTGGATCACGCATGTGACAAGAGAAACTAAAGCAATTCCTATGAGCACCCATAAGCTTTCATCTGAATGAGCCACTGCTTTCGTAGTCACAGCTATGGCAAGAGCAAGAGCCACCGCCCAAAGATAGAAAGCTATGCTGCTGTGCCTTACGACCCATGAATGCGCCTTAGGAAACAGGTGACGCATAAACCACGCGCAAACCAATGGCATGATCAGCAAAGGAAAAACCTTTCCCAATATAAGAAGGAAAGAAGCCTCAAACCCCAGTTGTCCCGTTCCTTCCTCATTCAGCCAAGGCACCATCATCGGCACCACAAGCGACACAGCCAAATTGATGAGGCATGTGTAACTCACCACAACATTGGCATTACCTCCAAGCTTTGCTGTCACCACCGAGGCCGCAGTGGCAGTGGGACATATCATGCATATCATAGCACTCTCAATTATAGCTCTGCCAGGCATATCTTTGCATAAGATGATGACAAGCCCCATAGCGATATAACACAGCACTTGCACTGCCAGCATCTCAAGCATCCACGCCTTGGGCTTCAGCTGACGCAGACTAACCTTACAGAAACTGACAAACAACATTGCAAACAGCAACAACGGCTGCACATAACTGATAAATGTGGACATGGCAGCATGGGTGCAGTCGAAAGCAGGCACACTCACGTATGCCCAATAGCCCAATGCACCTGCCAGCATCGCTACTGGCAATGTCCAATTCTTGAAAAACGCAATTATTCTCATTGTATATATGCTTAACTGATGCAAAATTAAATAATATTATCCACACATAAGCCACATTTTAATAAAACTGCAACATACATACATTCATTTGCTTAATTTATATCTAAGACATGAGCAGAGAGAGCGTTTTTTTTATTATATTTGCATAAAATATTTGATACGCATTATTTCTCACAACATCATATTCCAAACTACCATATAGAATGAAAATACAATTCAACATAGAATACCACACACAATGGGGAGAAGACATAAGAGTGCTTCTATCCAAGCTTGACAAGAGCGGGCATGTGATTGACGAACGCATGTGCCAGCTCGACACCTACGATGGAAAAATATGGGAAGGCGAGATAACATTCCATGACACAGACATACACAGCATCGAATACAAATACGCCATGTACCGCAATGACAATCTTGTATGGACAGAATGGGAAATTGCGCCACATCGACTTCAACTCGATGGAGTGACACGACTCTACAGCTTGAGTGACCGATGGAGGCCTATTCCCGAGGAATTGCCTCTCTATTCATCAGCATACACAGAATGTGTGGGAGTGGTGAATGACGGATACAACAGCATAGACACCCTCTATTCATCCACATTGCAGTTGCGCGCCGTTGAGCCGCGCCTCCGCAAAGGCGAGTATCTGGCAATCTGCGGCAGCACTCCACAGCTTGGCGAATGGAAACATGCCAAAAGAATGACACTCATCAACATTCAAGAATGGGCTATCAACATCGATGCAGAACTCCTTTTCGACGAGGCTGAATACAAATACGTGGTGGTCGACAAGGACAGCAACATCATTCGTTGGGAAGACAGAAGCAACCGACGCCTGAGAAGCCCGAAACTGGCTCCATACCAGATGTGGGTGAAAACAGACAACCAGCCTGCGCTCAAGAGCGACAGCTGGAAAGCTGCAGGAGTGGTTATACCCGTATTTTCGCTCCGTTCATCAAAAAGCTACGGCGTAGGCGACTTTGGCGACTTGAAGGCCCTTATACAGTGGGCTGTACGCACTAAAATGCACGCCATACAAATACTGCCCATCAACGACACCATGATGAACGGCACATGGCAAGATTCATATCCATACAATGCCATATCTATTTTTGCGCTGCACCCTCTATACTGCAACATCAATGCCATGCCACGACTCAATGACCGTCTGGCCATGGAAAAATTCTTAATGAAGCAGCAAGAACTCAACGCCTCGCCACACATGGAATATGAGCAAGTGATAAAGCTCAAAACAGACTATATCCGCATGGCTTATGAGCAAGAGGGCGAAACAGTGTTCAATACAGAAGATTACAAAACTTTCTTCCGCAACAACAAAGATTGGCTTGTACCATACGCAGCTTTCTGCTATCTGCGAGACCGCTTCTCTACTGCATATTTCGTCTCTTGGCCAGAACACAGCGTCTACGACAAGTCGGAAATAGAGAAACTCACCAATCCAGGCACAGAACAATACTCACAGATAGCATTCTACTATTACACTCAATACAAGCTCCATCTGCAACTCATCGATGTGCGCAACACCGCGCGGCAGCATGGCGTAATCATCAAAGGTGACATACCTATAGGCATCTCACGCACAAGCGTGGAAGCTTGGTCGCAGCCACATCTCTTCAATATGGACGGACAAGCAGGAGCACCGCCTGATGATTTTTCCGTCAATGGGCAAAACTGGGGATTCCCGACCTATAATTGGGAGGCTATGGCAGCAGACGGATACCACTGGTGGATACGCAGATTCCATAAGATGGCTGAATATTTTGATGCATACCGCATTGACCACGTGCTTGGCTTCTTCCGCATATGGGAGATACCAACGCACTCCGTGCACGGTCTGCTCGGACATTTCTCTCCATCGCTGCCTATGAGCGTAAATGAAATAGAAAGCTATGGCATGCGCTTCAACGCCGAGCTAATGACGCGCCCATACATCACAGACGCCACCCTGTCGAAGATATTCGGATACAAGGCCGACATCGTAAAAGCCATCTATCTGCAGCCACGCACCGACGGACGCTACGATCTAAAGGAACAATATGGAAGTCAACGCAAAATTCAAGCAGCCTTTGCCGACAAGACCGATGAAGACAGCATAAGCATGCGTGACGGACTGTATGCACTTGCTTCATGCGTGCTCTTTGTGCCAGACCACACAGCTCATGGTGTGTATCACCCGCGCATATCAGCCCAGCACGACTTCATGTATCAATCACTTCCGCAACATGAACGCGAAGCATTCAACCGTCTCTACGAAGACTATTTCTACCACCGCCACAATGCTTTCTGGTATGAGGAAGCCATGAAAAAACTCCCGGCCCTAACACAATCAACACACATGCTCGTGTGCGCAGAAGACTTGGGCATGGTGCCAGAGTGCGTATCATGGGTCATGAACAATCTGTGCATCCTGTCACTTGAGATTCAGAGCATGCCAAAAGCGCCAGGCCTCATGTTCGGCCATCTATGGGAAAACCCATACCGTTCAGTGGCCACCATATCCACACACGACATGCCGCCTCTGCGAATGTGGTGGGATGAAGATTATGAGCGGGCGCAGCTCTACTATAAGCACGCATTGTATAAAGACGGCTCAGCTCCGCATCCCGCTCCAGGATGGCTTTGCGAAGAGATTGTGGCCGCCCATCTCTTCTCTCCGTCTGTGCTCACGCTGCTGTCTCTCCAAGACTGGCTTTCCATCAGCGGAGACCTGCGTCTGCCTGATGCCAACGAAG
>OQWI01001274.1_pt1 | contig 11037 bp, 17 predicted proteins | sample 1691551 | NCBI WGS metagenome assembly OQWI01 (sample SAMN03418259, study PRJEB22391) | human gut metagenome | biome: human-gut; feature: organic feature; material: feces | host: Homo sapiens | place: Tanzania | collected 2013-01
CAAGACTTTTGCATTGAAAACCATGCAAAAGACTTGCCTAGTTTTTTTGCTTTGTTTATAGTTTCTCTTAAACCTAAGAAATTAATGTAGGAAATTAATACAGAAAATTTTGTTAAAAAATTTTTCTATTAATTTCCACCAATCATAAAAAACAAAAAGGCGGCAAAAATTTCCTTTGATTTATATGGCAACAAAATTAAATTAATGATTATTATGTTTTTTGTTGCGGTAATTGTAGGAAATTTTTGAAGGTTGGAATTGCCAGGGCAATTCCTTTGATTTATATTAAAAGCTCAGCCATTCAATATTTATTTCGTTATTACTATAAATATTCCGGCCTGCCTTATGCTTCGCCCGGTTATCGGTATTTTATTTGGATTCTTCATATTTAATGTGTTTCACAAAAAACAAAGCGGTATCCCCGCCCCAATTTTCGCTTCGCTCAATTGTGGCTTGTGTGCTCCGCCCCTCGTGTCGCTTCGCTCACGAGTGGCTCCGCCTTTGTCAATTTGACAATTTTTTTATCCCTAGTGGACTATAATTATATTGAAAGGTGGTGCTGCAAATGGTAATTACATTAGATTCTGGGCATTATGGTAAATACAATCAAAGCCCCGTAATAAAAAGTTTTTATGAAAGCGAATTTAATTGGAAAATGACCAATAAATTAGCAAAATATTTAAAGCAATATGGAATTACTGTAAGGCTTACAAGAAGCGAACTCAATAGAGATAAAGCATTATACGAAAGAGGTTTAATGGCAAAGGGTTCAGATATGTTTATTTCAATTCATGCAAACGCCTGTGATGATTCAAGCGTTGATTACCCAGTTGTAATCCGTGGATTTAATGAACGAAGCACCGATAAACTAGCCATGGAATTAGCCTTAGCAATAGAGGATATTATGGATACCCGACAAGCCGGAAGAACTTACGTAAGAAGAAAAAAGACAACTTATGATGAATATTATGGAGTACTTCGTGGGGCAAGAAAAGCAGGGGTAAAATATAGATTTATAATAGAACACAGTTTTTATACTAATAGGAGAGCTTGTTCGCTCTTAATGGATAATAATATGATTGATAGATTAGCTAAAAAAGAAGCTGAAATAATAGCTAGATATTTCAAAGTAAAATCAGATGTCGTGGAATTGCCAAAAGGTAAACATTTTATAAAAGTGCTTCAAGATAATTTAAACGTAAGGGATAAAGCTGATTGGAAGGCGAAGCCAGTTGCCCAAGTTAATAGGGGGGAAGTATTTACTGTCGTTGATACTGTTACTCCTAAAAATGGAAGTGTTAAAATGTATAAGTTGAAAAGTGGGGTTTACATAACTACTCACCCTCAATATGTAGATAGTTTTTATAAATAAGCATTATAAAAGCCTAGTTTGTTCTAGGCTTTTTTTAGGAATAAAACATAATTAAAAACTTAAATTTTCTAGGGCTTTTATTTATCAATACTTTTTTTTATAGATTGATTTAGTTGACTTATAGTATCATCTAACTTATCGATTTTTTTTTCAAATCTAAATAGTAGGTATATACTTAACACAATAGGGAAACCTAAATTTTCAATCATAGAGAATAGTTGATCCATAATATTTCCTATGCAATTACTAGGTCATATTCTGTAGTTTCTGCATTTACTATTTTTGCAGATACACAAGTTGCTATATCATATCCTTTAGGAGCAAATATATTTTTAGTCTTTATAAGCTCCATAGCTGTCTTTATTTCTTGTTCTGTTATATCAGTTTTAGGACTGTCAACAGATATAGTACAAGAATTTCCCAATGTGTTTTTAAAAGTCATATATAAAGTTCTAGTTTCTTCCATGTTCAATTACCTCCTTTTATTTTTTAAATTATTCTGATAAAGAATAGTTATCTATTCTGTTAGTTGCACTAACTGAAACATCTGCTTTCATTAATCCTGATACAGAGTTAACTACTGCCATAATGTCATCGTTAGTAGCTGTATTTTTTATAGAGCCAAAAGTTTTAGTTTTATAAACTCTATCTCCGTCTACATTTGCCCCATAATCGTATTTTACTTTTACTGAACTTTGGTTAGGTGTTGCTACTACTGCCATATGAATCCCTCCTTTTTTCTTTTATTGTAACACGACTACCTTGACAATTTTAAATTAGAAAAGTCCAAGGTCATTTTCCATTTCAAATTTTTGCTTGTAATTAATTTCACCCATTTTGAAAAGATATTCAGCTTTTCTGTTTTGTATATAATCTTCAAATTGATAAATACCAAAATGCTTTACCATAGATTGTTCGGTCATAACCCAAGTACCACCAAATTTTTTTATTTCCGTATTTTTTTTAATCTTTCCCTTAGCAACCATTTTGCGAACTGTTGAGGTATCAATCATATAAATAAATGCTATCTCTGTTAGGGTGTAAAGGTGTTCAAAACTTCCATTTTGAACTGTCATAAAAAATCAACTCCTTTTTAAAAATTCACGTCTTCGTGACACAAAAGGGGTATACACCCCCCCTAGTATACCTTCGTGTGTTCCAGCTTCAAGTCCTTTTATCGTGAATCTGAAATTTTTTGAAAAAATAAAAATTTTTTCCGGAGATTTTCGTGAATTAAAATTTATATTAAGGGGAATTTTTTCGAGAAAAAATTTTAATCGGAATACAATTTTATTGGATTGGAACAAATTTACATGGAAAATTTTTTTTGCACATAATAACACTCCATTGGGGATAAGTCCCCAAGCAAATTTTAATTTGCTTTGGGGCGGAGCCACTCGTGAGCGAAGCGACACGAGGGGCGGAGCGGGAGCCGTGCAATGAGCGAAGCGAATGCAGGGCGACCTACAAGAGTCGAAAAAAGACTCAGAGTGAAAAAAATGAAAGCAGAAAAAAATAATAATGACCAAAAAAAACAAAGGAAGGCGGGAGGAAGGGAAACAAAAAAAGTCACGATGCCAAAAAGGGTGGGGTGTTTATTCCTGCCGAGGTCGTAAAGAAATTTAGAGTAAGAAAATAGACTAGCTCTTTTTTTTTCCTACCTTGAGATAGTTGTTTTTTTAGTGGGAAAACTATCCACTCACACGTAAAAAACAAATATAATCAAAGGAAAAAAAAAGAGCGGTCGAGCCGAAAAAAACTTTAGAGAATACAAAAAGATTTGGCAGGAATAAACACGTAGGGTGGGGGGTCTTAAGAAAACATTAAGAGATCCAAATAAAAAGATTGGTTTTATTTTTCTTTATTAATTTATTCATAAAAAACTAGATAAAGAAGCTTAGATAATCATAGGATAATATGTTTTCATCGGATTAGTTATTAGGTTTCGTGTTATAAGAATACTCTAATAGGCTTATAAGTGGAGTGTGGGTGGGTTGGTAATTATTATTTATATAGAAATACTTAAATAGATATGTTAATTATTATATTTTATTTCCCCTAGAGTTCGCTTTTTAGTTATTTGAAACAAGTTTTAAAGTGATTTATCGACCTAGAAATATAGCTTTTGTGTTAGGCAAACGGCTCACTCTCCCCCCTATCAAACGAAAATATAAAAATTATCATTTGATAAGGAAGATTTAAGATATAGCCCCCGCTACATGAGGTATCCGTTTCATCATTAAATCCCGAACTTTCGTCCAATTGCTACAGCTCACTTAGGTCTGGTATTATTGAGCATAGTATCATCTAACTTGCAATTCCCCCTAGTCTTACGACACCAGGACAGGCACAACCACTTCTAAAACTAATAGTAAGTTTGTCTAAGAAAAGTAGTCACCCTCTAACGGCCAATAATTCGCTGATAAATCGAATAGTTTTTTATAGTGTTCTTCCTCTAACCACTTTTAAGTAATAAAAAAATCCTAGCAAGTTTCGACTCACTAGGAATAATTTCGATTTAATGCTTGACTAATTTTTTTTCGTATTATATAATCAATTTACGAAAAAAATCAGTTGGCTTTTAGCTTAACTTCGTAGTTGGTCGTGCTATCGGAGTTACTAATTTAATCTCCCAAATTAAATTAGAACTGAATTTTTATAAGCAAGGTTTTAAACCTTGCTTTTTTTTTATTCATTTGTATCTTTATAATATATTTTTATATTGAAAGTTACAAGCTTTTTTTTAAAATTTTTTAAAAAAAATTTTTTTGCATAAGAAAACTCCTTTAGTGAATAATATATATAAAGGGGTGATACTGTGCAAAATTCAAATAAACAAGAGCAGTGGGCAACAGATATTCGCATTAGAATGGCTTTGCTTTTAAATGGTTTCGAGGAAAAATGTAAGAGTCCAACTGATGAAGATCTGGAACTGGTTTCGAGAGTTCAAAAGATAATACATAATTCGAGCACCAATTATATAATTGATGAATACAAAGGATTAACAGATGAAGCTATGGTAAAAATGTTCGATATGAGCGACTCAAAATTCTGCAAGGTTTTTAGGCTGCTTTTTACCGGTAAAAATGCAATTTATGAAATGCAACAAAGACAAAGATTAGAATTTAAAAATAAATTGCAGGAAATAAAAGACAAATACGGCTTCAATGAGCTATAATTTAAATACGTAATATTTCTATTTTTATATTATGTTATATGTCAAAATTGCAGATTTTTTCCAAAAAGAGCCGTGGTTAAAGGGTGACATGGCTCTTTTACCTTTTTTTGTAAATAAATACAATAATAATTTATTTATCTGCTATAATATAAGTGTATTCTTTGTTTTATTTATTTAATTTATACTTAATAAACATCATTACCCTAAATTTATTTTTTCTTATAAGAAGCTTTTTTTACGTGTATTATTTTTATACTTCATAAGGAAGGAGCAGAAATGCTCCTTGCTTCTCCGTATGTGTAACACATAAATGTTTTATTTGCTCTGTAAGGCATTTATTTAGCTTCTGCGAGGTTTTATTTATTAGGTTGAATTATTTATCATTATAGGTTCAATTTTTCTCATATTGGCTTGAATGACTTTAAAACAATTTTTTGTAAAAATTTTTTTTCTATTATACTATTAATAGTAGCTTATCCATTAAAACAAGGATTGAAGCATTAGGTTGTCTACCAATATACATGAAAAAAAGGTGCAAAGTTTCTGTATGGCTTTGTACCTTTTTTGTGTTACAATTTTTCTGAGGTGATATTATGGGGATTGATAAAGTTACTTTCAATAGATTGGACATTAAAGACCAAATAAAAGTTTTTAATTCAATACTGGATGAAGGCAACAATATAAAAGAAGTCTGCTATAAAATTGGAATTTCATATTCAACGATAAGAGATAGATTTCAAAAGGGCAGATACCAATATAATAAATTTGAGAATCACTATGAGAAAACCGACAGAAATAAAACAAATAACATGGAATTAGAAAACACTATAAGAAGTGTTATAGCTAGAATTAATTCCGAAGAATTAGAGCCGAAAGAACTGGATCTAGAAGATGATATAGTTGTTCGCTCATTTAGGATTAGAAAAAAAATATTAGAAGATTTCATGGAATACTGTAACAATTCATCTTTAAAGCAATATGACATAATTTCCTTATTTCTGATAGAAGGAATGAATAAATATAAAAAAAAATAGGTGTGGGTTATAAGCACCTATTTTTTTTTCGTTGAAGATAGCTAGGTTATTACTATTCAATTTAAAAACAATAATAGAATTTTTATAATTAAAGTGTATAGATTTTAAAATAATTTAGCAATTATTAAAAGGATTTTATTCATAAAAAAAGAATTTTTTTTAAGAGGTGGTTTTTATGAAGGAAATATATCTTAACAATCTTAATGAAGAACAAATTGAGGTAATAAAGTTGATAGGATTTGAAGCTTTTTTAAAACTTTGTAATTACTTTTCAGGAGAAAGTATATATTTCCCAAAGATGAAAACGGCTAAAACAATTGAGAGAAACAATAAGATAAGGGCTGAATACAACGGCAAGAATATCTCTTATTTATCAAAGAAATATAATATCTGTGAAAGACAAGTTAGAAGGATAATAAGTTCATAATTTTCCCCCAAAATAAATATCTGCATAAAAAAAAGAGCAATAAATTTGCTCTTTTTTTTCTTCCCAACTATTCACGACTACTAGATTTCCCTTATTTACATATCCTTAATCTTATTATAATTCAATATATGTTTTTGTGCCACATTTTTTATATCTTCGTCAATTTCCTCATTATTGTATTTTATATCGAAGCTATACATTATTTCTTTATTTTTATTTAACACGAAAATATAATTATCTACTTTAAAAACTGCTCCGGCTCTTAGCTTATCAATTTCTAGTCCGTCAATCCACATTTTAATTCACCCCTTTATTAGCTTTATTATAAGTATACATTGAAACTATACTATCTACTTTCCATTTTAGTCCATTAGCTTCTATTTTTCCATTATATCTGTATTCCCCTACATAAATTCTATTTTTTATTATGCGGTGTATGGTCTGCTTATTCATTCCATACATTTTCCCAATTTCGTTATAAGTTAATCCTTTAATTCTCAGCTTAAAAATATTTTTAACTATTTCAGCTTCTTCTTCATTTATTATAAATTTTTTATCTTCAATTCTATAACCAAAAGGAGGGCGACCTCCCGGTATCAATTTATTTTTCGCATTTGCAATCCTTCCGGATTTCGTACGTTCTGCTATTATCTTTCGCTCAAACTCTGAAAAGCTACCTAGCATCTGCAAAAATAACATCCCTTGGGCCGTTGATGTGTCAAACTGCTCCGTTATGGAAATAAAGTCTATTCCCAGTCCTTGTGTATAGCCTATCATATTCATAAGGTTTCTAAGGCTTCGATGTATTCTATCTGATTTATATACTATAATAGCTTCAATGCCATTTTCTTTATCCTTTATGAACTCCATAAGGTTTTTATAATCTTCTCTAGTGTAATCATGCTTCGCTGATATAGCTTCGTCTTTAAATTCTTTTACTATCTCATAATCATTTAGCTTACAATATAGATTAATTTTTTCTCTTTGGGTTTCTATACTCGTATTGTCAATTTGATTTGCAGTTGAAATTCTTAAATAAGTCACTACCCTTTTTGCTGCCATTTATTTTTTCCTCCTAAAAAAAAAAGAAGCTAGAAGCTTCTTTATTGTGATATTAAAGTTATATTTGCTCCGTCGTTCATATCTAATATTATCATGTCAATTTTTTTATTATCTGTTAAAGTTTCATGAGTCTTAATCTTACTTAATGTTATATTAAGCTTCATGCTCTGAGTTTCGATATATATATTATCATCGTTTCTGAAATTCATAAGTATTTTTTCGACCTTTGATGTAAATATCATATGAAAATCATTAAATCTTACTTGTATTAATTCATTATCTTTGATGAACTGCTCTATTGTATCACCTATATTTATTTCAATTCCCTTGTCATATATCCCAAAGATCTCATCGAGATCTTCTTCGTATTGCTCCTTGATTACTTCATCAACTCCATTTAGAAGCTCACAAACTGAAATTTTTTTAATTAAAAATTTCTTAATTAATTCCTCTAGGTCTTTATCATCTGTTTGCCCTAGTTGGATAATTTTCTTTCTATAAATAAGATTATAAGTCGCTGAAATACTTTGATTACAAGAGCCGTGTCGTTCTTCTATTATATCAAAATTTTCTGCTGAATACTCTATATCAACTGTTATATCTCCGTCCTTGTCTATTACTGGATTACATAGCATAAACTCCTTTTCAATTTCGTAATAATCATTAACGTGTAACTTAGCAACATAAGGCATTCCAAATAACATTTTACCCTCTGAATGAAATATAAATTCTGCCATTACCATTCTTCCTCCTCATAGTCTAATACGTAAACCTCGTACAACCTAACACTTTCAATGATAAACTGTATAATCCCCTTTTCGCTTTCTGAATAAGCATTATATATTTGTAAAAATCCGTTTGTGATTTGTTCAATAACAACATCATCACGACCAAAACAATCCTTAATATCATTTTCTGTAATTAATTGCCCCTTTAATCTATTAATTCTTCCCATTACTCTTTCTATATAATTCATAATATCCCCCCATTAAATTTATGAAAAAGCCTTCATTTCATATTTTTCATATGTATTAATCAATATATATATATTACCTTCCATAAGTTCTTTATTGGATATATCGCATTCATTTAATTTATATCCAATGTAATTAGCATTCCTAGAAGCTCCCATGATGTAAAAGTCATCTTCTTGTTTACATATCATAAACTCATTATCTTCATATATATCTGTAGTGTCAAAATAGTTATGACATATTATTTTTAATCCTACATCATCTTTATATCTATAAATTCCATATCCTATTCTGTCGCTTAAAAAATCATCTTTATAAATCATATTTTCACCTCGTTTTATATTATATTCCTCATTCCCCCGTTAATCCTTATATAAAGTCGTTTTCCTTCCATGAGAAGTTAAACTCATAATCCATGTTATATAAGTTGAATAAATCTTTACTATGTATTTTAAGTTCGTCCTCTGTTGTTAGGAAACCAATGTAATTTTTATAACTTTCTTTTGAGTTTCCACCAAATATATACAAACTGTCGTCTAATTTATTTTTGATTACATATAAATGATTAATTTCCCCTTTGTTCTTTAGTCCTTCTTCAATAACCTTTATTTCATTTCCGTCTAATAACTTATATGCCCATAGTCCTTTACTGTTTTCTCTGTCAATTGCAATCATTTTTAACCTCCGTATTATTTAAGTTTTACCACCATGCCATTATTTCATTATTATCAATTATTCTTATAAGTGCTATTGGACTTCCTTCTTCGTTTATATATGCTTGATAATCAACGTTATAATTAAAATCATCTTTAACTACAATTACCTCTGTTTCTCCATTTACTTCATAATCTTCAAAAGCACATATAACATCATCATAAAATGTATTTTTGTCATATTCTATATTGTTTATGTTTTTAAGTACATCTTCAAATTTAATCATCATTTCCTCACCGCCTTTCTTTATTTACTTTTATTATGTCCAAATGCGGTGGTTTTTAGTCACGGAAATTAAAATTTATGTGACGACTTCAAGCGACGTGAACTGTAACACTTTAGTAACACAAACGGGTCCAGCTTCAAACGGCTCCAAATTATTTAATTTTCAATGTTAAATACAAGTTAATTATAATCTACAAAGACGAAAAAAACTCATAGAACTTCAATAAAAAAAATACAAAAAAAATCACTAAAAAGTATAAAAAAGCATAAACTGGCAATAATATAAATAGAAAATAAATACAGAAAAGAAAAGGAGAACCAAAAATGAAAAATACAAGAAACTTAGTAATAACTAATAAAGAGAGCTACCTAAAACCGGACGAAGCAGTAAAAATAGGACATCATATATATAAAACTTACGGAATACCTACAACAATAGAAATAGCAGGAAAAAACAAACTTGACCTAAAAATCGACCTAATACAACTAGACGATGTAAATTATAAATCATTAAAAACAGACCTAGAAACTATAAACATATACATATATAAAACAACACCAAAACATAACAGAAGAATAAGACTGCAACAAAAGAACGAAACAAGAATAGCCGAGGAAATGATGCTAAATAGAAAAATGAATCTACTAAACAATGAATCAATAAAGAGCTTGTCATAAGCTCCCCCCCGAAAGGGGGAACAGAAAAAAGCAAAAAAAAACAAAAAAAGACCGGAGGGAGGAATAAAAAACCAAAAAAGGGAAATAATAAAAATAAACAAAGAAAACAAAGGAGAACAAAAAATGAAAACAGAAACAGAAGCAAGAAAACAAAACAGAGCAACAGCAGAGGACTACAAAAAAATAGCAGACTACGAAAGAACAAAAAGGGACTACTACCAAAGAAAACAAAAAGAAGCTGAGGAAATCTACTACGAAACAGACGACGAAACACAAAAAGCCGAAAGCTACTACTACAAAACACTAGCAGAGCACCACGACCTACTAAAAAGAGAAGCCGAAAGCATAAGCGAACACTACAAGAGAAAAGCAGAAGAAGAAGAAGACCACGACCAAGAGGTGCCCTTCTAAAAAAACCACAAAGAACAAAAAAACAAGAGCCCCGGGAGCCGACAAAACCCCCGGGGCAAAACTATGCCAAAAACAAGATCCCCCACCGAGCACCACGAAAAACACCGAGCACCACAAAAAAGCAGCCGACCAAAGACCCCAAAGACCCCAAAGAGCACACGGAGCGAAGGCGACGGAGCAACGACCACAAAGCCAAGACCACAAAGCAACGACCCCAGCCAAGCGGAAAACCCGAAAAAGAAAGAAAGAAAGAAGAAAAAACCCGGAAAACCGGGAAAAAAGAAAAAAGAAAAAAAGAAAAACACTTGCAACACTCCCATTTTAAAAAAAAAATATACATGGTTTTTATGTATATTTTCTTTTTTAAAATGGGAAAACTACCAAGTGTTTTTTTTGTTTTCTTCGCCTTTGACCCTAAAGATTGACCCTGATAAGCTTTTAAAAAGTAGTAATTCAAAAAATTATTGGGATTGAAAAATAAATCTTTAAATACCTATACACCCTTTTTCTCTTTATAAGCTTAATAGAGTATTATTTTAACACCAAACATAATCTCCAATCCGATGATAAACTAATTTATAATGATAAGCTTATAAAAGGGGTTCTATTATTCCAATTTATTATAAATGCCTTATAAAAAATTGATCTGTTATTCCAAATGATTATGCTTAAAACCTTTTAAGGAGGAAAGTGAGAGTATAAAAGGCATACACTCACTTTCTTTATTTATATAAAACCAATCAGCACTCAGGCAAGACTTTTGCATTGAAAACCATGCAAAAGACTTGCCTAGTTTTTTTGCTTTGTCTATAGTTTTTTTTAAACCTAACAAATTAAGGAGGAAAGTGAGAGTGTAAAAGGCACACACTCACTTTCTTTATTTATATAAAACCAATCAGCACTCAGGCAAGACTTTTGCATTGAAAACCATGCAAAAGACTTGCCTAGTTTTTTTGCTTTGT